>Ga0315294_10002476_pt1 | contig 20180 bp, 17 predicted proteins | sample YL17G13_40_MG_FD_203626 | JGI IMG/M metagenome (GOLD analysis project Ga0315294, IMG submission 203626) | Sediment microbial communities from Yellowstone Lake, YNP, Wyoming, USA - YL17G13_40 | ecosystem: Environmental > Aquatic > Freshwater > Lake > Sediment | place: USA: Wyoming | collected...
GCCACCTTTGTGATCAACGCCCCTGACGGATTAGACATTCCTAGAGGACGTTCTAAGAGAGACTGGCGGTGAGTCTTAGGCCAGTGCTTTTGGCCTAAACGACACTTTTCCAGCCCAAGATGGGATCATAACAAACGGCTCTCTGTACTCGCTTGGTGAAGCCTCTGGTACGACGCGCAGGTACTCGCGCCGTTCGATCAAGTATCCAGAGTCAACAAATTTAGCACCATCCAGCGTTATGCACTCGTCCCTAACAGCAACAGGCTGGCTGGTTCTAAACTCTCGCCCAAGAATAGAATATCCACGAACCAGAACCGAAGGGTCTTCGGTAATTAGTATAACTATATCAAATCTGCGCATGAAATTGTCTGACAGCATAAACCCGCCTGGAGACCTGCTAAAAAAACACTTTGCCGCTATCGAAATTGGTGCCGTCGTCCCACGAAGAGTGCAAAAACTCAGGACCAATGAAATAAGGTTTTATGCTTAGCCCGGTTGTCTGGTAAGTGGCCTCGCCAGTGGCCTCGGCAACCAGCGAGTATTCTAGCTGCTCTACTGTGTCAATAACGGGAGTCCAGTCGCTGACAGCTATTTCGCAAACCGTCTCACTGATAGCATTAATTTCTAGTGAGGTGGCAGGCTCGTAACCAACCGGAAAGTCGACAAGTATTACAGTGTTGGCGCCAGAATTAAGCGTAAACTCCTGTGGCGGATTGGGATGGAAAATAAACCTGATAGTACTGTCCTCAGTGCTGCGCAGCGAGATGCGCCACTTGCCTGGTGGCTGTATCGGAGGCACGCACCTGAATCCTACGCAGAACTGGTGCAACGAGTTAACCTTAAATATCACCCGCCCAGGCGTTAACCTCATAGTGCCCTCTGCTAAGTCCCAAAACATCGGAAATTGAGCAATTAGTGGGCGTCTGAATATTAGGTAATTGTTGTCTATAACTAGGTAGTCACTAGACGTACCAATAACATACAAACCAGAACGGGATAACGCTTTCAGGGACAGCGTTTGGTTAAAGCTTTGTCCTTCCAGCAGATTGCCAGACAGCAAGTCAACCAGGAAAGGCCCTTGCGGTTCAGCGGTAAAGACAGCGTTAGGTACCCTAAACACAGTTGAGAAATATGCCGGGTAGGCCCTAATGTAACACTTGAAGTTTGATATTAGTGGCCTGTGTATAGGCTCGGCTAACGTAAGGATATACAGCTCAGTAAAGAATGGGTCCGTGGTGGAGCCTATGCGTTGGGCTAGAACGATTTTGGTCTCAGACAAGCTTTGCAGGAGACCATCAGTGTTGAAATACGTTAGGACATCACCATTGGCTAGCTTGTAGTGCGACTTGACTGTTATTACTGTTGCTCCTGCTGCAGCATCGGCACCGAGTAGCATTGGATAAGCATGGAGAAGCAATCTGTCGCTGGAGCTATAATTTTGCGTAATAGGCTTATCTAGCAGCAGCACATTGTCCACAACATCATTAACCTGGTGCAGCTCCTTACCAGGCCCAACCGACACTATTACGCCTTCAGTCATCCATTGCGACGTTATTGTGATAGCAATGGACGTGTCTAGCTGCTGCGGTGGAGTCTCGAATATAAAAGTATTGTCTGGGTTTAGGACTGACACGGTATTGCCAGTCCTTTTGCCAAACCTTATTGTGCCTCTCAACTGAGGGTCGGCAAACAGTAGTAGACCACGAGGAAACAACTTTACATGAGCATACGTAGATATTGTGTCATTAATAACACCTTCTATTTTCTGCAACCGCCCCACATCTCACCTCAGAACTGAATAATTATTCTGAAAACAATTGCTTGGCGCAAGGTCTTAGCAATAATCGGAAAATGACCTATTGCCATCAAAAATTGCGTTCCTACTTCTCCTGGGTCAACCGATGAGTAAACTATTTCCGCCCACAGCCCTATCTCGCCAAGGGAGGAGATGGCTTCTGACGATCCAAGTCGGCAATTGGCCACAAAAGTTTTAGGCGAAATATACTCAATTAGCACAATTGGTGCTATACCGACTGGCGGGTACACCTGCGCCTCAAGAGTCAACAGGCTAGTATCAAGCGGTTTGATTTTGACTGGGTTGGTGTCGTTGTAACCGCCACGTCCGACCGCAAAACCTCTAACCTCAAATGACACCTCTCCTAGCAACGCTCTGGCAAAGTTGGTTCGCCCTAAATCAGTAAGATTTCCGATAATGGGATCTGGCGTATCAATAAACGGCATCGTCCAACCTCATGTCTTAATTACCCAATCAAACTTCTCGCAATAAACACCAGCTCATAATTGGACGTTGGCAATGGCGCATTCCATGCAACAGTAAAACCCGACAACGTCTGGACAGTAATCACGACCGATTGGTAAGCTGGGTAGGCGTCAACCGAGTTTCTGATATTGCACATAACTATGTAACTAGCATCAATGTAGGGCTCATCAAACAGCACCGCTTGTGATGTCGTGCCGATAGTAAGGTCTCTTACACCACTAGCAAAAAATCCGACATTGGTTGCGTCAGTGGTACTGGCAGCAGGGGTCAGATCAACGGCATTAAACTTCCTTGTGTCATTAAGAGATGAATAAATGCCTTGGTTAAACGACAGCGTCAAAGTTCTAGAATAGTTGCAAACATAGATGCCAGTGAATGCCATTGCATAGCCGGAGGACGACACATTTTTGGTGCGAGGATTTTCGATCTTGGCGGTAACCTTATGGTAACCAAAAGCAAAACCATACGCGCCTATGTTGCGACGTGAGTAAGAGGCCGAGTAAGCGTCTACCTGGTTACCAGTATAAGTGCCAACAATAGTGGCACTAACTACTGACTGGAGTTGGACGCTATCGACAGATACCTTAAATATGCCGTGGTCCGGACCAGTTATGTACTGAAGCTCAAAGGCCGAACCAAGGAAGTAGAACTCCATTTCCGCATCTTGGTTACCTGACGCTATGTACTTGTAATATGGAGTCTTAGCATAGTTTAGTATTACCTGCCAGTCAGCGTTGGCCACTAAGTTAACTGTCCACTTGGCATTGTCCGAACCAGCCACTACGCTGAAACTAGTACCGCCGTTATCACTTACGACTGCCTGGCCATTTGCGTAAGGGTTAGCAGAATCAAGGCGCACCAGTAATTGATTGGTAGTGGCTGAGGTTACTTCCACGGTCCAAGCATATGTGGTGCTAGGGCTAAGGTTAACACCAGCAAAAGTAAACGCGCTGGGGGTGCCATAGGACGTGGACAGGGAGCTAGCCGCTACCGTGTTGGTGGAAGTAGCTACTGTTGAGGTTGGCACACCAGCAGCAGTGTTCCAAATTTTGCACACTACCTGGGCAGCGCTTATTTCTCCTGCCTGCTTTATGATGTCTACTGTCACCGACGATAGCGCCGAACTTCCCAGCGTTGGTGTTAGGAAAGTGTTACCTCGCAAGCGCAGCGGCGAAAACTCTACAGGAGTGTTAGAGGTTCCGGGCTGGCTAACACCAATAGCCTCAGCAACAGGAGTACCAGTGAGATACGACATATGGTGAGTGGATGGGTAAAACACGCCACCAAGCGGGTACAAGAACGGTGCCGAAGTAAACCCTGACCTCGATGCTTCGTAGGCTGCTATTCTGCCTAGATCGGCGGTGCTAGTGGTGGTTCCGGGAACGACAGGGTCGATAGGCAAGAACAGCATGATTTCGCTAAGAGCCAGGGCTCCTGACGTTGGTGTTATTACTACTTCGTGCGATTGGTATCTAGCATTGGAAAAGACGCTGTACCGGCGTGCCGACCCAGCAGCAAGGGTTTCTGAGAAGTTCGGGGAACCATCAACGCTAATGTTAAATGTTACTGCTGAAGCGCTGTTGATTATTAAGTCCAGACGAGTAGACGTTACGCAAAATCTAATGTCAGAACCAAAAGCCGTATCGACAATTACAGCTTTGGCCACACCGGTAATATCGGCAATACCGGACACACCAACCGAAATGGCCTTCCCGGATATAAGAGTAAGGCCATCCCTGGAAACCACCATTCGGTCAGCCAAGTCAGGTTTGCTCAGATCTGTGCCAGAAGCGTCAGCAAAATCAGTCAAAAGGGAATATCTAGTCAGCAACTCCTCTTCTAAATTAGGTGCCGGTGAGCCAGTACTAGCGATATGGCGCAGCGTAACTGCATCACCAGCATACGACGTTGCTGAATCCAACGTGATTACTGGCAATGCTAATACTGATATTCTTCTGATAACTGACGTTGTTACGTTAGCAACCAGAATAATGTCATTAACCTTATAGTTGGTAAGTTTGCCAGCGCCAGCGGTAATGGTAACTACCGCCCCAGTTGCATTTCCTGACGGCGTGCCGCCAGCGTCCAGATCGGTAAGCTCACCAAAGCTAACTCCGTAAGATTGCTCAGCCAGGTAGTATGATGACTGGCCACCGCGAGATAAGGCTCCAATGGCAGAAATTGGTACGGAGTCGTCTATAGTGTCGCGCTTCAGTATCCTAGCTTCCTGGAAAGCCCTACCAGACTCAAGTAGCGCAAGACTGTCTGAGTTGTCCCTTACCATTTCGATACCAAACACATCCAACGTTCCTACGGTGTTGGACAGAATTGAAATGGTAAGCGTAGTCGGTCTATTCGGAGGCAAGCCGGAGGCAAGAACCACGCGTTGGTACTTGGGACCTTCGTCGTTGGCCACATTTGCCGAGATGGCACCAATGGCGCTAGTAGACACCGTCACAGCCGCTTGGCCGTCAATGGAGACACCAAGAGGAGGGCTATTGGGTTTACGCCTAAGGAGAATGGCCACGCTGGTAAAGAAGCCAGTCAGCATAATGGAGCCATTGGCACCATCGTTTCTTACATATTTCTGCCGCGTCGGGCTGCGGTAATTTTCCCACGCGCCATAGAACACAACGCGTGGATCAAACCTTCCGTCAGCGTTGACGACGCCAAGTGCTACCTGTCCGCCAGGAACAGAGAACTCGTTGCTGATGGAAACCAGCGTTGCCACTTTGATGTGCTCGGCACCAAACGACAACTTCATTTCGGACAACAGCAAATTGCGAGGATTGAAGTTTATCTGTGTGGACCCATCCGGTGCGGTACCAACGGAGGTAACTATTGCGTTAGGAATTAGACCGGTAACAGCCGATACAATCCCTAGCGTATCGGCAGGATCGTTAACGGCTGTCACGTTGTACAAGTTGCCAGCGCCATCCCTAAATAGATCGCCGATGCGGACGCCGGACAGATTTACTGGGCTAGCAAAAGTGACTACGCCGACAGCATATGAGAAAGACACTAAGCCAGTGTTAGAGAAAGTATAAACTAGGCTAACGCCAACGTTTTTCACAAACGAGGGGCCGTAAATGGGGTCTTGCGACAGCCTAACAAAATCATCGTTAGCAGCTACGACATTGGTTTCCAGCACGGTCCCAAGGTAAGAACCAACATCGTCCAAGTCGCTGCGCAGGTTTATGTTTTGCTCGCGGGTTGGCGTTGGGTCAGCAAAGGCTCTACCCTTGATGTTGGCTATTCTCTCGATAGCTAGCCCTGGAACTATCGTAGTAGCTGGCGTTGGTAGCATTACTACGTTGCGCCCAACGGTCTGCAACACTTTTCTCTTGCCATAGATAAGCCGCGAGTATGAATCTACTGGGCCATCGCACGAAACGTACAAATCGCCGGTAAAGAACCCATCGGCGTCTACGTTAACATCAGTGGATGGGTCCAGCGGGATGGAAAGGAATGGATCAAGAAAGAGGCCGTTAACGTTAACTGCCTCCTCGGCTAGGTTAACGTATCCAAGATCGGTCAGCCCGAGAAGTGCGAACATGTTATTGGCCGACCCAACTCCGCCAGTTCCAACAAATGCTGGGCTGTCCACCGCCGGCACAACAATAATGCTGCCGCCTACCGGGAAAATTAACTGTGTGGGCTCCGCAATAGCATATTCTGCTGTTATGTATCTATTGGCGTTAGACGGCGACCCATCAGAGCCTAACAGCGCGTCATTTTCGTTTTGCGTTGGCAACCGCGTATCTAGCTCAGTAACATACCTGTTAACGGCACTTGGCGAACCGCTAGAACCCAACGCGGCATCGGCTTGACTATCAGTAAGGTGAATCTCATTGGTAAATAGGTTGGCCCTGTGCTGAGCCAAATCAGTAGCCAACGAGCCGATGCTGGTGATGTCTACCCAGTTAATCCCATTCCACGAGTATAGAGTGGGAGCGTCACCGATGCCTTCTGTTACCACCCAGATGTCACCTGGTTTGATGGTGTTAGGATCAGCCGGTAGGTCAATAGCATAAGCTAATCTGCCACGAAAGGCATCTCGGCCACGCTTGTCCTGCTCCTCTCTGGTAGCATAAGAGATATCAGTAACTAGGAAGTCAACAGCTGGACTGGACTTGGTAACAGTAGCAAACACTACGTGGTCGGCTCTGTTTATTAAGCCATTAAACACTGACACTTCTATCACAACAAGCTCAAGATCTGGCGGTGCTCCGATAAGATGCTTTGCTCTTAGCGCGATGACTGATGTCTGATCAAGCGGCACAGTGATAGTTGCTGACTGAGTATCTTCGACCAACATGCCATCGTTAGACATACATGTGAATGACTCCACTGCTACTGACAACTGCCCAGTCACTGGCGTTACTGCTCCGCCAGTTAACACGCCACGATCAAACAGGCCGCCAAACCGCTTGTTCATATCCGCAGTTGAATCGTCGTTTCGCCACTTAAGTACCGCCGAAAGAGTCATATCAAACCCTCTGAGTGTCTGCCTAGTTAATATGCAATAGCTATGAAGCTTAGCAAGTAATTACCAGTAGGTAATGGAGCATTCCAAGACGCCGTAAAACCGGTCACACTAATAGCTGTCACCACTATCGGCTGGAAGTTTGGCGCTACATCCACCGTGTTGATCATGGTACACGTCACAGCAAAGCTGGCAGTAGTGAAAATAGAAAATAGCACATTTACCGACGTAGCGCCAGGAGACAACACGACAATACTGGCCAAAAACTTGTCCAAAAGTACCGTTCTTACTGACAGCACTTCCTCTTTGGCTATGGCTCCGCTGTCAAAATTACGGTCGTCCCTATGAGCTTCTAGACCGAATGCAAAATCAAAAGGTCTGGACCCCCTCGAAGGCGTTACGGCCAGCTTACCATCGTAGTTGATCAGATAGAATAGGCCGACACTGATCGCAAATCCTGTACTGGACGGATTCTTTTGTCTAGGAGTTTGGATGCTGACTTTGATTGTGTATCGGCCATAAACCAAACCAGTTACGGAAGCTTTTTTCCTCACCGGGGTGGCTGACGCCGTGTACATGTCAAGCTCACCAGTAGCAGCAGTAACGCCCTTGTATGCAGACCCTGCAAAGTTGGCGGTTGTGGCAAGAATGTTATTAATGAACACCAACGGCTTACCATAGTCAGACTTAGCAAAATACTCTAACTCAAAGCCCTGTCCAATAAACTGGTACTCAAAATAGCTACCTTCCAAAGAGCAAATAAGCGCCCTGCCCCACGACGGATTAAGGGCGTAATCATATGAGTAGGCCCACGCCGTGCCAACACCAACTCCGTTAACATACACGCCGCCCATGATAAATGGGTCGACAGCCACGGCTCCTGTTGGTACCACAGCACCAGCTTGTGATAAGCTGACTCCGTATCTAGCTAGCACATTTCTTGTTGAGAGCAGAGCCCCTTCTGGCACACTGGGCAGAGTAGGTTGATGAATTATGATGCCAGTGACATTAAGTCCTGAGGCTACTGTTATTACTGCCTCGTGAGATTGATAACGAGCGTTCAACCATAGTGGTATTCTTGTTAACCCAGAAACGGTTAGTACCTGCGAATAGGCTGGGCTGCCATCAATAGAAATGCTTACCGTCACACTGGATGAATTAACTACCAGTATGTCCAGACGCGAAGCAACTGCCCTGATAGTAAGTATTGACGTGTTGTCAACCAACTCTAGCCCAACACTAGCTCCGTCAATACCAGTGGCTGAATACATAACGTTCTTGGCAGCCACCATGGTGGTGCCGTCTTCTACGGTAAAAATACGGTCAGCTGGCGCGAAGAATGGCAATGTAAAGTCGACTGACTGGCGAGCGCCAAGCTCATCGATGCCGTATCTGGTGTACTCGTTGGTTGGGTCTGCCGGGTCGCCAACAGTGGATGCAACGTGGATCAGAACAGCAGCACCAGTGCCTGTCACGTTAGAAGTAAATACTACTTGGCCGATACCAGGACCAATCGACAATATTCTTAAGGTTTCCTCGACAAGAGCTGTTACCAGCTTAACAATATCTCCGGCCTTGAAGTTGGCAAACTTAAGTAATCCTGACACTACTGTAAAATTTGGGAAACCTGGCGAGGCGGTGCCAGCTGGTACCCCAATAACGCCATCAAAATCGCCCATCGTGTATGCCGTTGTTTGCTGCGCTAGGGACCTGTTGATGAATCTGGTAACAACTGCGCCACGGCCTAACGCGGCAACAGTCAGCGGAGTATAGGACAGATAAGCGTCGGCTTTGTAGAGATCCGACTGGACAAACGAACGGCCTGGTAAGATTGCGATCACGGTTTGGTCGGCCCTAACTAAGTCAAAGCCGTAGAAAACGATAGGGTCAGCAGCGTTGCCGATATCAATTCTTACCGTGTGCGGAACTAGGTCAGACAGCCCAGTAACCACAGTCACGTTTTGGACCCGCAAGTCAGCATCAGTACCAAGATCGGCAACAGTGCCGGACCTGGATAGGTTAATAACAGTGCCGACCGGATTGCCATCTACCCTGACTGTTATGGAAGGCGAACCAGAGAACAAACTGGCCAGCATGTACAAATCAGTGAACACACCTGTTATAAGCAAAATGCCGGTGCCGGTGCAAACTACTTTCGCAGAACCCTCTGAACCAGAATTAATAAACCCACCATACAAGCGTAGTCTGGGCTCCGGATAGAAAGAACTTCTTAGCGGTTTCCTAACCTGATAGGCCACGTTGCCAGTAGGTGGGAAAAACTCGTTCGGTACAGATTCTATCTCTCTGACGAAAATTCGGTCACGAGTACCAAGGGTTCCTAAATCTGCCAAGTTAATCTGGCGAGGATTGTTGTCCGGCTTAGTGCTACCATGGGCTGAATCAGTAATAACAGTGTTTATTGCGGCTGGTGTCGCACCTGTCCTAGTTTGGATAGTGAGAGTGCTAGTAGTTGGCACTGTCAGTATTATGTATTCAACACCGGACCCATCAATAAACACGTTACCTGGTATAGTGGCCACTGGCAGTACGGCAGCAGCATAGGTAACCAAACCAGCCGAATAGGAGAAAGCGGTCAATAAAGTGTTGGCATAGGTGTAGCTAGGCGGTATTCCAATATTTGTTGGAAAATCAGCGGTGAACTCAGGAACGCCGTCAAGTTTAGAGAAATCGCCAACAACATGATCGGCTAAGAACACAGCAGACAGGTACTCTTTGATGTCTACTATATCTTTCCGCAGCTCTATATTTTGTTCAGGTACCGGGGGTACGATGTCAAATGGTCTACCTTTGATGTCCTCTATCGTTTTAATTAGCTCAGCTGAGGTTTGGCCGTCATTAATATTGCGGCGAAGCAAGGTATCTATTGGCAAAATACCCATGGTTCTGCGACGACCATAACCAACACGAAAATCAACATCAGGTTGGACTGGTGAAAAACTTAGGTACAGGTCGCCAGTGTAAAACCCGTCAACGTCAACATTAGGATTTGTGGAAGGGTCTAACTCGCCAGTCAGTAGGGGGTCAGCAAAGACGCCCCCTACTGACACTATGGCACCGGTAGTGTTTACTAGCCCTCTTGGCTCAGTAATATGAAAGTACTTAAAGTATTGGTTGGCAGACCCGACAACACCGAGACCTACGAAAAATTGACCTTCTGCGGTCAACATCTCTGCCGACGTAACGCCCACGCCTATTGCTTTTTCGTCTGGTACGGCAAGTGGATACTCTTCTGTAAGATACAAATTGCCACTTGATGGCGCCCCATCGGAGCCAGCAAGAGCATCATTTTCGAACTGAGTAGGTATGCGCGTATCAACGTCGTCTATTAGCTTATTTGCACTTCCTACTGGCGTACCAGAAGTGCCGACAACCGCTAACTTTTCGTCGTCAGTTAGATGCTTTTCGTCAGTAAACAGATTGGCTCTATGCGCAGCCAGGTCCGACGTGATTTGGATAACGTCGGTCATGGAGACCCACTGCATACCGTCCCAGCCATATAGCATGGTTGGGCCACCAACTCCGTCCACCACCATGTAAAAATCGCCAGTCTGATTAAACAAGGCGCTAGGCAGACCAGATGGGTTGTTGACTTTGCCTCTGAATTGGCTGCGACCAAGCCTATCCAGAGTAGTTCTCTCAGTTAAATCTATGTACCCGGTCAACACTTCTGTGGCTATTGCTGGCACTACTATGTGGCCAAAAACCACATATTCGCTCTGGTTGGGCATACCATTAAAGACCGACAGTTCGATGCCAGTAATGTCAACAGTTGGTTCATTGTTTTGCACATAAACAGCATGGCATACTACTACTGTGGTTTGCCCAGCTGGTGTATTAATCCTGGTTGTGTCGAAAGTCTCTTCCACAACCATGCCATCAAAGCTTACTAGCTTAAATGGCAGTAGATCTACTTTTAGCTGTAGCAGAACTGGCACTATCGTTCCGCCCTCAAATACTCCTGAGGAAATAAGGCCAACATAGCGGTCATTAATGTCTGCTGATAGGTCTAAGTTTCGCCACTTAAGAAGTGTTCTGATTGTCACGTTGGAACTCCCGTTCTTAAACAGCCGAGGCTAATCGACCCGCGCTGGTCATACGCTCTATGTAGCTAAGATAAGTCTAGGGATTTTTAGATAGAACGACGCCCACTTTAGCAGTGGGCGTTTAAATGTTAAGAAGTCAATATGGCAGGTCAGAATTGGACCTGCACAGAGAAGCTGAGAGAGGACGCATCTGTTTTTATGATTAGCGGAAAGTTGGCAACACTGAATAGGAAGGTAGTACCAACCAGCGGGTCACCACCTATCGGTGAATAGGTGTATGTGGCAATCAGCCCTATGTTGGACAGCGGACCAACCGCCTCCAACTGGTCTAACTCGCACAAATATTCAACACAATATGGAGAAATAAGAGTCTTAGACGAAATCGGCTTTGGTCCAAAGCTTTGCAGCGGAAGCGTAGTGCTAGTAGGGTCAGGGGTCAGAGCCACGGCCACGTCGCCAGGGTCATGACCGCCCTCGCCAGCCACAAAATCTGTAATGGTGAAGGCACGACCTACCGAGAGCATCTCTGCGAACTTAGATCGAGCGAGATCAGTTATAGTAGCAACAATTGCCTGAGCCATCTAGTCACCCATGTCTGTTATCGTGAAAGTACGTCCTCAGGTGCCTCAAATAGTTGGTCTTCTGGTCTTACCACTGTTATGAGCTGATGAATGCCATGGTCCAACATCTCAAATATGCGTATCGGGTATACCATCTGCTTAGCTGCCCAGGTAGCATCCTTCAAGGCCTTATCCAGCTCGGTATAAGTATTGTCGCGCTGGTTAGCTTCCAAACCCAAGTAATAATAGCTCACATTTACTCCTACGGTTATTTAGGCTAGTCCCAGGACTTGAACCTGGATCTCGTGCAACCAGTGCTGCTTGCTCTTATTGAGCTAAACTAACCTAGCACAATCTAACCACGCGACACAGTATCACTTGAACGAACCCTTGTCCTGGGCTGTTTGTTTAGACTTTGGTGCTAATTGTACTGGCTGATTAGCATCAGCCTCTTTGCGCTTTTCTGCTCTTGCTAATTCCTCAGCATCAACAATGTCTTGCCTACCTGACGAGAATCTGACAACGTAGTGCTCCATTGGCAGTTCAATGCGCTCTCTGCCTTCGCTCTGAAAGTACCTGATTGGGCTAGAGTTGATGGTTTTCTCGAAAACTCCATCTTGTACAATACCAGTAAGTACCATTTCTTTGCCAGTGACGTTATTAGTAGCTGTAACGGTGTATGCCATGTTTGTACCTTATTAAATTAGTTACCTATTTTTATCGCATAGAACTGTGCATAACCAGAAGGACCGTGACTAGTGTTGGCAAAGCCGACCCCAACAGTGTCACTCTTCATGACTCTTACTTTTATGGTTTTCGATCCCGTTAGATCTACATAACTAAGGTTTAAACTGTGAATCGCCACATTGACAATAGCAGCAACGGTTTTAACGGCAATTGATCTTTCGCAGTCGCCTACGATGTTATCACTGCTATCAGTTACTTTTGCCGCAGCTATTTCTAGATCGCCAGCAGCAGCCCCAGTACCAATAGTCATGAACATGTTTAGCACAACGTGCCAGACGCCAGCAGGCAATACTATTGTGGCATTTGGCCAGTCGACATACGAAGTTGTGAAGGCAAAGGTGCTGGCAGACGGCGGCGTTGCCCAAGTAACAACATTAGCTGGCCCACTGGTTCCAGTGCTGCCTTGGACACCAACAAGACCAGTGTGGCCCTGAAAACCTTGGATGCCTGGCACGCCAGTTTTCCCCGTATGGCCTTGCGGCCCTGTGTTACCGATCGCTCCTGTTGCGCCAATAGGGCCGCCAAGTGGCCCAGTCTCACCCTTGACACCCGTGCCGCCTTGCGGACCTAAGACACCGGTGTTACCAGCAATTCCTTGGGTTCCAGTCGTGCCCTGAATGCCAAAGCCGGTAGCTCCTTGTGCTCCGGTAGGACCACGAAAACCAGTTGGGCCAAGGGCGCCCATTGTTCCGGTAGCACCTTGGACGCCAGTATTGCCTAGTGCACCAGTAAGACCGATAAACCCGGTTCCGCCCATTGCTCCTTGCAGCCCGGTAGCCCCGCCTACCCCGGTTGAACCTTGGACGCCGGTTTGACCAACAGGACCACCAAATGGACCGGTTTGACCTTGTATGCCGGTAACACCTTTTGGCCCGCTTGCAGGACCAGTTGGGCCGCGTAATCCAGTGTCGCCCTGAAGTCCAACCCCAGTTACGCCCTGCAGTTGGGCTCCTGTTGGACCGGGCAAGCCAGTTTCCCCAGCCACGCCAGTAGTTCCTTGTGCCACGGAGACAAATTGTCCAGTATAGCCGTCCGAGTATTTTAACTCTCCCGTGGATGGGTTTAACCATATTTGGCCGGTTTCAGACGACAGAGGGTTTGCAGAGCGTATTTGTATTCCGCGTTCTTCTACAGCTTCCTCGGTTCGTCCTAGGTGCGTCTTGTCGGCCATTGTCGTCTCCATAGGCTGTCGTTCTATTGGTAAAATAGCCTGTCATTAAGTTAATTGCTGAAAACCTACTTATTGATGGTTAATATGCCAAAAAAAGCATTGCCACTTGGACTGTCTTGCCAACTGCACAAGAGCAAACCACTGCCAGTAGTTATTTTTGACACTTAGTGGTATTTATCAAAACCTGAAGCGCTAGGAGCCAGTATGGAAAAGAATGAGCTACACGAAAAGCTAGTCAACGCTGGCATAGAAGTTAAGAACAATTGTGTGCGTAAATCAGACGTTGTGCTAGCTGAGCAAATACTGAACACAATCGACGGCTGGGAACACGATAGCAACAGTGGCTCATGGGTTTACGACCCAGAAGGTATCCTATTGGAGGATGGCACAGCATCAGTGCCGACAGTTGTGTTGGAAAATGGCGGCTACAACTATTACTGCCGAGGTGACGACTACCCATCTGGTTCCGTTACAACAAAAGAATTTATCGACTTAGACATGAGCGAAGAAGAAGCAGAGGAAGCTGCACTAGCAGCGGCAAAAGAAGCCGCTCTGGAAGGCAGTGAAAACATGGACCCTGACACACAAAATATTTGGTAAAGTAGCTTTACTTTTTGATTTTGCTGATAATAAACGAAATCGGTACGCTGAGGGAAACGCTAAACGCTATTCCCCTCTTTAGAAACCACTTTTTTACGTCGCTATACCAAATAATCAGGCCCACCTATTTTCCGGCAATCAACGTGCTATGCGCTTTCCCCGGCGCAAACTAGCCTTATATCGGTGTATGCACAAGCGGCAAATTTTTGGATGGTCTGATCGGCTGGCATTTTGTGCTAACTGCGCAAAACTGCCACTACAATCTAAACACACCGAAAGCTCTAGCAGCTTAGCGTTGCTCTTACAGCATCCGTTTATTAAATCGATAGCTTGTTGGAGTTCTGGATCTGCGGTTGCCATGTTAATCTCCTTTGCGTGAAGTGGTATCCTACCACGCCTGACGCTGTCAAGACTACCTGTTGATCAGTACGGTGCCAATTAACCTTAACCGGCACCACAGGACCGATGCGGACCGCGCCAGATAAGTAACGCTATTTTATGTCATTCACAAAGTCACCAACGGAGTAACGTGATGCCAACACACTAGCCAGCTTTTTGCCTAACTGTTTCAAAGGCAGTTGGGCCATAGCCTCGCGACTATGGCCCAACTACGTGCTGACTGCCCAAACGTCACTTATGCCGGTTGTGCCGCTTCCGCTTCTGATGATGCGCTAGACGCCTTAGACTCATTAACTGACGCTGAGTCAGCCGTGTCACTATCAGCCAGCTTAGCCGCTCTCTGCCAGTTGTTGGACAACAGGTAGGTTTTTAGGTTATACTTAGCCAGCATGCGTTGGAGCGTCCTTATTCCAATGCCAAGCCCCCTGGCCGTGTGAGTACGGTTGCCTTTATAGTACTCAAGAGCTTTGACAGCATTTGCACGAACAACTTCTTTCTGCGTCGAAAATGTAGAATTCATCAAAAAGTTCCTTTGATAGGTGCCAGATAACACTGTTTGACCTTCTTTTACAAGCAATGCCAAATCCTATATGCATACGTACCTTAATGTCAGCACAGAAATTACAGGCGCCCCAGGGCCGTGTCAAGCCCACGCAGATGGTGCGGAAGTGCATGTCCTAGCACAATCATTCCAATGAGAAAGAGCACTCTCACCAGAAGCGTTACTTTGCCAGTCGTTAGACTGCTTATAACGCTACGGTCGGTTAGGATGGCGTGCTCGCGTGCTGTCATTTGGTCCGATATATCATTAGCCTTTTTGCGCAGCTCCGCAAGCCTTGTCGCCCTACTCACCGAGTCCAGCCCATCCCGCTCCAGCATGATTCTCTTGTGCTCGGCAGCGAGGCGCAGGTATTCAGGATTCGCCGAGGCTGCACTTTTTTCTACTACTGAAGCATCTCTTTGCCGCATCGCTTCTAGTGAATAAAGGTCAGCACAAACAAAGCCTGTCAGAACTAGGCCTCTTATCAATTTGGCATCGATGAAAAATATAAATGCCATAGGCAAAAGAATAAGCAGCATTGCCGGTACGACCCCGTATAACGGCACTGTGGCTATAGCAAGCTGCCACGCTATAGCGCCGCATAAAGCAATAATAAGAGTTATGCTAAGGATTCGCCCGGCTAAACCAAGATAACACCGAGCCTCTATCATACCGCCTGACGTCTTGTCTTTGCTGGGTTCGGCTGATCCAGAATCAGCCCACGACCTGTCCGGCATTTCTATAACCACGCCATCGGCTAGGATGGAAAGCTTGCTGACCTCCAGTGCCCTCATTCTGGTTATCTCCGCCTGGATCTCTGCCGGAGTGGGTTCGTAAGGCTTTGGGTAAAGTGGTCCCTTGTGGGTCTCTTTCGGCTCTAGGATAGGCTCCGGCTGATCCAGGTTTAGCTGCGGTTCAGCCAAAACCAGTGCCACAGCTTCGGGCCAGGCTTGCTCAAGCCAGGCCATAATAGCACTCTCTGGCACGTGCGTACCGCGCCGATAGTTCACCCCGCTGCGGGCCGCTTTTCTCTCTTTAACGTTGTTGATTGACTGCACAATACGTGCAATTCTTATGTCATCCATCCAATTCCTCGTCAACCTTTATCGGACCTAGTACTACCAGCCTTTAACCAATTTTTATATTATTAGCCTCAGTAGCTCTTTGTTTTGCTTCTTTGCTGGCTATGATGCTGCCTTTGGCGCCATGATGCCCTCTAACCCACTTCCATGTTATTATGTGCCGGTTAACGTGAGTTAATAACTCTTCCCAAAGCTCTTTGTGTTTAATCACTCCCTTTTTGGCGGTGCGCCAATTGCTCTTTTCCCACGCTCTCACCCAACCTTTACAAAACCCGTCAATTATGTATCTACTATTGGTGGCAACGGTGACTTTTGCTGGCCCTGCTATGCTTTTTAGACCCTCAAGAACGGCGGTCATTGCCATTTGATCACTGCTTGTTAACCTACTGCTAGCCGACAACATCAACTCCGTCTCGCCATTGGTAACCAAGGCGGCCCAACCTCCTGGCCCTGGGTCCCCGAAACAGCAGCTGACTGCCGATATTGTCACTTCTTTATTTTTTTCCACAACAACTCCCTAAGCCAAAAACAACATACCTACTTGGTAGTTTTATGTGTCGTGGGTAATCAGAATGTAGTCGGTATGACGCTGCCTAGTCATATGAACGTTTCACGGCTCAGAACTGAGCAAAATTAGCACATGGGCAACTAGCTATCTTTGCCTCTTCAATTCTGCTTCGTATTCAGCTTTCTTGTAATAAAAATCTTGAACAGCAAGATCATAAACATCTCTTGCTGAATTTATTTTTGCCTGGTGCATAACGAATGCGGGAATAATAGGAAGATCAATTTCAACCCTGGCGAATATTTCAGAACACGTAATCACACATTTATTTGAGGCAATCATAGCTACTCTAAGTTCTTGCAATTTTTCCACATCTCACCTCTTAAGATGTCTATAAGGCAATAAATAATAAAAATAAAAGCTATAAGCAAATCCATACAACCATCCGCTCTCGACGCTTTGCTAATGTTATTTCACGTTCTGCAATAGTCCGCCTATGTGCCTGTTCATCTCATTAATTAGTTTGATAAATTTAGCCATGTCAAAAATCTCCAGGAGCCACTTGCAAGCAAGTTATGCCCAAGCTTCGGAACATTGCCACGGACTGATTCCGGTCATCAAAGGCCATAGCAATGTTATCTATTCCAATCTCTCTTACCCACGCCTCTTTCAATATGTAATCACTATTGAAATTGCCATTTGGACGCATAAACATTTCATGCCATGTTACGTCGTAAGTATCTAACCATTTAATGGTCTTGTCCTTAACTTGGTCAGACCGACCTGTCAGAATAAAAATTTCATAAGCATAAGAGCGGAGGCTGTTGGCCAAGCTTATAATTGGAAAATTTGGCTCATCCATATCACATGCGTCGTAGTATGCGTCCCAATTCGTAGGTTTTTCGATAAAGTGTTGGCGATGCTCAGTCAAAGCCAAGGTTCCGTCCAGATCAAAAACAACAATATTAGACATTCTTACTCCTTATTTTGGGCCTCATCCTCTTTCAGTCTTTTTATGTGTCGTGCGGTGGGTAGTCAGAATGTAGTCGGTATGACAGGGGCCTAGTCATATTTGCATTATAACACTGTCCTCCTCGATCCAACAGCCAAGGCGCTCAGTCTGCTCCGCCTGGTGGTTTAGGCTCTCAATCTCAGAAGTTGCTCCGCCAAAGTGGTTTCTCAGCGGTTTAAAGAGAAGGGTTAAGGGTTCCCGGTTTGTCCTTCCGGTTTCCAAAAAGTAACTCAGGAGGCACTGGCTTCTTAATTTCGGCTTCCAAACATCTTTTCTGGTTTCCACAAGATTGGCCTTTCCTGGCTTCCTTGGTTTCCAACCTGCTTCGGCCCGCAGCTAAATTCCCAGAAGAAGTAGGAGTACCGAGCCGCAGCATCCGGCGCGAAGCGGCGGTGCTAGCGGGTTGGACTCCACTTCTACTGAGGAAGGGGATGGGCGAAGCCCAGCCCATTTATTAGTAAAATTGGATTCTATCCGATCTGTTTTCCTAGCAAATACTTTTTTGGGCCGCCGGGGCAGCCTCAATTCTTCTCTTAATTTTTCCAGTCTATCAGGCTGCCTTGCGACTTGCTCGATTGGCGCCAGCTTCTGTTCCAGTAAGGAACACTGACTCCCTAAGGCGCCTGAAGTATTTAACCGAGTACTGCCTACTGTCATAATAGCCATGTTTAAGTAAAATCTTTAACGCTCGGCTAAGAATCTTAAATCTGAGGTCAAAGTCTTCCGGTACTATTTCTCGGTTGATGTGAACCAGCGTGTGCGCATCCCTGGCGGCAGCAAGAATGTCGGTGCCACCGTCGGCTCCGGTCGCCGAGATAGCTGTGGCTGCCAGGGCGACCCTGAGAGAAACGGTTGAATAGCGGGAGAGGAGGCTCTCTAGCTTGGAACGAAGCGGCCCATTTTCTGCCCTTGCCCAAAAGGCGCGAGTACCAGTCCAGGTAGAAAAGGCACCGGTCACGCAGGCCTCAGTAAAGTCCGGATGGTCCCGAAGAATGTACATGGCTTCGGTGACACCGGCTAGGTCTGGAAGAGACAGCTGGCGGCGGTTCCCTACTTTTTGCAGTCGGTTAACTTCGGTGCCGAGGCCGGTCTGCTGTGGTGGCAGCACTTTTCCTGCTACCTGCCTATTGACTTCTGCCGCCATACCTGCCAGCTGCTCACGGACATCATCAGTTATGAGCGAGAGTAGATTTGGATGTTGGCAGAGTTGGTAGAGGGAGATGGACATCCACCGGACGCTGGACAGGCCTTGCGAGGAGTAAGCTCCGTCTTGGAATGGGTCGTCCTTGCCGAACCATTTCCGGTTGTGCTCCTTTTGCTCCTTGCCGACTGCGGCCATAAAGGCTGCCTTGCGGGCCGCTTTAGCCTTGTTTGACGCTCTGAGGTAGCCAAGCTCTGTGTAGATTAAACCGGCGTTGGAAAAGTCAGCTAGGTACTCGTAACCGTGGCCGTTGGGCAGGGCGTCGGCGCTAATAATAAATGGCATAGTAAGCATCACACCGCTTGGGCTGTCCCTTAGCATAAACCCTGGGCGCGACTGCACGGGAATGGCGTCGCCGATCTTGATAACTTCGCCAGCCTTAACCGCGCTGGCTCCGCCCTCTGGGTCAGAAAGCGGGTGGCGACAAGGGGAAATTAGGCAAGAGGCAGAGATTCTAACTGCCGTGGCTAACAGCTCCATAACCTTGGCTCTAGGCTTATTATTGAGCATGCCTGGCGCCCATACGTCTGCCTGTTCTACTAGGCAGGAGTGAAGATCGGTCCCAACGTTGGCGTACCTGGTAAATGGCAGATGGTCGAGCCTGAACATGAGGTCGGCGTGAGAGACTGCTGGCAACTCTGGCGTAGCTAGTACAGCGGCGGGAACGTACTGCTTTCCTGGAAAAATTTGGCTTTGGCCATCGCAAATCCGGCACAACTCCTTGAACGTAACGTCGTCCCTACTTGGCTTTAGCTTAGGGTCATAACTTCCTGAGTAACGAGGACCAAGAAGCTCCCGTATGTCCAGGTAGAACAGGTAGACGGAGTCGGTTGACGACATGTCGTAACGCTTGGATGCCAGCTGTACAATGGTTCGCAAAAACAAGTGCATTTTGCCGGTTAGATTGAGCACCATTTGTCCGTCTGGCGTTTCCAGCATAGACAATATGCCACGCCTGGTAACAGTGTCTCTAAGGTAAAGCAATTGGCGGAGCGATGTATTTTTGGTGATGCCAAGATCGCAGCGTGCTCGGTTCTTTCTTTCAAGTTCCCTAAATGGCGACATTACTTTCCCCAGTCTTGTATTTTTCTTCTCGTCCAGGCAGAGGTAGGCCTTAATTGTTGCCATCCACTTTGACTGCTCCACAGCACGGCGAGCCTCTTCCGTTGTTTCGGCTGCCAAGCGAGCTGCCATTAGAGCTGGCGAATTGTAGTAAATGGCTGGTGCTACCGACTTTACTGCCTCCTGAAAGGGAACGAAGGCTGGGGTGCCAGTGGTGTGCGACTTAGTAATACGAAAGGCCGCCATGCGGTCCAAAACGGAGGCGGCGGCGTTGGCATAAACTGTGGTGACCATATGGCCGTTCTTGGGATTCACAAAGCCTGGCAGGGCTAGGATGCGAAGCGGGTCCAGCACATTAAGGTCGGAGCCAACCGTGGTAGCCACTAGCCTCTCTAAGGCACACATATAAACAAAATCTGGCGCATCAACTGAGATTCCGTCCAAGGCTTCGCCAACGACAGTCTCCTTG
>Ga0315294_10002477_pt1 | contig 20180 bp, 25 predicted proteins | sample YL17G13_40_MG_FD_203626 | JGI IMG/M metagenome (GOLD analysis project Ga0315294, IMG submission 203626) | Sediment microbial communities from Yellowstone Lake, YNP, Wyoming, USA - YL17G13_40 | ecosystem: Environmental > Aquatic > Freshwater > Lake > Sediment | place: USA: Wyoming | collected...
TTATGTTTATTTCGCCGAGGGGGTGAAGGCCATGCTCATCACGGCTGACGACACGCTTTACGAGAGTGCCGGGAAACGGTGTAGTGTCCTGCATATCAGAGATTATTAATCAGCTTCTGCGTGAGTTCCGGGTTTAGGATGATCTGCGTGCGTGAAGGGGAGTATCCTGCCGAGGATTAGGTGGAGGGGCTGATCGTCTCCGCCTGGTTTTTTGGGTTTTTATAATTTTCTCCAGGGGGGTTTCTTTATATGTTTTCTGTCGGGTTTACTGTGGGAGAGGTTGTGTTCAAAGGCATCCAGGTTGTTGGGGTCCTCGTGGGGCTCTACTTGGCGGGGCTCGGCGTTGCGGGTTTCGCCGGTGGTGGCTACGGCTGGAGGAGGGCGGGGTTCTGGGTCGTCTTCGGCTCCGCGGTCTCGATCCTCTTCCTCAACCCGTCGCTGGCCAGCTTCGCGCTCCCGTTCTTCACGACGCAGGATACCATCACGACGGTTCTCACGGTCGGCATCCTCATATCGTTCTTCCTCATCGCCCGTCTTCAGAGGCAGATAGTTGATCGTGACAGGCGTCTGGCGAAACTCGTTCAGAACCTGACGTTGAGGGATTACCTTACATCTTCTGGGGAAGAAGGATCTAATAGATCCGTACCGAATGAGGATAGGGAATGAGGATTCAAGTTTTTATCCCCGCGTTTAACGAGGAGGGGAGTATTGGCGGCGTCGTGGAGAGGGTTAGGGCTCTTTATCCTAGTCTGGAGGTTATAGTGATTGATGATGGCTCGGTTGATGGTACTGGGTCTGTCGCTCGGAGGAGTGGTGCGACCGTTGTCAGGCATCTTGTGAACCTCGGGGGTGGCGCGGCGGTGCGCACCGCTTTTTCGTTAGCCTCCATTAAGGGCTCGGACTATGCTATTACCTTCGATGGGGATGGTCAGCACGATCCGTCCGAGCTTTCCAGGTTCTTGGATGTTATTGAGCGGGAGGCTCCGGATGTCGTGATCGGGACGAGGTTTTATGAGGGCGGCAGGATAGTCATGAGGGGCTACAGGAGGTACGGCATTAAGTTCTTCAGCCTCTTTTTCTCTTGGCTGACGAAGTTGGAGTTGACGGATGTCACCAATTGTTACAGGGCTTATAAGGTAAGCGCCGTGAAGGAAGTTTTAGGTGATCTTAGGGAGGATCAGTATTATGCCATCGAGATTTTGGGTAAGGTGGCGGGGATCGGCGGTAAGATAGTCGAGGTTCCTGTCAGCGATATTATGAGGACGAAGGGGAATAGTAAAAAGGGTATTGTCAGCTATTTCCTTAATCTTTCAAGGGTTTTGTTGGCCGGGGTCTAGTAATTTCTTGTTGTAGGGGAATGAATGTTGAAGATCGCCCTGGTTCAGAATGTGCCGATTAACGATCACAGGGTGGTGCATATCGATGGCGTCGCTAGGGAGCTTGTTAATAGGGGCTACGATGTGGGGGTCGTCGTTCAGGGCAAAGGAGATATGTGCACTCCAAAATGCGATGCGGTAGTTTTTGGTTTAAAGTTCTTCGACCCCGTCATAAGGATCAGAATGGGCTTTACTCTCACGTACTGCGTCTGGGGTTTCAAGGCTTAAGTGGTCTCCGTCGTGACTGACATGATGTCTCGAATCAATGAGAATAAATATGGTGCTCTGGGGTCGATTATCGGCGTCGGAGAGGGTTATAGGTTGATTGAGGTGCCAGTGACGCGTGTATCGTTTTTAAATCTAGTAAAGAGAGGTTAAGATATGGGGTTAATTTGCTCAGGACGATCCTTAAGTGATCTTATGTAGAGGAGGATGATGACTTGAAGATCTGCTTTATCAATCCCACTAGGCTTAGGAGGCAAATGATCTACGGAGTAGCTGAGCATCTACCTAAAAACAAATATGATATTACAATTCTCCACCCAAGTGAAGTTAATAGGCAGGGAAAAACACTTGAAGACCATGATAACATAAGAATTGAATATTTTCCGTCGAGATTTTTAGGAGGCGTAAATTATACAATTCCAAGACATCTCAACGATTTGCTAAAGTTATTCTCCATGGAAGATTTCGAGACGATTCATGTCGGCGATTACTTCTATCCTACATCTATTCCGCCTATCCTATCAAAGGTAAGAGCTTGCAAGCTTCTTAGTGTAAATGCTATGCCTGGTTACGATTGGCGATTTGGTGAATTTTCTGTTGATCTAATGGCAAAAATCTATACCTACTCAATCGGGAAGAAGATTCTTTCTTCATATGATAAGATCATTGTTCTTTATACAAAATTATTCGAGGATTTAGTAAGATTTGGGATTAATGAGGAAAAGATCTTCATTCTCCCAAATGGAATGGATATAAAGAGATTCAAGACTATATCTGAAGCTGGTTTAAAGTCCCTTAGGAATACTCTAGGCATCGATGAGGAGGAAAAGGTGATACTGTTTGTTGGTAGATTGGTAAGGGTAAAAAGAGTCGATATGTTGATCTATATGGCGAAAAAATTTCACGATGAGGGGTTAAAAATTAAGACAGTGGTTGTCGGAGACGGCCCATGTCGTGGCGAACTCGAGCTTTTAGCTAAAGAAATATGTGGAGATGTAATTTTTACAGGATGGAGGGATGAAAGTGAACTCTCTGCTTATTATGGGATCGCGAATTTAGTTGTCTTGCCATCGGTAAGCGAGGGTTTACCGAATGTTCTCTTGGAGGCAGGGGCATTCGAGAGACCATGTATAGCTTTCAATACTAACGGGGTTAAAGATATAATAATTCATGGAAAAACTGGCTTTATCATCGAAAACAACGATTTTAAGAGCTTTTATCAACATATTAAATTTCTACTTTTTAATGATGGGTTGCGAGAGAATATGGGGAAAAATGCTGCCAAGCATATCGAGGATAAATTCAATTGGGATAATATCGTTAGAAAATACGAGTCTTTAATTCAAGTTCGCTGATCGAAGGTTATTTTTATGATTGATGATTATTGTGGAAGTGTTAAGATGAACGCATCTGATGAAAAAAGCCAGCGACTAATAATTACTCTGGATGTGGAGACTGATTCAGCGGCTTTCGCTCAGAGAGAACTCCAATCATATAGGGTATTCAAGCGGACAGTTACTTAGGATACTTTAAAAAAACAGTTAAAAAATGCCATGATCTTCATTGCTCTGCCCGAAAAATTAGAATTTATATTCTTGATTCATATTAGATAATCTCATGGCAGAATTAAAAATAATTGAGCACGAAAATTTACAAAATATAATCGCAGTTCTTGTAGGTACGAGACCAGGTATTATTAAAATGAGTCCATTGATCAAAGAATTAAAAAGAAGACAAATAAATTTTTTTGTTATACATGCAGGTCAACACTACTCATATAACATGGATAAGATAATGTTTGAACAAATAAAAATAGATCAACCAAAATATATATTAAAAAATACTAAAAAATATAAACTTCATGGTGCACAAACAGCTGAAATGCTTAAAGGTATAGAAAAAATATTAATTGAGGAAAAGCCGAAGATATTACTTGTTTGTGGAGATGCAAATTTTAATTTTGCTGGTGCATTAGCTGCAAGAAAATTAGGTATTATGGTAGGTCATGTAGAATCGGGACTTAGAAGTAATGATTGGAAAATGCCAGAAGAGCATAATCGCGTGATGATCGATCATATTTCAGAATATTTATTTACTCCTACAGAAGAAAATAAAAATAATTTACTGAAAGATAATGTTAAAGGAAAGATTTATGTTACGGGAAATATAATAGTAGACTCTGTATTTGAGAATTTAAAAATAGCTTTATCAGAAAACAATATTTTGAATAAATTTAAATTAGATAAAAAAAAATATATTTTAATAACGATTCATAGAGAAGAAAATGTAGATAATTATGAAAATATCAATAATATATTAAAAGGATTAAATTTAATTTGCGAAAAATATAAAGAATATAAATTTATATTTCCAATACATCCAAGAACTTTACATAGAATAACATTATTTAAAATAAAAAATTTAATTAAAATAAAAAATTTAAGAGTTATAAAACCAATAGGTTATCTAGAATTTCTTAACTTATTAAATAATTCGAAAATAGTTATTACTGATTCGGGAGGAGTACAAGAAGAAGCTTGTATATTAAAAATTCCTTGCGTTACCGTTCGTAATAATACTGAAAGGCCGGAAACTGTAGAAATTGGAGCCAATATTTTATCTGGTACTAAATCAAATAATTTATTAAAAAGTGTAGGTATCATGATGGATATAAATATAAAATGGGAAAATCCTTATGGAGATGGAACAACTTCCAAAAAAATTGTGAATATACTAATAAATGAAGTATTAAATTAATATTAAATGATCATTTTATAAGAAAATTATCTAGTATATGCAAATTATAATCTGAATACGAAATACTCATATTTATTAAACCTTCAATAAAACTGTTTTCTTTTACTATTAAATAAGGTAGTACTGCGCCAGGTAGATAATATGAAAGTTTATCATACGTTATTATACCATTAATAGTAATATTAATCTTTTTAAAGAAAAGAATAGTATTATCTTCTAGTTTAATTGGATATTGTTCAGATAAATTAATCTGAATAATAGTTCCATTTTTATATTTTATTAATAAATTATTTGAATGAGGTATTAAGATAGTGGCATTAAAAAATTTAATACCAGTATAACCATTTACTTCATTAATTATATTTATTTTAGATGATTGAAAATTATATAAAATTTTTTCATTATCAATACCTAATAAAGAAGCCGACTCTTCACCAATAATAATTGGTATTCCGTTTTTTGGATATATAATATCCGTTGATGAAACATTTGCTATTCCAGTAAAAGATATATCACCCTCAAAATAACTAATATAATTTATTTTTTTATTTTCATTAATTTCTTCTTTAAATATATCAATATTTTTAATAAGTATTGGTAATTTAATAAATTTTTCATTCGTAACATTCATATTATTTAAATAACTATCATTAATATTACTTAGAAGATTATAAAAATATGCATTTGTATTTATATAAAATATTTTCCCATTATTGATGGTTTTAAAATAAGTTAATGGACTTTTATCGTTATTTGCAAGATAATAAGATAAAACAGATACATTGCTCGAATTTGAATAGTTTTTAATAACTTCAATAGAAGGTATTTGCTCTAAATTCCCATTATAAAAAATTGAGGTAGCATTAATTTTTTCTGAAGAATATTTTATATCCAAAAATGAAGTTAAAGAATTATATATGACATTATCATTATTAAAAACTATTAATGTTTTTCCTGTTTTAACCCATTCTAAATATTTTTGGAATAAAAGATCACCAGGATAATTAGTTAAAAGAATTATGGAGGAATTATTTGGGATATAATCACGCACATAATTAATATCATAAGTATAGCCACCCAACGAAAAAATTGAAATAGGAAATATTTCAGATTCCCAAATATTATATCTTTTTTCTAAAAGAAGATTATCAAAACTTGCTATTGACGAAAGATTTACAAGACCTACATATCCTAAAGTAACTTCATTAAAATTATATTGAAAAAGCTTCTTTTCATTTATATAAAAATCAACATATTTATTTGATACGAAAATCTTTAAATTATTCCATGAATTTAAACTAGATGTAAATTTACTACTAAAAATTAAACTTATATTATTTTTAACGATATGTTCACAATATACATATCCAACATCACTTCTAAATCTATATATATAATAATCATCATTGTTTTTATAATTAAAAACTAGTCCACCATTAAAATTATTAGTTGAATTAAAATTAATAGAAAAAAAATATTCTGGCAGATAGGAATTATTAATTAATAAAATTTTATTACCAAAAATTTTACTATCTTCTTTTAAAATACGATTATCATTGATAATATTAAGATACCAATTTCCATTAATTAATTTGTAACTTGATAAATTTCCATTATATTGATCATCGATAATTATTGAGCTATCTATCGGACATATATAAAAATCTGAATTTTTGGGCCCGGATAAACTAGGTATTTTAGATATAATTGTAGAATTATAAACTTCTCCGTATAGTAATTTTATAAGATTTGTAATCATACTATTTTTATATTGATTTTTTAAGATATTGCTATCTTGTTGCCTTAAATAGATATATTTTAAATTTAGTTTTGATATCATATCATAAATGGTTCCAATTTTTTTTGGAGTTAAAAGAAGTGAATTTTGCGATCCACCAAAAGCTTGTATTGAAGGTTGTATACCTACTAATCGCATAAGTTGGTTTGAATAATAATCAGATATTGTAAATATAGATTCATTTGGTTTGATATTATCTGATATATACTTAGCAGCAGATATATCGGAAAAAGATACATTAATTCTTGATAAATACCATCCATTTACAGATAATAAAGTTGAAGAAATACCTGATATACCAATTATTAAAATTATTATACAAGTTTTAATATTATAAATATTATAAGATTTAGTTTTTTTATTAAATTGAATATTTAAAATAATATTTTTTGAATGTAATAAATTATCTGCTATAATTGCTGTAAATATTACTAATGGTACATGTAAGAAAAATAATATTCGATTTTGGTTGAAATTATAAATTAATTGTGGGTAAATGATTCGTATTATATTTATTATTAATAAACTTATTATTATAGAAAATAAATAAGTATAATTTTTATAATTTATTTTTTTAGATATATTTAAAATAATAAATATTAAAGAAAATAATCCCGTAACTCCATATATAATTGGATAAAGAATGATATCAATTGAAGAATTCGAAAAAATTATATACTTATATATCGTAATATAAAGATATATTAGAGAAGTATATACTAAAACGAATATAAATATAATTATATATGAGATTTTAGTTGGAATTGAAATTTGTAAAATATTAATTTTTAAATTGAATTTTGATATTATAATTACTACAATACCAATTAAAAGCGATATATAAGTAGGTAAAACATACGATCTTATTGTGTACCATTGATACATTGAAATATTATCAAATAATATTACTAATAAAATACCAAATGAAAATACATATGGATATTTTAATATATTATTTCTTTTTTCATTTGGAAATAAAATAAAATAGGTTAAATATATAAGAATAAATATTATAACATATGCTGAATGTATAACATAACCAAAAAAAATAAGAATTATTATACTTATTATACTAGTATTTTTTTTAAACGTATTATTAAAAGTTAAAGAAATAAGAGTTAAAAAAATGGTTACCCCGAATAAGGTATTATGACTTAAAGTTAAAGGAACAACTCCAAAGATTCCTCTATGTAAATCATGAGTTAAATTTGCAACTTGATTAAAAAAAGGACCAACTACTTCAGTTTGATTACGTAATATTATAAATAAAATCCATCCAAATCCCAAAAATAATGAAGTAAATGCAGATAAAACCCCAATATTTTTACTTTTATAAAAAGTTTTTCCTAGAATGTAAAAACAAATAACACTTAATGAAGCTAGTGGAAATAAAGAAAGAAAAGAATTAATATAAGGTAAACCACACATAATAAAATATGAACCTAAAAAAAGGGCATACCAATATTCACCAGTAAAATCATAAGAATCGATTTTTCTAACAGCAAATCTATACCCTTCTCCAATCTCACCCCATTGATCTCCAGAATGTAATGGATATTTATTTAATTCAGGAATTATAGAACAAGATATTGAAAATAATAATATCATGAAAATCAATAACATATCAATTATAGATAAATCTAAATTAATTTTATTATTTTTATTCTTATATTTAAAGTAATTGTATAAAGATAAAATATTAAATACTAAAATTATTAAATAATTATTATTTATTGTATAATTGAATCTTAAAAAAAATAATATATTAAAAAATAAGATAAGAGTGAAAAAAAATGCTCCTATAATAAATGATAGTACAAACGTTATTAAACCATACACACGTTCTCCTTGTACTAAAGTGATAAATTGAAAACCCATCATAAAAAGAATAATATAAGTAAATAATAATCTTAACCAATAATAAATCGAAATATTCGACCAATCTAAAATAAATATATTAATATCATTATTAAAATAAATAAATATAGAAATTAAAGAAAAAAGTATATAAAAAATTTCTAAATATCTCGAATTAATTATATATTTAAAACTGAGTCTGTAGTCATCCACTTTAACATATATTAAAGTAAAAATAAGAGATATTAAACATGATAAATAAAAACTTAAATAATCTGGCATTGTAATTAACCATTTAGTAAAAAAAAATACTAATCCAAAAATTATACTCGGATATATCAGTATTTTCATTTTGATTAAAATACTATTCATCAATAAATATAAATCTATAACCATAAATATAAATTTTTAAAAAAGATCCTTTAACCATCTATTTAAGTCAGTTTTCATTTTATCATACGTCAAATATTTTTTTGCAAACTTTTTGCCATTTTCACCTAAGTTTTTTGAAACATCTTTATTGGACAATAGAAAAATTATTGCTCTTTCAAGCGCATTGAGATCATTAAGTTTTATTAAGATTCCATTATAATCATTTTTTATAAAAAAACTTGATTGACCGCCAATACAAGAAATAATCGGTTTTGAACAGGCCATATACTCACCAATTTTTTTCGGAGAAGTCCCATAGGTTCTCGGAGTATAGGTGAGAGGCCCAATCGCTATATCGGAAATATGGATAAATTTTATTACCTCCTCATGGGGTAGAAACCCAAAAAAAAATACATTTTTTTCTAAATTTAATTTTTTAACTTTTATTTTCAAATTACGTGTATACATATTTTCTTCACCCCCAATTAGGAGTAAAAGAACATCAGGAAATTGTTTTATAACATTTGGTAATGATTCAATTAGAAAATCAAGACCTCTTAATTCATAAAAAGAGCCCACAAATATCAAAATATTTTTATTTTTTATCTTTAACTCATTTTTTAAATCGTCAATATTTTTATTCAATTGATATAAATCCCATACCACCCCATTATATTGTATTTTTATTTTATCATAATTTATCGCATATTTATTTTGCAAATAGATTTTTAATTCATTACTATTTACTATATTCATATCAGAATGTTTTAAAGCAAAAATATTTAAATTATTTATAAAATATCTAAAAATTTTGTTAAAAATATTTGCTGTTGAAGGCGGTTGGAAAATAATATCATCACAACGTAACACTGATTTTTTCCCTGTTAATTTTGAAAGTATGACTCCAGTTAAAGGAGCCAAATGATAAGGATGATATTGACAAATAAAAACGTCTGTTTTTTTTCTAAAAAAGAAAAGATATTTTAAAAATATGATAAAATAAGCAACAGAAAAACTTAAGAAAACTGGATATTTTATCACTGAATGATGAACTGGTATCTGCTTAATATTATTTACACATCTTTGTTTATGATTTTTGAGAGATTCGTTTTTCCATGTTGGCGTTAGTAAAATAACACTATTATCCGTTTCTAATAAAGCATTACAATTATTGTAAGTAGAGGGAGCATTACAATATTGTGCTATATATATACAGTTCAGTTCAGATCAACCACCTTTATGGATTCACTTAATTAAATTATGAAGAACTTCATTATATTTCTTACCAATATCAAAATTGAGTAAATCGACAATTCTTTTTAATGCATTATCAGATAAGGTTTGAGCTAAAATTGAGTCACTTAAAATTCTTGTCAGGGCTTCAGTCAACTTTTCAATATTTTTAGGTGGTACTAATAGTCCAGAAAAACCATTTTTAATTAAAAAAGGATTGCCTCCAACGTTAGTAGTTATCACGGGTACACCACAAGCCATAGCTTCCATAATAGTATTTGATAATTCTTCTCTTAAAGAAGGTAAAACGTATACATCCGCCATATTATAATATTCAGATAAAATATTTTGAGGCACGTATCCTTTAAAAAGGATGTTTTTTTCTAGTCTATTATCAAAAACTATTTTTTGATAATATTTTTCGTCATATCCAGTTCCAATAATTATTAATAAAGTTTCAGGGAAAGTTTTTAATATATTTTTAAATGACATTATCAACGTATCTAATCCCTTAATTGGAACTAATCTTCCTACGAATAAAACTATCTTTTTTTTATCTTTTTTTAGAGATAGTTTTGATTTATTATTAAGTTTTTTAAAAAGATTTGTATCTACGCTCAGAGGTAGAAATGTACATTTATTATTTATTTTTTTAATATAATCATAATCCATCGGACCATGTGTTATTATCCAATCAGCATTTTTATATAAATATATCTGAATCGAATTTAATATATAAAATATTCCTAAGTTTATTATTCGATGATTAATCTTCCTTTTTTGTAACAATAATATAGTAGCCAAAATATTATCTTCATTTACACGCATTAAAAATTTTCTTCCAGTAATGCGACTAATAATATATGCAATTAAGCCCTGATATAAATGACCAGAAGTATTCCCAATAATTTGAATTTGTATATTTGTTTTGATTATTTTTACACCTAAAATTATTGATAAGAAAAAATATTTTATAAAAAATATAGGATTTCTTATAAAATATGTATTGAGAGAGTATGAAATATATTTGAAATTAACTTTATCCATTTTTAATTTATTATTTGAAATTAAATGGAAAAAAAGGTTAGTTTGTTTATAGGTTATTTCATTCAAGTGCCTTATTATACTCAATCTGTTCATTTCTAAATGTTTACCAGAAGGAAAAAGAACATATAAAATATGTATAGTTTTTTCCATGTTTCCTTGCCTTTAAAATTCTATATGTTCCATATAAGAATTGTTAAAGAATGAAAAAACATAAGATAGAGGACTCTGATTAACTTCGTTTTCTGTCAGGGGGTCCCCCAGCGACAGAAGACTCACCCTACGCCTCAAACACGACCACAAGACCACCAGAGCATACAGACTCCGGAACCAGACACCGAGTCACGGCCTCTTCACCCACTTCAGGCACCGGCTCGGAGAGGAGACGTACCTCAGGATCTTCGACCAGCTCACCCATACACTCCTCGAATCAGGAGCCCTCATCGGCAAGGTGGTAGCCGTAGACAGCACACACATCAGAGCCTTCAGCGGAAGAGCCATGGATAACCAAACGGGTAGAAGCGACCCGGCGCGCGCTGGCTTGTCCCTAAAATGGTATAAAATGGTATTAAACCCCCTCTACCGAATTAGAGGACAATCCGAGGAGTAACACCTGCCCCTCAACTTCTTACACCAACCACCCTTCTCAAACCTGCAAACCTGACTCAGCACCTCAAAACTCAGAGAAACCACACCAGTAACCCGATTCACACGAGGAGGAGACCCCCTCACAGGCTTAACCATAGAGTAGAGATATCTGGGCCGTCCACGCCTCTTTGAGGGGCGTTTCTCCTTTACAATTTCACCTTTCTCAGCCATCGCGTCGAGGTGGAGTCTTAGTGTGTTGTGGGATATGCTTAGTTTGCTGAGCAGCTCCTCGAAGCTCATGTTCTTGCCGGTCTTCAGGGCGCTGGTTATCTCCTCGTCGATGGAGTCCATTTATTGACTTATTTGGTAAAACAGTATTTAAAACCATTTTACACTAATATCGGGACAAGCCAGCGCGCACGTGGGCGAGGAACATAACCGACCTCGTCACCTACCTCGGAAAACCCGTGGAGTCCACCACCAACGGCAACTTCAGGGGCTACCTGACGATACCCGTCGACATCCAACCCGACGCCTACAAGGTCAACTGCACGACGCCACCCAACGTGGACTCGAAACGTCTTTAACCCGACCCCACCCCAGCCAACACCAAACCCCGAGGCGCTACACCCGTCCAAAGACTACTCGAAGCTGGCGAGGCAGACAGCCCACGGCAGCCCCGCGCTCACGCCGGGGCAGATCGCCTCAACCATCATCCTCGCCCTAACGATGACCGAGACCCCCCATCCTCGTCGATGGCCGGGACACAGGCGACGACAAGAACCCCCTCACCACCCAATACGTCAAATCAGATTTCCCAGACACCTGAGAAGATAGACCAAAGAGGACAGAACGACGCTCGAAAAAACATATTTCCGATACCCGACAAATTTAGACGAGTCAAGAAGCCAGTGCAAGCCGATCCCGGAGAAAAGCGCTAAGGGCAGATTATACAGCAGGCGGGCCTTGATCGAATCATCACCCACCAAGAAGACCAGCGAACTTGCGACACAGTAGACGACGAAGAAACGCTCAGCGACCACACCCCTCTTCAACAGGTATACGCCGATCAGGGACAAAGAGATCAATAGAACATTCGATACGAAGCCACCGTATAGGAACCTGAAGCTAAATATGCTGGCCGCCCAGAACCCGCCGAACCCCGCCAAGTTCCCAATGACCGTCGAGGATGCATCAACACCCCCAACCCCCTGAAAAACGAAGCTTTTACAAAACTCGAAAAAGCACATCAAACCAACGTAGACGATCAACATGTAAAATTGCTCATACCTTCGCTTCCTCCACCCCTCGTAGCCTGCATAGAGAGCGAAGACCAAGACGGAGCCGAGCAACTGGTCGAAGGTCCAGGGATGGGTGAAGAGGAGGAGGCCGCCGAGGAACGAAGCCGCCAAGGCGAAAAGGTAGCTCCCTCTCCTTAAACCCAAGAGGAGCAGAGCCGAGGAGAGGAAGGCCAACGACAACGCGAGCATATTCGTCAGGAAGTAGGAATAGATCCCGACGGTGATCTGGATGCCCGTAGACGTGAAGAAGGCGGACCAGACGGCAACACAATCGTTACCGGACACGACCCTCGCCAAGAAAAAGGCAGACAAAACAAGAACAGGCGCCAGGAGGACAGGCAAATAATTGACGGAGTTCTCCACGCTCAACCCGGTCAACCTCTGGACGCCGAAGATGACCAAAAAGATCAGCGGACGAGAACCACCAGAGACACTGAAAGCCTGAGAAACATCGGCATCCACCATCCTAGCCAAAGCAACGTAACGGGGAATATCGACGCCCACGTTCAACCCGAGAGGATTCACGTTGGGAAAATGGGGATAAACGACGGCGAACACACTGAGCAAAACCGTCAAAGAGAGATAGACCCACACCCCATCGAGCCTCTTCTTCGGGATAACCGATCCACCCTCGTCAAAATCGACCCCCCACCCCCAACCCACCACCAGCTTCAACAACCACATGAACAACAGCGGAAGCACTAGCAGAGGAGCCAAATACGAAACAACGTAGAACAGGTCAAGCTCCAGAGAAGCCAACCCCATCAAGGGACTGCCAACCCCCAAGGGAACAAAAATAAGCCAGTGCAGAAGAGCCAACCCCTCGAAGACAGAGATTAGGAGCAGAACCGACTTCACGAAACCCTCGAACAGCCTCGAAGCGTAGAGCCCGACGACGACACAGAACAGAGAAGCCACGAAGACAGCCGCTTCGAACCCCGCGAAAGGATACACGACGAAGCCGACGAGGGGATAAGAGGCGAGCACCCCCATCCCCCTCCACAGCATCCAACCCACCCAGGCAACGAGCAACAGAGCAAGCGGAACGACGAGGCTGAAGCCGAGCTCGAAACGCTCCGTCACAGTCACCCTGTGAATCGTGGGGTAGAAGACGACCCCGAGTGTGTCGAGGAGCTGAATGCCCCCCATCAACCCCTGAAGGGCCATCATCATGGGGAAACCCCATTCGCCCCCCTTCCACACCCGTCTCAACAAACCAATAATAACTCCACCCAAAACACATAAAAAACCACCCCTAAGCCCCCACCCATATAAAAGGGGAACCAGATAAGACAAATAACACGTTGAGATAAGAGCCGATCACATGAAGAGGATTCTACTAATCATCATCACATTTCTACTAACATTAACCATCATTCAACCGGCCAACGCCACCATCCAACTTGGGAAAGACAACAACCAAGTCCTCTACACAACGACTGGAAAAATCATCTCCACAGGAACCATGGGCACCACCTTCGTCGCCAACGGCACCATAACAACCAGAAACGGGACCATCGGAGTCTACTGGGACAAGATCACCCCCTGGGACCCACAGTCATCAACGGGCCAACTAGCCAAAACAAAAAGCACACCCGAAGGAGTATTCAAGGTTGAACTCAAAGCCCCCGCAGCCACCTACGGCCCCCACTACGTCTTCATCCGAGACGAAACGACGGGCGAACTCGCCTCCTACATATTCCAGATGAGACCCCTCCTCAAACTAAACACACAGAACCTAGCCCCCGGAGACAAACTGGAGATCCAGGCCTATGGATTCAACCAAAACTCGAGAATACAAATAACCCTCTTGAACCCCACGACGAAGGAGAACACCTTTCTAGCCCAAATCACCGACTCGAACCCCCCCATAACCGATCAGACTGGAACATTAATAACAACATTAACGATACCGAGCACCCTCAAGAAAGGCGACTACACCATCACCGTGAAAGACGAATTGGGCAAATTCGCCCGCCTGACTATGACACTCGCGACCACACTCAAGGTAAGCACTTCAAGCACAACCAGCGGATCAGTCGTCACCCTAACAGGCAGCGGCTACACCCCAAACACGGCGCTATCTTCAAGAGACATAACCATAGACGGCATACCTTGCCCCACAAAAACCAAGACACAGACGACCGCCACCGGATCCTTCACCGCCGAGATCATCATCCCCACCCTCGCCGTGGGTACACACACCATCAAGGCAACCGACGGCACAAACCAAGCCACAACAACGATAAAAACAACCCAGAACACCCAACTCACAACCAAACCCACCACAGCCAGCCCAGGAGAACCCCTCACCCTGACCGGAAAATATTATACAACCCTCAACGGCACGAAGATCACCCTCAAAATAAACGACCAAATAATCCCCACAAACGCCACAATCGACGCAAAGGGACAATTCACAACCACCATCACCCTCCCAGACACCACGACGCCACAGGTCACCGTCACCGCAACCGACGCCTACAACCTCACCGCCACCGCCACCATCCTACCTGCGATAAACATCATCATCCAGCCCACAGCAGGCCCACCCGGAACCCGAGTCAACCTAATTGCACGGGGACTAAACACGACAAACGGAGGCCTATACACGGCCACATTCAACGGCGCCCCACTCATAGAGCCCACAAGCCTAAACGGCTCAACCACCTTAAACACGACATTCCACGTCCCAAGCCTACCGAAAGGCGGGTACAAAGTCGAGATCAGGGACCTAACCACAAATAAAACCCGACAAGCCACTTTCCAGATAACAACCACATCAACCTTAACCGTCCTCACGAAGGACCCGTGGCCCACAAAGAACGTCACAATCCAAGGCGTAGGCTTCGCCCCAGTATATCCCGCCACACTTACCTCAACGAACTCCGGCTGGACCGCAACGATCACAACAACAAAAAATGGCAACTTCACAACGACCATCACAATCCCACCCAACCTAACCCCAGGTTCTTACAAGCTGAGAGCCACCACCACAACGAACCCAATAACGGGCATAACCCAGTTCGCAGAGACAACACTCAAGATCATCGAGGACCCTATAAACGCTACCACAACCCAAACAACATACAACACAACACAAACCGCCACCCTAACCGCCTCCACCTACCAACCTAAACCAGGATACACAGTAACACTCAAAGACGCAAACGGAAACACGGCCTACACCGAGAACCTCACAACGATGAGCTGGGCCAAACAGGGACCATACTGGACACTCACAGCATCCTACGCACTCCCCGCCGACGCCTCACCCGGCACCTGGACATGGGAACTCAGAGACCCACAAAACACCCTCAAGAAGACCGTGAAGATAACCGTAAACAAATCAACCACCCCTACCGGAATAAACTTCGACTACTCACAGATCAGCTACTACGTATTGATTGGAGTGGTCGGATTCATCGTGGTCGGCACAATCCTTTACTTCCTTAAAAAGAGGGGATTACTCTCGATCTCCATTGAATTAGTAAATGACTAGGGAAAGTGACTACATCACATTGTTATTGGCTTTACGATCTTAACAACAAGTCGGTAAACGGGGACGTTAAATTCAAATATTTTGAGAAGTTACGCGTTGTAACTGTAATTCAGCTCAGCTTTTAACAAGTCTACGCATCAGATTGACGAATAAACGGATAAAGGGGGCCAGCGGCCCTAATCCCCCACTCATCGCATCAAACTCTCTCAAGTCGAAAGCGGTCAAAGCCCCAGTTACAGGTAACAACAATAGATAGAGCCCCGCAAACAAACCCCCACCAACAAACAGTGAAACCCAATTATTGAAACTGAAAAGGCTGAGCAACGCGAAGCCCCCGATATAAGCGGCGAGAACCGAGACGTAGATCATCAGACTCGACCTCGTCTCGATGCTGAACCCAAGCGTCTTCTTGATCCACCAGAGGCCGTAAAACACGCCCACCCTCGGCGCCACCAACTGCACAACCAGCATCCCAACGATGCCGTAAGACGGGATCAGGAGAAAAGCCATCGGGGCACCCACAACAAACGAGATTACGTTCATGTTCAACGAGACCCGGGTCTCACCGATTCCGCTAAAGAAACTGTTAACCGAATAATTCCCGACCCCCGCGAAGAGAAAGGCGAGAAGATACAGTTTCAGGTAGAATGCCGTGAATTGGAAGCCCGACCCATAGATGAGGTCCACAACGGGGTCAGCCAGAAGGATCAACGCAGCGGTCACGGGTAGGGTGATCAACGTCGTGTACTTGACGGAACTCTGGAACACTATCCTCAGACCATCGTCACCGCGACTCATCTTGGAGAAGAGCGGGTACAACGCCATAGCTATTGGAGTCGTGAACACGGTCACCAGAACCCCGAAATTCATTGCAGCATTATAGTTCCCGATCAAATTCTTGTCGACGTACAGGGCCATCAGGAAGTTGCATAGCTGTTGTAGACCCCCAGTGACCAGCATGGCCATGAATAGGGGCAACCCGAAGACAAACATCATCCAGAAGGCTCGACGACGATTCAGGCTGGCTCCACCATAATCGCTCCTCACATAAACATACAGCAATACAACACAGAGCGTACCAATCAGCAAGATCCCTACGCTATACCCCAGAACCGCCCCATATGGACCGAGCCCCAGCCAAACGAGCAACGGCGAGAAGATACTCTTAACGACGGCCCACATGATCGCCGTCACATTCCGGAGCTCCATCCTCTCATACCCAACGAGGATAGACTGCACCGTTGTCAACAGAGTATTGCCGACGACCGCCAAGGACGCAATCTGCAGCAACGACTCCAGCGAGGAATCATGCAGAAAATACTCGGCGACCCACCCCGAGGATGACCAAAGTAGGCCCGCTATAAGCAGGCTGAAGGCCAAGCAGAACGCCAGGCCCGCCTCGGTGATGACCCAGAGATCCTCTTTCCTACCCTCGCTCCTGTACTTTGCGATGAACCTCGTCAAAGCAATGTCGACGCCGACGCCTTGGAAGAGAATGGCTATATTTGTGGGGATCATTACCACCGCGAAAGCGCCGTAGTCGACGGATCCCAGGAACCTGGCGACGAAGATGACGCCGAGGGCTATGATCACAGTGGAGACTATCTGACCGACGACGAGGACGAGGCTCCCCCGCGCCGAACCCCGAGCCAGCTCCGCGAAGTCCTCCCCCAGACCCGACCCTCCGATGCTAGACTATCGTCCACCCAAGCCCCTTATCAGCTTATAGGCCAACCCAAGACGGCGAAAAGATACGAAGAACTGAGTAGAAGGGATAAATAGAATCCAAAAAAGGGGTCGGCGCGTCTACTCCTTCCTGAGGAAGAGGAAGTAGACGACCAGCCACCGCCTCTCACCCACCAACATCAACGCAAACCAAGCCACAAGCAGCACAGCCAGGGGAACAACCAAGCTAAACCCCAGGCTGAAAACCCTGGTGATCGTCGCCCTATGGATCGTCGGATAATAGACCAGACGAGACGCGTCAAGCAGCTGGAGGGAGCCCAAGAGCAACTGAAGCGCCAACACCACCGGGAGCCCACCCAGCACCCGCCCCACCACAGAGACCAAACCGTAGAAGAAATCGCCCAACCCACATATAACAACTGATAGATCAGCTGTGCCGAGAAACCTCATACAACTCCAATCAACGCCAGCGATGACCAGGCGACCCCCCGAGCCTATAGACCCTTGTAGGCACCACCACGAGGCTCGGCCCGCGTCACAGCCACCACACGGGCCTCCCAATCGACGACATAGACGACTCTCGAGCCGCCTAACCTGACCCGGTAAGCGCCCCGGACGCCTTCAAACTACGCGACATCGTGGACGCGATAAGGAATCGGATCATCTTCAAGCACGGCGACGAGGCAGCGGATCTCAACCCTGTGGGCTGGAGGTAGATCGAGTATGGCTCTTAACGGTTACCCGAAACAGGGGACCCTCCCCTCTTCCTCAAAGGAGTCTCCTTAAGAGCCTGTAGAAACTCATCCTTGTCCACCGTCTCATCGGGCTCCGCTATGGACTCCAAATCCCCCGGCGCAGGCTTCTCCTCGGGGATCAGCGCCTTCGCAAGCCGCCCGTAGAGCAGACGAAGCTCCTGTATCTCCTCACGGAGCTGCTGAATCTCAGATAACCCCGTCATATCCCCGCACTCAACTCTGGCTCGGACCGTAATGAAGGTTTCAAGACCCCCAGGGGCATCCACCTCACGAGAGCCGAGCCACACAGAAAGGGAGACCCGCTGGCTTCAAAACCTCGTTGCCCGAGCGGTTAACCTCTCACATGACACACTCCCGGCACCACTTGCCCCCGATCCAAAACACCCGTACCACGACCCGACAAGACAACAACCACAACCATGATAACGATCAGCGAGACCTCGACGAGCATCTCCACAACCCCCGACAACTGAAACGGAGGAGCCGCGACGAACCAGCCGGGGAGCGACCGGAGGAGCTGAGACGAAGATGAAGTACCACGAGCACGATGCCGAGTACAAAGAGATAGAAACGACCCTGAGAACGAGAGGCGTCACACTACACGGGGTGAAGGTTCTAAGGTGCCCCATAGGCGGAGAGGAGGTCTTCACCGCCGAACAAATGCGAGAAATCGAGAGGAGACTCTCAGAGGCCACGCTCCTCAGGCTGAGGAGGAAGATCACCTCATCCGGGAGGAGACCCGCCGTAATCCTCCCCGAGGACGTCCTGCAGACCGCCAAGGTGAAGACCGGGGACAAGGTCGACATCTACACCGAAGGCAGACGCATCATCATAGAGCCGGTGGAGCAGACCGAATCCTAAACCGCCAAACAACTTCGCCGCATCTCCGATACGTAACGACTCGATTCCGTCAAACTCCCCAACCAACTAACGATCAAGTCCGCTGGATGTAATTCCAACAACAAATAAGAAAGTAAGATACTTAACCTAGAAGTAAGACAACAACACACAGAGTAGAACATGGACGAGACGGTTCGAGTAAGCGAGAAGGGACAGATCGTCATACCCAAACGGGTCAGAGACGAGATAGGAATAGAAACCGGCGACGAACTCACCCTAAACCTCGCCGACGGCAAGATCATCCTCAGGAAGAAGCCCAGAAGCTACACCGACTACATGCTCGGCCTCCACCGCGAGGCGTGGGGAAGCATCGACGCGACCGAACACGTCGAGAAGGAGAGGAAGGCTTGGCAGAAGACAGAATAAAAGAAGCCATCCTCGCACACGACGCCATAGGTGTCGACACGATGGCCTTCATCTACCACCTCGAGGCGAACAAAAAATACACGCCCTTCACCCATACCCTATTCGAAGCGATAGAGACCGGCGCATGCAGAGGCGTAACATCTACACTGACCCTGATGGAGACCCTCGTCAGACCCAAGGAGATCGGCGACACGGACATGAGGGACGACTACGTCTACGCCCTGACGACGTTCCCAAACCTGACCATGAGAGCCGTCGACGCGGCCGTGGCTGAGGCGGCGGCGGAGCTCCGAGCGAGACACCGCCTGAGACCCCCCGACGCCATCCAAGTCGCGACGTGCATAGTTGAAGGGGGAACCGCATTCGTCACAAACGACGAGAGACTCAAGAAGATCGAGAACCCGAAAATCATCGTCATGG
>Ga0315294_10002478_pt1 | contig 20180 bp, 20 predicted proteins | sample YL17G13_40_MG_FD_203626 | JGI IMG/M metagenome (GOLD analysis project Ga0315294, IMG submission 203626) | Sediment microbial communities from Yellowstone Lake, YNP, Wyoming, USA - YL17G13_40 | ecosystem: Environmental > Aquatic > Freshwater > Lake > Sediment | place: USA: Wyoming | collected...
AGAAAGGTGCTGCAAAGATAGGAAGAGGAATGGAAGATTATTGCATTTTCCCAACAATATACACCGTCATAGGGGATTTCGAAGAGGCATACAAGATAGTTGAACCCTTTGCCAGTAGTGTATTCCTCAATGGTTGGCTTGAAGATGATATCCTTCAGATGTTGGGAATAGAGCGCTCGCGTGTCACTAATTTTCGAAAAATCAGGGCAGATGACGTAGAATCACTCAGGAAGTTAGCTGAGCTAGCTAGAGCACTTCCTCGGAGTCTTGTGGAGCAAATAGTGGCTATTGGAAGTCCAGATCAGTGCATTGCTCGCCTAGAAGAATACTTGAAGGCTGGAGCCAATTGCCTGCTTATCTGTAGCCTAGATAAAGATGATGACAAGCTCTATCAAACATATTCAGAGAAGATTCTGCCGTATTTGAAAGAAACCTACAGCGACCACAAATGAGAAGAATACAAGTTTTATTATGTATCAAGAAATGAATGTGTCCTAAGCGACTAGCGCGTGTGTTTAGTTTTGTACTCTAAAGTTTCAAAATCCAGTGTAGTTTTATCTTTAATCTCAGAATCGGACAGCTTAGGATAGATTATATGTCCTGTCGCTGTCCATTTTTCCGCAATACATAACATGTCAAGCTGATCAAGAGCTTTGTATCCATGGACAGTATTGTTTGGTAAGAAAATGAAGGAGCCAGGCTCAACTATATGCTCTTCACCATCAATGTTCCATATGGATCTGCCACTGACGACATAAAAAACCTGCTCACAATCATGACTATGAGCTATAGCTCCGCCTCTAGGTGGATATTCAAAAAAATCTACGACAATATTCTTTACATCCTTGTTCATTATTCCGGCATGTTTGAACCCGAAATGGTATTCACCATCAGGAACAGCAATTAGCCTCTCTTTAGGCATGACTACCTTATTCTTCAGTTTTTTTAGTTGTAGGGCGTCAACATCACTTACACGTACATCGCCTTCCCATTCAACTTTCACGATACGAAATTCTTCTCCTGACCCAGGGTCCACAATCTCTTTCATCTTGGTCACATCTGTTGGTTTATCATATTCTTTATGTCTATTCTTTTATGTGTACCGAAGGCCTATTTAAATACGTGCGATTTCACTCATCCTTGTTACGCGCGCCCGCTGACCTTACTAGTTTGTTTTCCTTAAGACCTTTAGAGTCGGGCGCCCAAAACATGGAAGCAGGTCCATGTACCGTCAGCTTTGAACGCAAATCTTAAATAAACATCCACCTCATGTGAAGCATGATGCGGTGAAATCATGAAACGAATTAGAATCACTCTTAAGAGACAGAAAATATCTGCAGTAGCCGAGCTATTTGAGGATGTAACGCCCAAAACCTGTAAAGGAATCTTAAGTGTACTGCCGATTGAGACAACCCTTAGACACTCCCAATTCATAGGGCATTTTGTTTGGTGTAATCTAGTTCCATCGGGTGAGCCAACGAAAGAACTTAAAGATGTTCCGTGTATGCCAACTCACTTCCCAGAGAACTATAGCAAATACCCATTACCGGGAGAATTAGCATATGGTATAGGGGTACCAGCATGGGAAGGTGGAGAAAGAGGATCTTCATCAACCATCTATGACTTTCTGATTTGCTATGGGCCTGACAGTCATTTTCGCATGGATCTACCAATAGGGATGGCGATCTTCGGGGTGGTTATTGAAGGATTCAAAGATCTTGCCACTGGACTGCAAAATTTGACGAAGTTGGGTGAGGAACCGATTCGAATAGAACTGTTGAAGGGAGATTTCCCTCCTTCAGAAGAACGCCTTATCCCTGCAAGATGGGGGCACTACGCTAAGGGCGGGGCTCTGAGCAAAGCCTAACCCATAGGCCAACTCGTGGTAAATAGCGCGCGCGGGCATGGGAATACTGTGCGTATGATAATTGAAGGTTGCGAATGCGTTGGAAAGACAGCGTTAGTGAAGAAGTTCATGGAAATGGGCGTGAGGGAGAGCGCCTATAAACCTATAGAGTCGTACGATTATCACGGTGATAGCTATGAAGAGCTCAAACCCGATCCTGCTTATCATGGGAATCTACATCACGGCTTCCTTATTCCTCCAAAAGAAGTAAAAGGGTCGTTCTATGTAGAACGCTACCAGATGGGCGTAATTAGATTTCACATAGATATACTTAACGCTACAAACAACGTCATAGTTGAGCCATTCCACCTGGGAGAAGCCGTATACGGTCCTCTTTATCGAAGCTACAGTCCAGCATATCTGCGATTTTTTGAGACCTTAATGCATCCAAAAACAATTCTAGTCATGCTAACAGCATCAACTAAAGTCATCGAAAAGCGCTACGACAACACCCGTCCGCAAAAACATTATATTAAGCGGGAAGATATTCCCAGAATACTGAAAATGTTTGATAGAGAATTTGAAAAGAGCATAATCCGAATAAAAGTTCGAATAGATAATACTGAACTCACGCCAGAAGAAACCTTGAAAGAAGTTCTGCCGTATACGATGATTTAAAAAAACTTGCATGTGTGTTAGGTTTTCTCCCACCTGCAATCGCAGTAGCTAGTGCATTGTTTGATAAAGAACAAAACATGCGCGCATAGAGATCAATAGTTTTTTATAGTACTTTGGGAAAAACAAGATAAGGAAAGAGTTCAAGGAGATTATACATGTCTAAGAAAGCAATATCAAAAATGCTTGCAATCGTGGCAATCATCATAGTAGCTGTCGCGGCGATTGGTGGTGGATTAGCCTACTACTATTTGACAAGGCCAGTGGCTCCAGAGGCAGAAGTTACACTGCGGGCGTTTATGCTAATGCCAGCTGACACCCCTGGTTCAGTAGTTCTACAAGGATACATGGATAAGTTCGAAAACGAAACAGGAATAAATGTTGAGTCAACGTATGTTGCCTATGAAGAATGGAAGCGAGCTTGGTCTGCTATGATAGCCGCTGGTACTCCTCCAGACATACAACTTCTAGCCGGGCCAACAGAATTCTTGCCCGAATGTGCAATCGGCGCCGTAGCGTACATGAATGATTTGAAGATGCCGGACGGCTCAGCCGTATATGACGGCCAACAAATATTTGGGAGCAGTGCAAGACTCGCCGCTATTCCACAAGGATTAATCGAATCATCGACATTTTCGGTAAATGGAAAACTGGTGGGAGTTCCGCTTGATGTGGGAACCTCGATGCTAGTATGGAACAAACAAGCTTTCATTGATGCTGGTCTCGATCCCAATAATGGACCAGACACCTGGGAGGAAGTTTTGGCGGATGCCCTAACAATAAAGGCAAATGCGCCTGCATACTACCCCTTTGGCTTGCCTATGGCAAGAGAATGGAATCTCGCAAGATACTTCGAAATACTATACTATTCGAAGACTGGGCAACCTATTATAGATGAGAATGGGAAAGTTCTGGTCAACACTACAGATGTAGCAGACGCTGTACAATGGTTCTTTGATCTCCACAATGTACACGACCTGACTAATCCCGATCCGATAGACGTGAACCAGTACGACAATCGAGCACTTTTCAGGGACGGAAAAATTGCAATGATGATTGAGAGCCCACACTTCCTTAAAGCGGTAATGGAATCGGCTGGAAAGGGTAATTTCTCTACTGCAGAGACTTCTCCTTTTGGTTTCAGTCTAGTGCCTGCTTGGGAAATAGGCGGACGAAGAATATCTTGGACGCTGGCTGACATTATGTATGTGACAGCTTATTCAAAGCATAAAGTTGAGGCGGCTCAACTAGTAGAGTATCTAACGCGATCGAAAAACTTGTATGATTTCAATTCGGGCTGGGGCACTCTCTATCCTACTACGGAAATGGCAGACAAGCCTTACTATGCCAATAATAAATGGTTCTGGGACAAAATAAAGGAACAAGTAACAGGAGGCAACGCTATGGGAACTGATGCTGGTCTCATCGAGGCGGGATTTGCCGACGACCTTCTTATGACAAATCTGCAGAAAGCATTCATGGGGCAAATAACAGTAAAAGAAGCATTAGATGACTACGCCCAAAAGGTCACTGTAAAGGAAGCAACAGCGCGTGAGTTCCTATAGGGCGCGCTCGGTAGCAGGCATTTACAAAAATATATATCCCTCCTTTTTCTCATAACCTTAACGTGCCAGTAGAAGGTAATGAGATGTGTGGCTGCAAAGACTGAAAGGCTCACCATACCGTTTTCTTCTCTTGTCAATAGTCATATTTGCGATTTTTTATGTCTACCCTATAATTGACACCTTTCGTTTATCCTTTTACACGTTTCCAATGACAAATATCGGAAACCAAAGATTTGTTGGATTTCAAAACTTTTTTGAGGTTTTTGGTTCTGGTAGGCTTTACCATACGACAATACTGACTTTAGAATGGACAGTGACTTCTGTCGTTGGTTCTATGCTTTTTGGATTAGGTATTGCTTTGCTTTTGTCAGAAGAGTTTCCGGGAAGAGGCTTGGTTAGGACGTTAATCCTCGCCCCATGGATATTTCCCGAACTTGTTGGGGCTTCTATGTGGAAGATTACTATGAATTCTGAATATGGGCTATTAGGTAATATTATTCTGCCTGCTTTCGGTTTTAGGGGAAGTTTACTGAGTTCGCCAGAAACTGCCATTTTTGCTTGCTCAATTGTTAGAATCTGGAAATTAACGCCTTTTGTAGCTTTGATGTGTCTCGCTGGAATCCAAGCCATTGAGGTTGAATTATATGAAGCCGCTAGCTTAGATGGAGCCGGTAGTTTTAATAAATTCCGGCATATAACTATTCCGCAACTCAGCCCAGTGCTACTAGTAGCTTTGATACTAGCAACGGTCTGGACTGCTAATCAATTTGACATTGTGTACATACTTACAAGAGGAGGCCCTGGGGACGCCACGAAAATAGCAGTTGTGGACATATATTCTTTGGCGTTTATCGAGAATAGTGCCGGCATCGCGCAAGCCGAGGCTGTCGTCTTTGTAATAGCTCTAATAGTCATCAGTGCCCTATATTATAGAGGAATGAGAGGTAAGCAAAGTTGAAAGAAAAGAGAAAAGTCCTATTACGAATTGCCTTAAGCATTCTCGTGCTCTTTTTCTTTTATCTGCCAATCTACGACGCTTTGAAGACATCCCTGACACCTTTTTCTGACATTCTTAAGTCTCCACCAAATATACTTCCTCAACCTTTCACATTCCAGGAATACATCGTTATCTTCACGACCCCCAAATGGATTAATTCATTTGCCGTTACTGCTCTTTACAGTGTCACTTCTGTGTTGATTGTCTTGTTCGTTAGCGGCTTAGCAGCTTACGGATTGTCTAGATATAAATTCAGAGGAAAAGCGACTTATATGTTCACAATTCTAACAACAGACATAATCTCTTTTGGCTTTCTGATGATACCACTAATGTTTATTTTTCAGTTCTTAGGATTGTACGATTCTTATCTCGGAATGATCTTGGTTACGGCAAGCAGTTTGATTCCTTTCGGAGTTTGGACTCTAAGAGGGTTCTTGGATCAGATCCCTGTGGATATGGAAGAGGCGGGAATTATTGATGGGGCTTCTACTCTACAAGTCTTATACCATATTCTTATTCCAGTTTCGATATCAGGATTTATTAGTACAGGGACGCTCGTATTCATAGCAGCGTGGAGCGGTGGTTTTCTATCGTCGTTGCTCCTGACTAGGAATGAAACCTACTTTCCTGTGGTGCGATCAATATTTGAACTTTGGTTTTCCGCGAGGACCGGAGGAGCATTGCCACTTCTGCCTTATAATAGAATTATGGCAGCCTCCCTACTCGCAGCATTGCCTCCTATGGCCATTTATGTTGTGCTACAGAAAAAGATCGTTAAAGGTCTCACTGCTGGCGCACTTAAATGATTTCAGTCACTCATCTATAGCGCGCGCATGTGCCTCATTTAGGGGTTTCTGCTTCCTTATACCTTAAGCCCTCAAGATCTAGGGTAATCTTACTTTTTATTTCAGGGGCGGATAATTTTGGATAGATTATGTGTCCTGTCGTTATCCATTTTTGCATTATACACAACATAGTAACGGTTTCCAGCGCTTTGTATCCATGGATTGTATGTGATGGCAAGAAAACCATAGAGCCAGGTTCTACTACGCATTCTTCACCATCAATGTTCCAAAGAGATCTACCGCTTATTACATAAAAGACCTGTTCATCATCATGACTGTGAGCGACAGACCCACCTCCCGGCGTATATTCAAAGAAATTCACTACTATGTTCTTAATTTGTGTGTTCATCATCCCAGTATGTTTCAATCCAACATGATACTCACCATCAGGAATGCTTACTAGTCTTTCTTTAGGCATGATAATATTCTCTTTCAGTTTCCTTAGTCCTGAAGCCTCAAGGTCACTAACAAGCACTTCTCCTTCCCATTCAATCTTCACAACACGGAATTTCTCCAATGATGCTGGATTAACAATTTCTTTCATTCTAATCACCGTGAAATTGATTTAGTTTTTATGAATCGTGCTCCTTCACCCGTCAGCGAATCTTCGCTACTCTTACAGGCAAACTGAGAGTTTGGAGCGTGTGCAAAAGCTACTTGATCAGTCATATTAGTTCATTCTCCTTCAAGATCTTCAAGCTTATGCCAAAGGCAGCCTCAGTCTTCTGAAGATCCTCTTCAGTGTACTCAGTGCAGGTTACGAATTGGCTTCCCGAGAACGCGTTGACCCCACTGTTCATCATAGCAAGATAATTCGCATAACGAGCTTGGCCATCAACCACAAATCCGCTCTTAGTCTCATAATCTTCTAACGTTGTAGGCCCAGTTTGCCACAGATACATCTTTTCTGAAGGCACAGGCTTCTTTAAGAAATAAATCGAAAATATCGTTGGATTTTCAAACGGCAAGCCTGCAGCCAGGGCCGTTACCCCTAGATCTTCAACTTGTTCACCAAAACTCTTTGTGAGTCTTTTCCCTATGTTGTACAAACGAGGATAAATTGTATCACGTTCCGAATCTATGATCTTCATCATTGCGATTCCACCAGCTACGCAAATGGGTTGTGCATTCCAAGTGCCACCTACTGCAACTCTAACGAATCTATTCCAGTACTCATCTTCCTTGAACGTATATAGTTCCATGATCTCCTTTTTCCCGCAAATGGCTCCTATAGGCGCACCGCCACCTACGATCTTACCTAGAATTGCCAAATCAGGCGTGACTCCATAGTATTCCTGCGCTCCGCCAGCGGCATATCTAAAACCAGAAACCACTTCATCCAGAATAAATACCACACCATATTGTTGAGCGAGTTCTCTAAGTCCTTTGATATACTCCCTTGTATATAGTGCATTTCCCTGCAAGATAATACAGGATACTTCACCAGCCGCAAAAACCTTTTCGATGATTGCAAGGTTATTGTAAGGAACGATTATCACATCACCCCTAACAGTCTGCGGTATTCCACGTACGTTGCTCATCCCGTAAGGAGGTCCATGAGTGGCGCATATCACTGTGTCTCCCTTTCCATGGTAGGACCCCGCATGTAAAACCACCTTGTCTTTGTTCGTGTAGGCTCTAGATAACCTGATCGCCATATTGACTGCTTCACTGCCACATGCCATAGCCCTAACATAATTACCACGTGCACAAGGAACAAGCTTTTGTATAAGCTCCGCCCACTCAACCTCTAACTCTGTGCATGCACCAATGTGTATGGCCTTTGAAAGCTGGTCCTGAAGCGCCGAAACAATTCTTTTGTCCCCATATCCAGTAAGCAAAGTACCATGGCCCATTACGTAGTCGATATACTCGTTTCCGTCAACATCCCATTTTCTTGTTCTCAGCGCTTTGGTGGCGAATATAGGGAATGGTTTCGCGAACCTTGCATCGTGTGTAACGCCACCTGCAAAGCACCTTAAAGCTTTCTCATATAGTTGTTTTGACTTTGGATGCCTCTCAAGGTATTCCTTTTCCAGTTCACTAATCTTGGGCATGTCAAATCACTTCACTGCTCTGTCTGCATAATTCTTTACGTAGTGTCCTTCCCGCTGCAAGTCCAGTGTGTCTGTTGTCTTCAACAATTAACTCTCCATTTACAATGACACAAGATATTCCTTTAGGGTACCGGTGTGGATTTGTATAAGTGGACTCATCAATTATAGTCCTAGGATCGAACACAACAATATCGGCGCACATTCCCTCTCTCAGTAATCCTCTATCCCTCAAACCAAGCTTCTGTGCAGGCATAGAAGTCATTTTTCGGATTGCATCTTGAAGTGAAAATAGTTTCTCTTCACGAACGTATTTTCCAAGCACTCTAGGAAATGTGCCGTAACATCTTGGATGCGGCTTCCCCACGCTCAAAGTACCATAAGGCGCAAGTGCCCACCCATCAGATGCGATCATCACCGCGTAATGCTTCATAAGAGTCTTAATGTCCTCTTCGACCATGAGAAAACTGACTAACATAGCTTCAGCTCTTTCATCTATTAGAATTTCACACAATGCATCCATCGGACTTATTTTTTTCATGTTGGCAATTTCCTGCAATGATTTTCCTTCATATTTCTTGTTTCTATCCGATTTTACAAAACTTATCACAAATTTATCCCATCTTGCCAGATCCCTATCTTCTAATTCTTGCTTCAAGCGCTTTCGTATTTCGCAATCTTCAAGTCTTTCAAGCATCTTATTGAGACCTCCTTCTTGGGCCCATGCAGGAATTAAAGCACTTAGCAATGTAGAACCTGCTGTATAGGGATACACGTCACAAGTAATGTCTATACCTCGTTCCCTGGCCTCTTCAATAAGTTTTGACGTCGCCATATCCTGATTCCCTTGGAACTCTTTGAAAGCCCTGGAACTGTTCAAATGAGATATTTCCACAGGTAATGCCGCTTTCTCGCCTATTTCAATCATCTCGGACAGGTTTTCCTTAATGTCACGCATGTGCGTTGCATAAAATCCGTCGTATGTGGCCACAACTTTGCAAAGTTCTATGATCTCACCACTCTTTGAGTAAACGCCGGGGGGATATACAAGTCCTGTTGAAAGACCGAAACAACCATCCTCCATAGCTTGGGCAATCAACAATTTCATCTGTTCCATCTCATATTCTGTGGGATTGCGGCCCTCGAAGCCCATAACTGCGATTCTTACTGCACCATGGCCGACTAATGGAACAACGTTAATTCCAACGCCTCTTTCCTCTATTTTGTTCAGAAAATCTTTAAGGCTGTGCCAATCCCAAGCCAACTCGGTACCTGCCGTGAATGGTTTTAGATAGCTGATGAGATCTTCCCTGTGGGCATCATCTATCGGATATACAGATAGACCGCAGTTTCCCATGACAACGGTCGTAACCCCCTGATGTACATAACTCTCGCATCGAGGGTTTGAAAATAAAGTGTGGTCCGCATGTGTATGAATATCTATAAAACCCGGAGATATCATCAGTCCATCTGCATCTATGACTTTCTGTCCTCTTGACTCGCTTAAATAACCGATTTTCGCTATCTTCTCGCCTGAAACAGCTATATCCGCTCTAAACCAAGGGTTCCCGGATCCATCGACAACTCTCCCGTTTTTTATTATTAAATCAAAATCTTTCAATATACCCTACTCCTTCCACTCAACTCCAATTCACTCTATCTTACCGCGCGCTTATCTGCATGCCAATAATTTCCCATAGTCCTCAACTGGAGTCCTTATGCCCGACAGTTTTCGTAACTTCCACATTAGTGCTTGGTTGGAGCTGATCACAGGCTTCCCCAGGTCCTCCTCTAATTCTTTGAGGATCTCAGCTGTTCTTAGGCTTGTACAACTCAGAAAAACGCCATCCGCTTCCGATTTATCGACATCCATTGCCAACTGGTAGACTGCTTCCTGTGATTGTCTGCTGATATTCCAGCCCGCAGCTAAAGGCCCACTTGGATTATCCCTAGCTAAAGGACTCAGCAATTGGATACTCTTCATGTTTACGACGTCAAATCCCATGTCTTCTAGAAACTTCCTCAGTTTCACGTTCAAGTTTTTCGAATATGGCGTCCCGACAGCGATCTTTCTCAGACCTAGCGTGTCTAGGGCATCAGCCACTGCTGAAGAGGCTGTAGTCGCTGGGATACCCCCCGAAATCTCTTCGATTTTCTGTATTATTTCCATGTCAAACTTGACCCCTCTAGAGAATGTACCAGACGTACACCCAAAAGCTATGGAATTGACTTCTATAAAAGTCAATTGTCTGACAGCTGAGTTTAAGAATAGATCGCAACCTTCCTCAATTGCCCATTGCCCTTCCTCAAACATCTTGCTCTCTTCAACGTCGTTTATGAAACGTGCTATGTGAACTGTGACTCCCTTCGGAAGAAAAAGGCTAAACTCGCTATCTATCAAGCCTTGGTAAATCAACCCCACTCGGGCACGGTAACCAAAACTTATGCCCATCACATCCTTCGCGCGCGTGTTTTAAGTTTCAAGAGCAGTCGTCGTATCTGCATTGCCCAGGCACCTTTTGAGTTCTCTCTTACTGCTCTGTGAATGGGCATTCTTAGTCGCAATCTTAAATCAATAGGCTTGCTCCACCAATATCAATAGTGGCCCCATTTATGTAAGAGGACGCATCTGTAACTAGAAAGAGAACGAGATCTGCTACCTCCTCAGGTGTCCCTAATCTCCCCATTGGGATCGCTTTCATTTGAGCTTCTAACTCTTTTTGTGAGACGGAGCTTTTCACCATTGCAGTATCAATTAAACCAGGACACACAGCATTGACGTTGATATTAAGGGATGCAACTTCCCTTGCAAGGTGTCTCGTTAAACCGAGAACTGCTGCCTTGGACGCCGTATAATGTGCCCCACCAAGCTCACTTGTACTTCTGCCGGCAGATGAGGACATGTTCACGATTTTGCCACTCTTTTGTTTCTTCATGATTCCAATTACTGCCTTCGAACAGTTGAAGAAACCTTTCACATTGACATTCATCACAAGATCCCATTCATCATCATTGATTTCCTCAATGAATCGGCGACGTCGCAATATCCCAGCATTATTTACCAGAATGTCTATGATTCCATACTTTTCCAAAACCGTGTCCACCATCTGCGCAACTTGTTGGTAATTAGAAACGTCGGCTTGAATAGCTATAGCTTGGCGATTCTCACGTGCGATTTTTTGGGCTACTTTTTTCGCTTTCTTGATGTCTATGTCGTTGACCACCACCGTTGCGCCATTTGCAGCCAAGGCTTCTGCTACTGCTGCACCCATTCCTTGTCCTGCGCCCGTTATGATCGCGACTCTTCCTTTTAAATCATATCTTAAATGTGGCAAGTTTGAACCTCAACTAATATAGCTGAACAAAATATACTACTATTTAGTCTTTCGGAAATATTGATGATTGATATAACAGACGTATCCTGCTATGATGCTATAGCTTCTTTTCCACTTCGCTTATGCTTTGATCAACAACTTCAATGATTGTATCTACCTGTTCCCTTGTTATTATAAGCGGTGGGGTTATCCATATTAGATCGCTAAGCACTCCTGGGCAAGGACCTTTATACCCAAATATTATAACCCCCTTCTCAAAGGTTTTTTGAGCTATTTCATGTGCGACGTTGTGATCGTTGTCGAACAGTTTCTTTGTTTCTCTGTCTTCCACTAACTCAATGCCCGCCATCATTCCCCTTCCTCTAACATCTCCGATTATCTTGTGATCCAGTTTGACCAGTTGTCTTCGTAAGTACTCGCCTAATTCCGCAGATCTCTTGACCAAACCTTCCTTTTCTATCACTTCAATACACGCCAAGGCGGCTGAACAGCTTAACGCGTTTCCTCCGTAGGTATGGCCATGCGCAAAAAATTGTTGCTTTTCACCAACAAAAGTATCATAGATTGACGATTTTGCAATTGAAAATGACAGTGGCGAGTACCCACCCGAAACGCCTTTTCCGCCAACCAAGATTTCAGGAACGATGTTCCAATGTTCCGCCGCAAACATCTTGCCCGTACGTCCGAAACCGGTGAGTGTCTCATCAAAAATCAGTAATACGTTATAACGGTCACAAATCTCACGTATCAATGGGAAATATTCTTTAGGAGGAACTATTCCAGCACCAGTAGTTCCTGTTATCGGCTCAGCTATAAAGGAAGAAACAGAATCCGCACCTTCCAATTTTATCGTCGTCTCAACGAATCTTGCGCATTCAATGTCACAATCAGAATACTCTCTACCAAAAAAACATCTGTAGCAGTATGGAGGAGGAACATGTGGGAACCTCAGAAGATTTGGCTCAAAGGGTAATCTAAGAATCGTCCGTCCAGACGCGCTTAGGGCACCGCTTGTGGCGCCATGGTAAGATATCCATCTGGAAACCGTTTTAAACTTAGTTGGAGAACCTGTTTGATAATGATATTGTTTGGCCATTTTGAGTGCTGTTTCAACAGCATCCGATCCACTGTCGGTAAAAAAAACTTTGTCCAAACCCTCGGGTGCAATCTCGGATAGTTTTTTAGCAAGTTTGACTGTTGGAATGGTGGTAGAATACTGTAGATAACCGTATGTGAACTCATCTAATTGTTTCTTCATCGCTTCAATAACATGAGGGTTTCCATATCCAATGTTGGCTACTTGAACTCCAGATACCGCGTCCAAATATCTCTTACCATCCACGTCTTCTACAAATGCCCCTTCACCTTTCGCGATCACAAATGGCCTTTCAGCGTATTCCTTCATTTGTCGGAAATGATGCCAAACGTGTTTGATGTCATCCTTTTTTAATTCTTTATTCTGTCTTCCACTGACCATGTCGGTCCCCATTCTGTTTTTATTGCAGTGGGTGGCTCTTAAATTTTGGCGCGCGCGTGTTGTTACCAAGTATCTTGGAATTGTTGACACCCCTGTCGTTTGTAGGCAATGCGAAGAACCTCGATGTGTTGTTGCTTCTCCCGTAGTTGCAATAAGCAACAATGACAAAACCTAAGCAGTCATAGTAGCGTGCAGCGTCGAAGTCCTTGTCAAAAAGCGCACGCGAAAGACTTATAATAACCAAGAAATAGTGAATCTTGTGAACCGAACGTGGCTAGAGTTAAAATCAGAAGCTTATCTAAAGCCTTTGGTGGAACCGTTGCCGTCAGAGACTTAGACTTAGACATTGCAGATAACAGTTTTGTCGTCCTTTTGGGGCCTTCCGGATGTGGCAAGACTACGACCCTCAGGTGTATAGCCGGTTTGGAGAAGCCGGATAAAGGCGAAATATACGTCGGAGACGAATTGGTGAATGATTTGGCTCCCAAGGACAGAGACGTTGCCATGGTTTTCCAGAGTTACGCACTTTACCCACATATGACAGTATACGACAACATGGCTTTTCCCCTTAAGTTGCGGAAAATCCCAAAAGAAGACATTAAAAAACGGGTTCTTGAAACCGCTGAACTCTTAAGAATAACCAATCTCCTAGATCGCAAACCGAAACAGCTGAGCGGTGGGGAAAGGCAAAGAACCGCTCTAGGAAGAGCGATCGTACGAAACCCCAAAGTCTTCCTCATGGACGAACCCTTGAGTAATTTGGACGCTAAACTACGCGTCTACATGCGGGTAGAGCTCAAACGTTTACAGAAGGAAATCGGCGTCACAACAATATATGTCACTCATGATCAGGTAGAAGCGATGACGATGGCCGATAAAGTGGCCATAATGAATAATGGTTTGCTACAACAATTTGGCGGCTCATCAGAGATCTTCGACCGTCCAGCTTCATTGTTCGTTGCAGGCTTCATCGGAAGCCCACCCATGAATCTTGTTGACTGCACCCTCATAGAGAAAGATGAAAATGCCTACCTAGACGCGGCGGCTTTTGTCGTGCCCATCCCCAATGATGTTCGGGACGTAGTAAGGGATAAGGCTCAGGGGTCGGAGCTAGTTTTGGGTGTAAGGCCGGAGAACGTCATCTTGACCAAAAAGCGCACTCCTGAGACACTGACTGAAGGCGAAGTCTATACTACGGAGCCTTTAGGGTCAGAAACAATTATCGACTTAAAAATTGGAGAGGATATCATAAAATCTAGAGTAGCCCCCGACTTCTTAGTAGATCCGGGCGATAGATTGTCGATATCGATCAACCCCGAGAGAACACATATCTTTGACAAGAAGACGGAAAAAGCGATATTCTAGATAGCGCAATCCGCGCGCGTCTTGTCGTGGGCGCTCATTAAGTTGATAAAAGATTTTGTGTGGGAAATGTCTCTTGCATTTGTCCTACTTAGTATAGGCTACGAATATTAGATGTCCAAGAGGTTCTTCACCTGTATTCCGAAGGCTGTGTGGAGTGTTGAGTGGCATGGATACAACCGTTCCAGGTCTTACGATAATTTCTTCATCTCCCACCTTCATGAAGCCTTTCCCCGTAATGAAATAATAGATGTGTTCAAAATCTGTGTGTGAGTGAGATTCCATAGATCCTCCAGGCTCATATTCTTGATAGGCAATGTCAGCTCTCTTCAATTCTCCGCACTCACGCAAACTCTTTGGAACCAAATCCTTTGAAACCATCTTTATATGCCCTGTATTCGAGGGTGTAACAACCGACCTGACTTCTTTGATATCTAGTGCGTATTTCGTTTTGCGTCACCTTGCAGCGCGCGCGGATTAACGCTGTTTTGCGAAGCCTGCTTTCACCAGGATTTCCTTCAACCTTGTTTCCTGGGCTGCCGCTAATGGTCGCTGTGGTGGTCTGACTCCCCCGGAAGGTCTTCCACAAATCTCCATTGCTGCTTTCCAGAAGTTAGCCACCCCAACACTGGGACTTGTTTGAAGTTGTTCGTAAGAGACCAATTGATAGTAAGGTATTGTGAACTTCATCATGTGTTCAAAGGCTTTAATATATTCGCCCTTCTCCAGCAAATTCCAAAGCATCAAGTCATATTCTGGTGCAAAGTTAGCTATCAAAGAGACCAATCCTTTTGTTCCTGCCATTTTCTCCGCAATTGAGCCGGCAATGTCATTGGAGAAGAAGTTGAATCTATCCTTGAATTTTGATATTGTCATTAGACTATTGGCACGTGTTGTTGACATCCACTTAAAGCCTATAACTTTGTCAAGAGTAGCCATTCTCTCTACGAATTGAGTTGGCATGTCTGTACCGTTACTATAATAGTTGTTGTAAACCGTAATACCTAACTCTGTAGCGCTGTTTAGTTTTTTGAAGAAGTCGAATATTTCGTCCAAAGTTGGCCTTGTGTAATAAGGTGGTGCTACTTGAGCGCCGTAGGCTCCTATTTTTTCGCCGAATTTTAGCAGATCGATTGTAGATTCAATGCTATTATAGAATGTTCCAAAAAATACTGGAGTTTTGCCGTCGACTTCCTCAACAACAGTTTTTATAGCTTCTTTTATCTCTTCGCTAGTCATAAACATGTTTTCCCCACCGGCACAAGCCACAAAAAAGGCGCCTTTGCCTTCTCTGACTCCGCAATCCATGATAAACCGAACATTCTCTCGCAACCCTTCGAAATCTATTTTGTAACTCTTCGTCCAAGGGGTTACGAGTACGACTGCTAGTCCTTTCAACTTCTTTTTTGCTTCTTCAAAGATCAATCAATTCACCTTGCTAGCTCGTATTCAAGTTAAATACTTAAATTTTGCGGATCTGTCACATCTTCAGTAACGACTGATAGTCAAGCGTGTTATCTCGGTTCGCATAGTGCGGGCGAAGGTACAAAACGTGACAAAAACCGTTGCGCGCGCGCAAGAAAAAGGCACTAAAGACCTGACAAAAGCTCTCTTGCCTTTATGACGGCTTGCCACGCATTCTCAGCATATGCGTCTGCCCCAGCATCTCTGGCAACTTGTTCGTTTGCAGCTCCTCCTCCGACGAGTATTTTCAGCTTTTTCCTTAACCCAGCTTTTTCAAGGGCCTCTATTGTTTCTCCATACATTGGGATGCATACCGTAAGCAGGGCGCCCATTGCGACAATGTCGGGTTTATACCTCTCCACGGCATCAACAAACTTTTCAGGGGAAGCGTCGATGCCTATATCATATACTTCCAGGCCAATTGGCTTGAGAAATGCGGCTACCAAATTCTTTCCTATGTCATGCAAATCTCCCCGAACTGTTCCAATAACGACCTTACCACGAATATCTTCTTTGCGTTTCGAAACTAGTTCAGGTTCAATTCTTTCCATTATTCTTCTGGCAATTTCAGCAGACATGATTAATTCCGAAAGAAAGTATTCTCCTTCTTGATAACGTTCTCCAACTATTCTAAGTCCTTCGCTTAGGCTCCTCTCAATAATTTCGCGAGGGTCCACTCCTCCTTTTAGAGCCTCTTCAACACCGTTTTCAGCACTACGAACATTCAGCTCGGTGATGTCATTCGTAATCCTTTGGAATAAGGCACTCTTCTCACTCAACTTTCTCATCTACTGTACCTTCCGTATTTTCTCGCCTCATCTACCATTGCATATATGTTTTCAACCTTGACATTTGCATGTAAAGAATTGCTTGACGTCAGGATGTATCCTCCCCCATCAGCTGCGCTGTCAATGCATTGGCGGACATATCTGCGCACATCCTCTTCTGACCCATAGGGTAAAACCTGCCTGCAATCCACGTTGCCCGCTAGGAAGATTCTATGGCCATATCGTTTTTTGACATCTGCTAAATCCATAACAGGAGGTTCTATGGGATGTAGGCCCGAAATGCCTGCATCAATGAGATCCTCAATAATAGGGTATAGGTTTCCGTCGCTATGCTTCCAAATGGGTATGCCTCTTCTTTTAGCTTCGTTACAAATGGCCCTAACATAAGGAAGTTCATATTCTCTGAAAAGTTTCGGACTTAGTAAGGGTCCATGTGTATCGGCATAATCGTCTCCAATGGCCAATACATCTACTCCCACGTCCATCATCATCTTAGCCAGCTCAAAGCTTGAGCTGAAGACCTTGTCCAATAACTTTCTAGCGAAAGTCGGATTCAAGTAGAGGTCTTTAATGAATTTTTCCAGGCCTCCTCTCACTTGCCAAGCAAACTGGAAAGCAATGTGCACATATCCCATCACAGCCATTTCTCCCTTAACCTCTCTAATAGCGTGCTCTAGAAGTTCCATTCTTCCTGGAGCGCTTGGATCTGGTGGTTGCCACCCTTCAAGATCTTCAGGGGTGTTTATTGTACCTCCAAACCACCATGTAGTCTTCGTGTCACTTCTGGTTTTCAGAATTTTCCCCCATTCATCAATGAAGGTTGTTTTGTCAATAAACTTTGGAGAATAGTTTTGTGATGGGAGAACGTAATCTTCTATGTTAACAGCGTCAAAATCAAGCTTTCTACACGCTTTTATCAGTGCCGAGACCTCTTTTTTACTATTTTCCCAAGCTTTCTCCCCATGCGAACCACCAACAAAGCTGAAGCCTTCCAAGCATATTCCCGCAATCTCCTCGATAATTGGAGGATCCAAGGCAAGGTCTGTTATGGGAACCATATCCGGTTTCCTTAAATCTATGGCGGTTAACATTCTTTCTCTGTGGGACAAAGTAATTCTAACCAACCCCTGAGCTTATCAGTGCTTGATTGTCTGAACTTGTGCGTTCATATAAAGCTGGCGGTACATGGCTCTTCCTCTATGTTTGTGAGGGCGCTGATTGCTAAGGCTGCGGCTCTTCAAGCTCTGTCCTCCTCACTCATGTTTGGCGCACGCTAGGCCCACATGCGATTGCAGATGCTCTTGCCACTGGAATCTACGAAACAGATGCAACGTCGCTGCTGCTAGACATCGGAACAAACACTGGAGTATTCCTAGGGAACGGAAACAGTATGTTGTGCTGCTCATGTGCCTCTGGACCGGCTTTTGAAAGAGTTCATGTAGAAAATTATGTGAAAGCTGTGGCAGTAGCCATCGAAAAGAAAAGCATATAACCATCGTCTGCCGTTTGAACAGCGCGCGAGAACTCGCTGAAGAGCTGAAAGCGCGAAAATGGCTTTGATTTCAAGGGGAGATGGTAGAAAAAAAGAAAGAGAATGTCAGGGAAAACAGCTTATGTTGCACTTAGGGCTGATAATGTTTTTATGCCCGAATTTTCAAAAGCTTTATTTATCCCCCCACAAGGAGTTAGAGAGATCCCCCTTATCAGCGAAATATCGGAGAGAAACTAGATGGAGCGATTTGTCTCTGGACAAAAAATTTTTGAAATAGGCGGGATTCAAGTTGGCGGCCAGCCAGGCGAACTTCCAACAGTCTTGATCGGGTCGATTTTTTACGAAGGCCACAAGATAGTATTAGATCCTACAAACGGAATATTTGACAAGAAAAGAGCGGAAGAACTGATAACCAATCAAGACGAGATCTCGAAAAAAACAGCCAATCCATGCATGGTTGACGTTGTAGCACTAGCACCACAGGCAATGCAGAAATACATAGAATTTGTGGCAGAAACGACAAAGGCGCCGATCTTGGTTGACAGCTCATCAGTGGAGACAAAAATTGCAGGATTAAAGTATTCGAGAGAGATCGGGTTGAACAGTCGTATAGTCTACAATTCGATCAACTATCACTTCGATACTCAAGAAATCAGCGCTCTGAAAGAAAGCAAAGTGAACGCAGCAATCATACTGACCTACAACCCGAGGAACGTCATGCCTAATGGCAGAACTGAAATATTGAAGGGCACTAGTACGCAGAAAGGCTTGCTCAAAACCGCCGAGGATGCGGGTGTCGAAAAACCCCTGATCGACACGGCGGTTTTGGACGCGCCGAGCATAGGCCTGGCAGCCGAAGCCATCACTCTGGTAAAAAGTGAGTTCGGCCTTCCGTGCGGCGCAGGACCTGTGAACGCCGTTTCCGAGTGGAAAAGAGTGGAAGAGCTCGGCATTTATGCAAAACAAGTCTGCATGGCAAATGCAGTGACTGCCCTACAGCACGCGGGCGCAAATTTCGTGCTTTACGGACCTATTGGAAAGGCTGAAACGGTGTTTCCAGCAGCAGCCATGACCGATGCGTTAATAGCTTACAGCGCAAGATTTCACGGAATACGATTGAAAACAAAAGAACACCCACTTCTCAAAATATTCTAGAGTAGCGCGCGCTGAGTACAACATTTAGACTTTGCAAGAATGATAGCCAATTACCATCGTTCAACCTTCAAATCTTCGCATGCAAGTGGTTAGACTTCTGCACGTCCGATCCGTTTTCATATGCGCTTCTGCGCGCGCGTTTGAATTCGAAATAGTAGTTCGGCAAGGCTACTGGCCCCATTGTCATCGGTGTTTCAGGGTCAAGTTTGAATGGAACCGTTTTTCCTTCAGGTGTTAGGACAACTGGGAACTGCCGGATCTTAACGAAGTCTCTGACGGTTTGGTCAGGTAGTATCTGAGCATTTTCCAGCGTGTGACTCAATGTGAATCCGTCCAGTCCTACTATGACTGGCAATTGAACGTCCGAATGTTCTGCGATTCTGAACGCTTGGATTACTGAGTCATAGATTGGGCGTTTTCAGCGTAGATCTGGATCCATCCACTGTCACGTTCTGCCATCGCGTCCGAATGGTCTCCGTGAATATTCAACGGGGCTGACAGTGCGCGGTTGGCTACTGCCATAACGACGGGTGCGCGACAGCCTGAAGTCACGAACAGCATTTCATGCATCAACGCCAATCCCGCAGAGGCAGTAGCCGTGAAGATTCGTGCTTCTGTGGCTGAAGCTGCCAGACATGCCGCCATTGCGCTGTGTTCTGATTCGGTGCAAACGTACTCTGTTTCAACTTCGTGGTTGGCTACGTATTCACTTAATTTTTCGACTATGATAGTTTGTGGAGTGATCGGGTAGGCCGCAACAACGTCAACATCAGCTTGTTTGACCGCAAGCGCAACTGCTTCGTCTCCGTTTACGGCGTGAGTTTCTTGTTTAACGACACTTTTCATCAACATATCCTCCTACTAAGTCTTCATAACGATCGCTTTGGTCGGACACTCATTAGCACATATTCCGCAACCCTTGCAGAAACTCGTGTCAAATTGCGCGCGCGCTAAATCACTAGTAATATCTCTATGATCTGAGCGTACGCAAATGTTTTAACTTGACCAACCTAAGGCCTTAATGGGTTCTTGTCTAGTGAGGGTGGGTGCGAATTGAGTTGCAAGATGATTCTGGTTGTTGCGGATGGGATGGCTGACAGACCGATAAAGGAGTTAGGGTTGAAG
>Ga0315294_10002479_pt1 | contig 20165 bp, 17 predicted proteins | sample YL17G13_40_MG_FD_203626 | JGI IMG/M metagenome (GOLD analysis project Ga0315294, IMG submission 203626) | Sediment microbial communities from Yellowstone Lake, YNP, Wyoming, USA - YL17G13_40 | ecosystem: Environmental > Aquatic > Freshwater > Lake > Sediment | place: USA: Wyoming | collected...
CGGAGATCCCCAGCCCTCCGGCGTTCTTCACCCGGGGAATCGTGAAGGGCCACCGGGACTACGGCATCATTGCGAAGGCGATGCGGGAGCACACCCCCTTCTATGTGATGACCGGCTTCATGCCCTCAGGCCACCCGCACCTGGGGCACCTGATGGTGATGAAGGAGGTGGTCTGGCACACCCGGATGGGAGGGAAGGGCTACATCGCCATCGCGGACCGGGAGGCCCACGCGGTGCGGGGGACCTCCTGGGAGCAGTGCCGGAAGTACGGGGAGGAGTACCTCCGCTGCCTGTACGCCCTGGGCTACCACGGCGTCTCCTACTACCAGAGCCGGAACGCCCGCCTGCAGGATCTCGCTTTCGAGGCTGCCATCAAGGTGAACTTCTCGGAGCTGACCGCCATCTACGGCTTCGGGTCTGACACCTCGCTCGCGCACCCGGTCTCGGCGATCACCCAGGTGGCAGACATCCTTTACCCCCAGGTGGACGCAGGCCCGGCCCCCACCGTTGTCCCGGTGGGCGTGGACCAAGACCCCCACCTGCGCCTGACCCGGGGGATCGCCCACAAGCTCCGGATGTTCACCGTGGAGGACCGGGGGGACTGCATCAGTGTCCGGTCCAAGAACGCGCCGGAGGAGGCCGTGGCCATGGTCCACCGGGCGTTCCCCGGCTCGAAGCGGTACGAGGGGCACATCGACGTGAAAGGGCCTCCCTACGAGAGGGTAGCAGACGAGGTGCGGGGGATCGAGCAGGCCCGGGGCGGCTGCGCTTTCTATACCCCGTCCTCCACCTACCACATCTTCATGCCGGGGCTCCAGGGCGGCAAGATGTCCTCATCGGTTCCCGAGAGCCTCTTCACCTTTGTCGAGCCCGACGAGAGCGTGAAGAAGAAGGTGATGAACACCCTCACCGGCGGGAGGGCCACCGTTGAGGAGCAGCGCCGCCTGGGCGGTGAACCGGACCGGTGCTCCGTGTACCTGCTGAACCTCTTCCACATGGTGGAGGACGATGCCGAGCTGGGAGAGATCCACCGCGCCTGCATGGCGGGGGAGCTCCTCTGCGGCCCCTGCAAGAAGGCCACCCTGGAACGGGTAAGGGCGTTTTTAAAAGACTTCCGGGAGAGGATGGACGCGGTGGAGCTCCCCGGGGAGGGATGATCCCATGGATCTGTCACTGAATGAAAAGCGGCTGCTCGCTACCCTGAAGGGCCGTTCCGCGGCCACCGTTGAGGAGATCGCGGGGGAACTGGGGGCCACGGAAGAAGCTGCCCTCCAGTATGCCCACCTCTGCAGCGGGCGCGGCCTCGCGGAGGTCACGCGGGAGGTCCGGACACGGTACTCCCTTACCGATGAGGGCAGGGCCTGCGCGGCGGAGGGGGGCCTCCCCGAGCGGCAGCTGCTGGAGTCCTTCTCCGGGTCCATCCCGGTGAAGGACCTGCAGCGGCACCCCCTGGCCCGGATCGGGATCGGCTGGATGAAGAAGAAGGGCTGGGTCGCCATCCGGGGTGGGACGGTGGAGAAGACCGGGAACGCCCCGGTGGGGCCCGATGAGGTGGCGCTGACCGCACCCGACCCGGCCGGCGACGGGGCCACCATGCTCGCGGACCGGGGGATCCTGGAGCCCAGGGAGACGGTGACGTACCGCATCTCCCTTACCGCCGCGGGGTCTGCGCTTCTTGCGTCCGGCCTCGACCTGCGGGAGGAGGTGGGGACGCTCACCCGGGACCAGATCGTCTCCGGGGCCTGGAAGGACCTCCCCCTCCGCCGCTACCGGGTGGATACCCCGCCCCGGCGCGTGTACCCGGGCAAGGTGCACCCGTACCAGCAGCTGATGGAGGAGATGCGCATGATCCTCCTGGAGATGGGATTCACCGAGCTCTACGGCGGGATCGTCCAGTCGGCCTTCTGGAATTTCGATGCCCTCTTCCAGCCCCAGGACCATCCCGCCCGGGAGATGCAGGACACCTTCTACCTGGGCCAGAAGGAACCCCTCCCACCCGGGGCCGACAACGTGCGGGAAATGCACGAACGGGGGGGAGGGATCGAATCCACCGGCTGGGGCGGCACCTGGAGCCCGGAGAAGGCCCGGCAGTGCGTGCTCCGGACCCACACCACCCTCCTCTCCATCCAGCACCTGGCCCTCCATCCGGAACCGCCCGTGAAAGCGTTTGCCATCGGCCGGGTGTACCGGAGGGAGGCTATCGACCCCACGCACCTCCCCGAGTTCGAGCAGCTGGAGGGGATCGTCATGGACCGGGGCGTGAACTTCCGGCACCTGCTGGGGTACCTGCGGGAGTTCTATGTCCGGATGGGCTTTCCGGAGGTGCGGTTCCGGCCGGGGTACTTCCCCTACACCGAGCCGTCGGTGGAGCCCGAGGTGTACGTGGACGGCCTGGGCTGGGTGGAGCTGGGGGGCGCCGGCATCTTCCGGAAGGAGGTTACGGCACCGTGGGGCATCCAGCACCCGGTGCTGGCATGGGGCCTGGGGGTGAGCCGGGTGGCGATGCTCCGCCTGGGCCTGAAGGACCTCCGGCAGCTGTACCGGTCCGACATCGGGTGGATCCGGGACACCCCGTCTGCAGGGTTCCTGGCACCGGGCCGGTTCCCGAAGCCGTAGGGTGGGGATGAGGGACCCCGCGGGGATCCGGGTCCCGGATCACCGGATATATATAGTTCATGGGAGTATTCCGGAATACGGAGCGGACATGGGACTGACGGTCAGCAGATGACAGCAAAGATCCGGGTGCCGCGGGATGTCTTCGAGGTGCTGCAGAGCCTGGACTCCGGCGGATTCCTGGATATTGCCCGCAGGGAGAAGGAGAAGGGTTTCCTCATTGCCCTCACCCATTGCAAGTTCGAATTCGAGACACTGAAGGAGGACCGGTTCAATCGGACCTATGACTGGCTGAAGAAGCACAAGCACGAGTTCTTCTGGGGCATCCTGGACGGGTTTGAGATCGGGGGGTGAGGACCGGTGCAGGAGCAGGAGGGGTGCCCGATCACCCGCGTCTATGCCATCAGAAGCGGGTTCCCGGTCATCGGCCTGGGGCTTTTCCTGGTCCTGGTAGGGGTGCTGGGCTTCCTCCTGCCGCACCTCTTCCCCATCGGGCTGATGGGGATCCTCCTCTTCGCCGGGTTCGGGATCTTTCTCGTCTGGATAGGGCTCACGAAATAGTGGGGAGGATACCGGGTGGGACAGGAAGACTCTGCCGGAGCGGACACCACATCACGGATCACCGGACTGCTGGGATCCCTCCACAGCGCGGACAAGCCTGTCCGTGCCCGGGCCGCTGCCGACCTGGCGGCCATAGGATCCCCTGCCGTTGATCCCCTGATCGCCACCCTCAGGGATACCCTCTGGGAGGTCCGGTACCGGGCGGTGGAGGCCTTGGGGCAGATCCGGGACCCCCGGGTCTGCAGGGCGCTCACCGGCGTCCTGAAGGATCCCCGGGACCATGTGCGCTACATGGCGGCGAAGGGGCTGGGGCAGCAGAGGTGCACAGGTGCCGTAGAGGAGCTCTGCCGTGCCCTCGCGGACGAGAACGAGTACGTGCGCCGGATTTCGGCCTGGTCCCTGGGTACTATCGGCGATCCCGGTGCGTTACCGGCACTCCGGGAGCGGATGGGGAACGAAACTTCGTCTTCCGTGAGGGACGCCATCACACAGGCCTGCCGCCAGCTGGAAGAAATCCCGCGGAACTGAATCTCTCCTGTGCCTCTCCGTCGCGGGGATCTCACCACCGGGAGATGATCACCGTGATGTTGTCCGTGCTCCCGCCGGCGACCGCTTCCCGGACCAGGAGCTCAGCTGCCTGCGCAGGCTCGTGGTGAAGGGCGATCTGCCGGATCTGTTCCGGCCGGACAAAGTCGTGCATGCCGTCGGAGGAGAGGATCAGCACCTTCCCCTTCACATCCCGTTCATAGATGTCCGGGAAGGCCCGCTGGTCCAGCCCCAGGGCCTGGGTCAGGATGTTGCTGTGGGGGTGGCGGAAGGCGTCCTCCTCCTTCAGCATGCCCGACTCTATCAGCTGTTGTACAAAGCTGTGGTCCCGGGTGTGCCAGATCCCGTCCTGGCCGATCAGGTACGCCCGGCTGTCGCCATAGTTGGCGATGGTGCACCTGCCCTGTGCATGGACGATGGCAGCAACAAGGGTGGTGGCCGAGTTCACCCGGTGCTCCCGGTTGTAGAGGCTGATCCGGTGGTTGGCAGCATCGAATGCACGGGAGAGGAGATCCGACGGGCGTTCGGTGAAGATCCTGCCGGTGGCTATCTGGCGGATCTCATCGATGGCCTTCCCGGCGGCAACCTCACCATGTGCATGGCCCCCCAGGCCGTCCGCCACGCCGAAGACTGCGTAGTCCTCCACCCTCGCGGCATAGAGGGCGTCCTGGTTCTTCTGGCGCTGGTTCCTCTCCGAGAGTGCGAAGAAAGCCGGCTCCCTCACGGCGCACCACCTCCCCGGCGCAATGAAAACCGTTCACTCCCACCGATTAAATAGCCTCTGTTTTTCCTTCACCCCTGCGGGCGGAATTTCGGGGGGATCGGGGTGAGATCCTTCCAGGGAACAAGGAAATCAGGTGCTTAGGGGTTCCCTCCCTCCACAACCTCCAGAAAAAGGGGAATTCCGGGAAAATTTATCCGAATACCTGGTAGTATCTTTATTTACTGTAAAAAAGATGATTTCTCTCATCATTTATTCAATAACCATGTAGGTGCCATCGGTATTGTTTACCGTTAAAAACACTCTTTTTTCCACCTTTTCATTTTCAAATGCATCGAAATCAATGATGTAGATAACAGGAATAATGTACTTCCCTTCATTATGAATTGCCAGAACAAATTGAACATTTGCTGGCTGGTTGGCGGACAGGGTAGTAGTGATATCCTGCGGCGTGAACAAAGTAATACCATCCGTCAAGTGGAGGATCCCAATCCGAACCCTCTTTTGATCAGTCTTCGAGATGATATCCACCCTTAGGGTAATATTCGCATTTTTCTGGATATGCCCTTCTATCGTGATGTTCATTTCCGCCTGCTTCGGCAGGGGGTGCTCTGACCGAATCAGGCCAATGCTCGCCAGTGCAGTCCGCCGTACATTTTCGTCCTTATCGGAAAGGGTAATATTTTTAAGGAATGTTACGGAATCATCGGCAACACCCTGCTCAAGTGATAATCCGGTGAATGCGATGACACCTTTTTCACGCATACTGGCATCAGGTTTGTTCAGGATGATATCTTTCAGGTCTTCCCGGCTGGCAGTTGGAAGAATACCTGGAGGAATCATGCGTGCGGTATCCGGTTGCGATTGCGTTCGTTGCGATTGACTCACCCAGACGTAACCTGAAATGAAGAGAATGATCACGATCCCCAGGATCAGAATCATTGACTTCGGTTTCATGTCGTACACCTCGTGACATCCGTGACATAGCTTTTAATATTGGTGTCCATTTCTTTTTTATCCGCCTGGTTGATGAAGGGAGCATCCATCCATGAAGAACGGAAGAGGCAGATATCGGGATTTTTTACGAGTCTAGTATAGGGATCATAAACCCGCATTCCCGAATCAAATATCTTAAAAACCTCCGTGTCCTTGCCGGACAGGAAAAAATCATGATCCTCTGAGATATCAATCCCCATATCGTCTCGTGGTGCCCATGAAAAATCTGGATTGGAACGATCATCGTCATCATAGGCATCCCACAAGATCGCTGCTATTGTCAATTCATTCGCTGGCCCGAGATTTGTACACTGCGATTCAGGCTTTTCGATTCCTACATAACCCACACCAGGACGTTGAAATGGAAATTGTGCAGTGCCTGTCAGGTTACTCCGGTGTACTATCAGGGTCCCGAAGTAATCAGAAAACCCTTCACTCCACGCAAAACCACTTCCCTTATCATCCGTGCATAAAGTATGGGAAAGATCCTTCCACCATGGTACAGACGTATAACTGATATCATTTTCAAGATGATGGCCGTATTCATGCGCGATTGTTCCATCATTAAACCCGTATGTCGTTCCAAGGGTTATCTCCTGGGACCAATCAGTGTAATACGCCGGCTTATCAGGGTCGGTAGCTTCCGGGAATTGAACATAGACATCGGTAAGTGTATCCGAGTCTGATCTCCTCTCCATTGCATATTGATAGGATTCCTGAATGACATCCAGGATGTTGAAATACGCGGCCCCTCCCGGAAGGCTGTAATCATTTTTTTGGTCGCAAAAGCCATCACCCTCTTCCTTCCCCCTTCCTGTAAAGCTCTTGTCCTGGGTGACATCAATATATAATTCACCAAGATCAAGCCTACGCGTTTCGGGAACTGGATAACAATCGCTAAGCCAATAGACATATTGATTGCATCCATCGAGGTCTTTTGTTAATTTTACTGCAGGGTGCGCATTATAATACGTAATCTCTGTATCGCTGTCACGAGTTCCTAACAATAAGTAGAATGCTTTGGCGTCTGGGCGTCTCCACAACCTGAACCAAAAGTGTCCATCACTGTCCGTTGCAATGGTCTTCCTGTAGACAACCTCGGTGCATGGAATGCCCTTACAGTACTCGATATTGAACCGTGCATTTCTGACGGGGAAATACCCGTTTGTTACATATGCTCCGGTTGTTGCGTCAAAGGATGTTGCATCTTCATACAGAATTCTTCCCGTTACCGTGAAATCATTACAATTACTGCCGCATACCCCGCCGCAATCGACGCTCGCCTCGTTCGGGCCTCTGATGCCATCCCAGCAATCACAGGCATCTCCAATCCCATTCCCATCAGCATCGTCCTGTTCCCCGTTCCCGTGTTTCGGGCAGTTGTCACCACAATCCGGTATGCCATCGTGATCGGTATCTGGTCCCTTGTCATTCTGGCCCGGGCATTTATCACAGGCATCCCCGACACCATCGCCGTCGGCGTCAAGTGATTGATCCTTATTCGGTACATCCGGACAGTTATCGCAGGCGTCCCCCCTGCCATCGTGATCGGTATCCAGGCGATTGGTGAACGGAGTATCCGGACAATTATCACAGGCATCCCCGTCGCCATCATGATCGGTATCCGCCTGGTCTTCATTTGTTACCGTGGGGCAGTTATCGCATGCGTCCCCCGGGGGATCAAAGTCCGAGTTTGTCTGGTCATTGAAAATGCTGGGACAGTTGTCGCACACGTCCCCATCCTCATCCCCGTCCGCATTCTCTTGGTGCGGGTTGTAGTCCGAGGGGCAGTTGTCGCAGGCATCCCCTTTCCCGTCCGGACGGGGACGAATCTTGGGAACTAATGCCCCCGAGGGCAATTTCACCGTCTTTTCTGAATATTCTATATCCGAGTCTTCCTGGAGGGTGTTGGCAACGGCTGGGCAGTTGTCTTTTTCATCCGCAATTCCGTCTCCATCACTATCCTTTTCGGGATTCCCATAGATGGGACCGCGGACACAGAGCCGGGTTGCCGCCGCGTTATCCGGTTCTGCATAGCAGATGGTGTCTCCATATTGTTCGTAGTTCTTCCCTCCAGTAGGGGCGACTCCCCACAGGGTATTTACTTCCTTCATGGACATGCAGAGATACCCGGCAGGACAGCAGGGGAAGGGCGGGTAACACGATCCAAATTCACCGTCCGGATTCACACTCTTGTTCCCCCCGACCTGGATCGGTTTGCTGAGATACGAACGGTGCCCGGAGGTGGACCACGTGATGAGAGTGACCTCGTAGTTCCCAGGAGACGAATAGGTATACGTGAAGAGGGGGGAGGTGGTATCCCTCTGGGCCAGGTTCCCCAGGGTCCATGCGTATTCCTTGATCCCATCCTGTTCCCACGAGGCTGATGCGTCAAAGTCGATGGAATAGGGGGGGTCACTGGGGTCGGTGGACTGGGCGTAGGTGAAGTCGATGACGGGGACGGAGACCGAGACGGTTTTAGTGAGGGTTGCCTCCTGGGGAACTCCCCCCTGGGGCGTGTTCGATACGACGCGGAGCGTCACCTGGTACTGGCCGGCCGCCGGGTACTTGTGGGAGTGGAAAGCGGTACCGGAACGCTCCGTCGTTCCATCCCCATGGGTCCACCAGTACTCGGCGATCCCGTCGGGGTGAGAGGAGGCCCTGGCATCGAATTCCAGTTCGAGGGTCTTTCCCTGATACGGAGAAAGCTGAGAGGTGAAGGAAGCGACCGGTCTGGTGCCCGGTGTGGGAGTGGTGGTGATTGGTATGGGCGTGGTGGTGACCGGTATCACCGTGGTCACTGGCACGCAGACATACCCGCATCCCCCCGGACATTGCCCCGGACAGATCATGATCTCTCCAGGTTTACAGAGAGGGGGGGTACATACGGGCGTAACCGGGATGGTGACCGGTTTCGTGATGGACCCCTCCTGCGGTACCACACTTTTCGCGGAATTTTCCGCGACTTTCAGCGTCACCTGGTACGAACCACCGGAAGCATACTGGTGAACGGCGGTGGGGGTTGAGGAGGTGACCTGGGGTGTTCCATCCCCAAAATTCCAGAAGTACACGGCAATCCCCTCGGGATCAGAGGAGGACGACGCATCGAAGAACACCTGGCGCTGGTCCCCGTTATAATTCAGCTGGTAGGAGAAGGATGCGACCGGGATGGTGACCGGTGAGGTGACGGTGATCCGGACCTGGGACGGTGCATCGGCAAGACCGGGGTCCGAACATTCGGCCTGGGCGTTGATGTAATAGTTGCCGGGGACGGCGTTCCGGAGGGTGGTGGTAACAAGTCCTGTACTGTCCGTGATTCCACACATTGAGCTCAGGTACTGTTCCGGATTCACGATGCTGGATCCATCCGGCTTTGTTCCCGTGATGTAGAAGAGGACGAGGGCACCCGGCCGAAACAGAAGTCCTTCGGGATCCTGCAGCTTCACTCTGACTCCTATCGTGGTCTGTCCACTGGTGGTGAACTCTGAGGGATACGGTTGTAAGAGAGTGACCTGAAACAGAGCCGGGTTCCCCCCGGAGACACAGGTCGGGGCCGGACAGGACGTGTACCAGGGTCCATTGGGGAGTACATAGGCAGTTGCGGATGGAACCGTACTCAATAGCACGATGCACAGCAAGAACAGGAGAATCGGGATTCTTACAGACCTGCGATCAACCCGCGCACGGGACGTAACGGAAGATTGCCTCACACACACACCTCACCGGAGAAGCTCTGATGCATCGCTGAAATGAGGTGCAGATGAGGCACGGAACGCTGAAATCCACCCAGAGCTTGGCGAACGAAGCTACTCAGCATCCACTATTTACGGTTTCCGAAATTTGTCCCACCGGGTCTTACAGAGAGGGGAACCCCCGGTGCAGCCCGTGCCGGCGGGCAATACCGACGGCCTCCCGGTACTCCGACAGCCGCAGAGGCCGCTGGAGCTCCCGGAAGAGTGGTTCGCCGGAATCATCGAAGATCCGGCCGCAGGGCCGGTACTGGGGCATGATATTCACGTAGGAATCGCGGGAGATCTCATCAGCGATGAACCCCATCACCGCGTCAGTGCCGGCGAGACCATGGGGGAGCACCAGGTGCCGGATGATGAGCCCCCGGACGGCGATCCCGTCCCGGATCACCAGGTCTCCGACCTGCCGGTGCATCTCCCGGAGCGCCGCCTGATTCACGCCGGTGTAGCCGGGCGCGTCCGAGAGCCGGAGCGCCACATTGTCGCTCCCGTACTTGGTATCCGGCATATAGATGTCGAAGATCCCGTCCACGAGCCGGAGCGTCTCCACCGCGTCATATCCCCCGCTGTTGTACACGAGGGGTATGAAGAGCCCCCCTTCAGCGGCGAGGGCCACCGCCTCCAGGATCTGGGGGACGACATGGGTGGGAGAAACGAAGTTGATGTTATGGCAGCCCAGGTCCTGGAGGCTGAGCATCATGCCTGCGAGCCGCTCCGGGGCCACCTCCACCCCCTGGCCACCCTGGCTGATTTCGTAGTTCTGGCAGAAGGCGCATCGGAGGTTGCAGTGGGTGAAGAAGATGGTTCCGGACCCGCGCCGGCCGACGAGCGGCGGCTCCTCGCCATAGTGGGGACCGGAGCTGGACACCACGGCTCGGCGGCCGGTGCGGCAGTAACCCCGCTCGTCCCGCAGGCGGTCCACCCCGCACCTGCGCGGGCAGACACGGCACTCCTCCAGGAGCGAGAGGGCCTCTTCCACGCGGTTTCGGAGCGTGCCGTCTGCCTGCAGCTGCCGGTAGGCCGGGTACAGGGGTGGTTCCACGGGATCCCTCACACGGGGAAGGGCAGTCCCGGGTGAAAAAGGTGCGGTTCCGGTCACGGTTGATAACGAGTGCTCAAAGGTTAGTGTCTCTTTACTCCGCTTACTACTGAGACGCTCTTGGGGGCTCCGCCCCCGCCGCGTGGGCATCCCCCGGGGAGGATAGGATGATCTTCGTTTAAACCGACGTGGAGAACCATCCTCATGCCAGGGGGGGCCGCCCACGCGGCGGGGGGGACCGCAGGTCCCCCCCTGGAGCGTCCCGGTACTCACAGTTTGTGGGAAAAAAGTGTGTATTGATGATTGGGTATACCCCGACAGGTTGCCCATCCCGCGGGAGGTTCAGGCTTTGTAGCAGACGATGTCCATGACCCCGCGCCGGACGTGGTAGAACGAGTGCTTCACGTCGATGCTGGACGCGAGCGGGACCACCGTCTCGGATTCGTCTGCAAGGATCCGGACCTCCTGCGTCCGGATATCGGCGGTGGGGGCATTCCTGACGGTCGCCGGGATCACCGCGGTGATGTAGATCCGGTCCTTTCCCTCCACGATCTCGTAGGAGATCTCCCCGGACTCCTCCCCCCCCTGCATCTCTGAGGGCACCTCGCCCCCGGTAGTGATGATCGTGCACCCGATGATCCGCGGGGCATCCTGATCAGGGAGCTTCTTTGCCATCTCCTCCATCATCCGGGCCAGGTGCCGGAACAGTTCGTCGTATGGGTTACCCTGCATGGACATCACGGAGTGTGAACCGCTGTTCTCTCTTGTCGACGATGCCTCTCTCTGCCAGGCCGCCGATGGCCTTCCCCAGTTCCTGCGGGGAGAGGCTGCTGTACTCCTGGAGCTCCTCCCATGACAGGTCGCTGTGGGAGAGCGCCACGATCAGATCCATCTCTGTCTCTGTCCGGATCATGCCGTTGCTGTGCTGGTACAGGTCACTGATCTTCTGTTCGATATCCCGTTCCATGTGCTCGAGGTCACGGATGAGGGATTCCCGGGCATGGATCAGCCTCCGCAGGTTCCCCAGGATGTGGAGGAACCGGTCATCCTGCTCCTTCCCTTCGGGGGCCGGCGGGGAGGCCCGCTGCACTGAAACACTGATGGCGATGTCACCCGTCAGGTAGTAGTACTTCCGCCTCCGCTCGTCCAGGTAGCTCTTCAGGAGCTCCTGCTCCTCCATCATCTGCAGGTGCTCGATGAGCGCCTTGGGGGAGAGCGTGAGCCTCTCGGAAAGCTCGGTGACAAAACAGGGTTTCTGCCGGAGCAGGCTGATGATACGCCTCCGGTTGCGGTTCCCCAGTATGTCCAGGAGGCGGGATGCCTCATCGCTGTCGAGCATCCTTACTTGATGTTAGTGTGATAAGAAAATAAACTGAGCGGGTGGGAGAATCGCAGAAATCTCGTCTGGGATTTCACTGCAGGGCTCCCTCTCAGGAATTATCTCATCCCCATCTGGAGGAGGGTGATGGGAGGGGGCTCCGCCCCCTCCCGATCCCACCCCGGGTGAGGATAGTGCCCCTCTTCCCGTTACGGGGCAGAGAAATGGTGGGGAAAGTGGGGGAGGGAACTCACTCCATCAGCCGGTAGTTGGGAGCCTCGTCCGTGATCAGGATATTGTGGGGGTGGCTCTCCGAGTAGCCTGCCGGGGTGATCCGGCGGAACCGGGTCTTTGCATGGAGGTCGTCGATGGTCCGGCAGCCGGTATAGCCCATGGCGGCCTTCAGGCCCCCGATGAGCTGGTAGGCCACGTCCGCCACCGGCCCGGCATAGGGGATGACGCCCTCGACACCCTCGGGCACGAACTTGGTCCGGCCGATATCCTTCTTCTGGAAGTACCGGTCCGTGGACTCCCCCCCGCTCATGACTCCCAGGGACCCCATGCCGCGGTACTGCTTGTAGCGCCGCCCCTTCATGATGATGAGCCTGCCCGGGGACTCGTCGGTGCCGGCAAAGAGGCTGCCGATCATCACCGAGTCCGCCCCCGCGGCCAGGGCCTTCGCGATATCGCCGCTGTACCGGATCCCGCCGTCCGCGATTACAGGCACCTCCTGCTCCCGTGCCACGTCAGCGACGTCAGCGATGGCACTGATCTGGGGCACCCCGACGCCGGCCACGATCCGGGTGGTGCAGATGGAGCCCGGGCCGATCCCCACCTTCAGGCCGTCCACGTGTGGGGCCAGGTCCTCGGCCGCCTGCCGGGTGGCAATGTTCCCTGCCAGCAGATCGCAGGGGAGAGACTCCCGGAGCTCCTTCACCGCCCGGACCACCTTCAGGTTGTGCCCGTGGGCGCAGTCCACCACGATGGCATCCGCCCCGGCTTCCGCGAGCAGGGCGGCCCGGCTGAAGTCAAAGGGCCCCACCGCCGCCGCCACCCGGAGGTTCCCCTTGGCGTCCCGGTTGGCCCGGGGGTACTGGTGCTTCTCCAGGATGTCCTGCATGGTGATGATCCCGAGCAGGGTGCCCTTCTCGTCAACGACGGGGAGGCGCTCCACCTTGTGGCCATACATGGTCTCCAGGGCCTCGTCCATCGTGATCTCTTCGGTGGCGGTGATGGGCTTCCGGGTCATGACCCGGCGGATGTTCTCGGAGCCTTTCCGTTGCACGATGCCCCGGATGTCGCGGCGGCTGACGATTCCGATGATCCGCCCCTTCTCCATCACGGGAACTCCGCTGATCTGGTGCTCGTTCATCAGCCGGTTCACGTCGGAGACCGTGGCATCCGGGCCGACGGAGAGCACCCGGCGCTGGATCAGGTCCTCCGCATGCTTCACGTTCCCGACCAGCTCCACCTCCCGCTCGGGGGCCATGTTCCGGTGGATCACCCCGATCCCGCCCTCCCGGGCCAGTGTCACGGCCATCACCGACTCGGTGACGGTGTCCATGGCAGCCGATACGAGAGGGATGGAGAGCGGGATGTTGCGGGAGAACCGGGACCGGACATCCGCCTGGTCCGGCTCGGTCTCCGATGCCGCAGGTTCCAGCAGCACATCGTCAAACGTGATGGCAGTCTCCATCCTCAGCTTCTCGGTGTACATCTCCTTCACCCCATCATTGCACGTGCCTTCTCCACGAGATCTGCCCGGATGGTCGAGGACCGGTCCCCGCCGCAGACCATGCCCCGGACCCCGATGATATCCGGGCCGATCCTCTTCAGCCGGGGAATGTCGTCGAACCGCAGCGATCCTGCGAGCGCGGTCTCCAGCCCCAGCCTCCGGTTGCCCGCCGTGAACTCCGTAAGAGCCGCCTCGTCCATGTAGTCGAAGATCCCCTTCCCGTCCTTGATCCCGGTATCGATCATGGCCACGTCGGCCCCGCACTCGGCAGCGAGGGGCGCCATCGCCTGTGGCGAGATGGTGGAGAGGCGTGCATGGTCTGCATAGGCGGCGATGACCACGGCCCGGGACGGGAACTCCCCCTTGACACCCCGTACAACGGCCCGGATCAGCTCCCGGGCCCGGTCCTCCCCGTCAAAGAGGAGGCCCACCTTGATGTAGTCTGCCCCGGCACAGGCCGCGCCGTAGGCGGCGAGGGCAGCACCGCCCGGCCGGAAGTCGAAGTCACCGATGGCCGCGCTGACGGGCTTGTCGGTCAGGTCCCGGATCGCCCGGATCACCCAGGGGAAGTTGGCGCCCAGGGATCCCTCGGTCGGTCGCTTCACGTCAATGATGTCTGCAGCAAGCGACTGGGCCGCCTCCTCAAGACTGCTCGGGCTGACGAGCAACCGCATGGATCATCGTGGTACGTGGATCTTAATAGTGGTTGCGATACGGGTGGTTCCCAGGGATTTGGGGGAATCAGGGTTAACTGTGCGTGCAGATTGTCAAAAAACAAAAAAAAATCACCAGAATCAATGAAGGAAGGGTGGATCTCGGATTCCTGCAGGGCTGTTCCTGCCCGATTCATGCTTTGGCGATTCACTCGGGGGAACCTCCATGTGGGTTGGGGGCCCATGGTTCCTGGGAACAGGAGGGATGATGCCGCGTGGGTGATCCGCAGGGAGAGGAGTGGTGCCGCAGGGGGACGGGTGAATCGGTCCTGGGATACTACCGGGAATCCCTTGAGTCCTTTGACCGGGCCCTCTCCCGGGACCCCGGCCTGCACCGGGCACGGCTCGGGAAGGCCGCGAGCTTTGCCCGGATGGGGTTCTTCGGGAAGGCCCTGGAATGCTGCCAGGCGGTCATCGCTGCAGAACCGCTCTCCACCGATGCCTGGTTCCTCCGGGGCCTGGTCCTGTACCAGATGGGCCGGTACGACGAGGCCATCCCCTGCCTGGACCAGGTGATCGCTGCCCGGGATCCCCACCTGGAGGCATGGTATGCCCTGGGGAACTGCTTCTATTACCAGGGGGAGTACGATGAGGCGATCCGGTGCTATGACCACATCATCGCCCTTGAACCGGAGTATCCCAAGGCATGGTACAACAAGGGGGTGGCTCTCGCCGACATCCGCAGGTACGGGGAGGCGCTGGCCTGTTACCGGGAGTGCGACCGGCTGAACCCGGGGGTGGGGGTGGTGCTTACGAACACCGGTGTCGCACTGGCCGGCCTGGGCCGGTTCGACGAGGCCGTGGCATCCTTTGACCGGGCCATTGCTCTGAACCCCCGGGACATCACTCCGTGGAACAACAAGGCCGCCGCCCTGCGCAGGATGGGAAAGGACCGGGAGGCGGAGGCCTGCGTGGAGAAGGTGAAGGAGCTGGCCGGAGGGAGGCACATCCCCTGGCTCTTTTAAGCGCAAGGGGCGGCCTTTCGGCATGATTGATATCCCGGAAAAGCAACCTCTCCCCCATGGAGCTGGTGCTTGCCATGGACCTGAGGGGAGGGCAGGTGGTCCACGGGGAGAAGGGGGACCGGGCCTCGTACCGTCCGCTCCGGTCCGTGCTGGTGACCACCGCCGATCCCATCCCGGTCATCGGCGAAATCCGGCCCCGCTACCTGTACCTGGCCGACCTGGACCGGATCGAGGGGAACGGATCCCAGGACCGCGCCGTCCTGGACTGCGCGGGGAGGGTGGACCGGTGTTACGTGGACCGCGGGTGCCGGGACCCCGGGGATCTCCTGCGGCACCCGAAGGTGGTGAACGTGGTGGGCACGGAGACAGCCGGCGACGACCTCACCCGCTACCTGGGCGGGTACCTGTCGGTGGACATCAAGCACGGCCGGGTCATCCCCTCCGGCCAGGAACCGATCCCGTTTCTCTGCCGCGTGGCCGAACTCGCCTTTGATGGCTGCATCCTGCTGAACCTGGGGGCCGTGGGTACCGCACGGGGCCTTCCTCCCGACGTGGAGAAGCTGCGGGCGGCGTTCCCGGGCAGGCTCTTCTACGGGGGCGGGATCGCCGGCCCCCGGGACCTGGAGCGGCTGGAGCAGGCGGGCTATGACGGGGCCATCGTGGCCACGGCCCTGCACCGGGGCATCATCCCCGTGGAATGGATCCGGAGGGGTGCCGTCTGCTGATCACTATCGAGGGGATCGACGGGAGCGGCAAGTCCAGCCTGGTGGAGGGACTGAAAGGGCTGCTCTCCGACCTCTCCCCCCTCTTCACCCGGGAGCCCGGGGCCACCTGGGTCGGGGACCAGGTGCGGAGGGCCATTGCCGAGCGGGTGGACCCGGTGACAGAAGCCCTCCTCTTTGCCGCGGACCATGCCGCCCACCTGGCCACCCTTGTGGCCCCTGCGATCCGGGAGGGGCGCATCGTTATCTCGGACCGGTACACGGACAGCCGCTACGCGTACCAGTCAGTGATGCTGGACGGCGTTCTCTCGGAACCCCTGGCCTGGCTCCGGGCGGTCCATGCCGGCTGGACGATCCCGCCTGACTGCACCTTCCTGCTGGTGCTCCCGGTGGAGAAGGCCATGGAGCGGCTCTCAGCCAACCGCACCCGGGAGCACTTCGAGGAAGGGGAGGTCCTCTCGCGGGTACAGCAGCAGTACCTGGCCCTCGCCGGGGAGGAGCCCGGCAGGTTCGTGGTGATCGACGCCCTTGGAGAGAAGGAGGAGATCTGCCGGTTCGTGGCCGGCGAGATCAGGAGCCTCTCCGGATCGCGACGACCGCGTCACCGATCGTGACCACGTCCACCGCGGCCCCCTCGATCCGGTAGGAGAAGACCGGTGTATAGGACCCGGGCGGTACCGGCACCTCATCATCGCCGATGCGCAGGGTTGACGGAGGGGCCTCGAGCGCCTCCGGTGGGAGCTGCTTCACCGCCTCCATGAAGGCCCCGGCCTGCTTCCGGAGCGCCGGGCCGATGACGGCCCGGTGGAACCGGACCTCCTTCACGACCCGCTCCAGGCGGGGGGCTTCCGTTCGCCACTCCACCGTTGCATTCAGGGCACGGCCCAGGTCCCCCGCATCCTCCACGGCCTGCAGCCCGTAGACCGTCACAGAACCAAAGGGGGCGTTCAGCGCCAGGCCCTGCTCGTGCTTGTACCGGCGCAGCTCGGAGGCGAGCCGGACCAGCCTGCCGCCGTCCCGGGTCGCCTCGGGATCCGAGAACGAGAACTCTGCCCAGGGCTGGCGGTGGACCGAACCGGCGTCCGGCGCCAGGTGACGGCAGATCTCCTCGGAAAAGTGGGGAAGGAAGGGGGCCAGCAGCCTGCAAAGGGTGTCCAGCGTGATGGCAAGTGCCCTCCCTGCGCCTGCACGGTCGCCGCCTTTTGCATACAGCCGTCCCTTGACGAGCTCGATGTACTCGTCGGCCAGCACGTTCCAGGCGAATTCCCGGATGGCCCGGAGGGCCCGGTCGAACTGGTACTCCTCCATGGCCTGGGTCACTTCCGCGACGGTATCCGAGAGCCGAGAGAGGAGCCACCGGTCGGCGAGGGCGGTGACAGGGGTGGCTTCCGACCGGGCCGCATCATCCAGCTGGAGGAGGGCGAAGCGGGCGATGTTCCAGAGCTTGGTCTGGAAGCGGGAAGCGGCGACCACGTCGTTCCAGTTGAACATGATATCGGATCCCGTGGCGGCGCCCCCGGCCCCCCACTGGCGGAAGGCATCGGCACCGTACTTCGCGAGGATCTCCTCCGGGGCTATGATGTTGCCCCGGCTCTTGGACATCTTGAAGCCGTCCTCGCCCAGCACCATGCCGTTCACCAGGATGTCGTCCCAGGGCTTCTGGCCGGTGAGCGCCACCGAGCGGAGGATCGTGTAGCAGGCCCAGGTCCGGATGATGTCGTGCCCCTGGGGCCGGAGCTGGGCCGGGAAGAGGGGAGGAGCGCCCGTGCCGTCCCAGCCCGTGACATGGAGGACGGAGATGGAGGAGTCCATCCAGGTGTCCAGCACGTCCTCTTCCCCGACAGCGTCATGGCTCCCGCAGGAGGGGCAGGGCCGTTTCGGCTGCTGCTCCGTGGGGTCGACAGGAAGATCCTCCTCATCAGGCAGGATGATGGCATGGCACTTCCGGCAGGACCAGGCCGGGATGGGGGTGGCAAAGATCCGCTGCCGGGAGATGCACCAGTCCCATTCCATCTGGGTGACCCAGTTCTCCAGCCGGATGAGCATGTGCTCCGGGATCCAGGAGATCTCCCTCGCTGCCTTCAGGATCTCGTCGGGTTTCACCCGGACAAACCACTGGCGGCCGGAGAGGATCTCGATGGGGGTCTTGCACCGCCAGCAGGTCCCCACCCGCTGCTCCAGCTGCCGCTGCCCTTTGAGGATCCCCGCCTTCTCCATGTCCCCCACGATGGCAGCCCGGGCCTCTTCCACCCGCTTCCCCTCGTAGCCTCCCGCGATCCCGGTCATCCTCCCCTGTCGGTCGATGGCCTTCCGGAGGGGGAGGCCGTGCTGCTTCCACCAGTGCACGTCCTGCTTGTCCCCGAAGGTGCAGATCATCACGGCACCGGTGCCGAAGGTGGGGTCCACGGCCTCGTCCCGGATCACCGGCACCTGGTGGCCGAAGAAGGGCACCCGCAGCTTCCTCCCGTCCAGCGACCGGAAGCGCTCGTCGCCCGGGTGGACTGCCACGGCCACGCAGGCGGCCAGCAGTTCGGGCCGGGTGGTGGCGATCTCGACCCCGTCGAAGTCAAAGTGGTGGAGGGTGGTCTTCCGGTCCTCGTAGGTCACCTCGGCGTAGGCGATGGCCGTCTCGCACCGGGTGCAGAAGTTCACCGGGTGCTCCGACTGGTAGATGTAGCCCCGGTGGAACATCTGTAAAAACGACCTCTGGGTCTTGGTATAGTACTCCGGGAGCATGGTGATGTACTCGTGGGACCAGTCGGTGGAGAACCCCAGCCGCCGCATGGTGGACCGCATCAGCGCGATGTTCTTACCGGTCAGCTCCCGGCACATCCTCCGGAACTCATCCCGTGAGACATCGTTCTTGGTGATGTGGTAGGTCTCCTCCACCTTCACCTCGGTGGGCAGGCCGTGGCAGTCCCACCCCTGGGGGAACATGACGTTATAGCCCCGCATCCGCTTGTACCGGGCAATGAAGTCGATGTAGCACCAGTTCAGGGCATTCCCGATGTGGAAGTTGCCGGTGGGGTAGGGGGGAGGGGTATCGATGACATACCCGGGCTTCGGGGAGGCGGGATCGAAATAGTTCTCTTCGTCCCGCCAGGTCCGCTGCCAGCGCCCCTCCACCTCGCCGAAATCGTAGTGTGTGGGGATCTCCGGAGAGTCAGCCATTCTTGCGGGGAGCATTGTCCCTGGGAGAAAATATACCTCTCGCAAACGATCCCCGACGGTGGCGGCCGGAGATACCTCCGGATCCCTGACCCGAAAGGCTCTTCCATCCCGCCGGCAGATCCCTGAGAAGATGCGGGCGGGAAGCTGGGTGGCCATTCCTCTCACCATTGCGTTCGTACTGGCGGCTCCCCTCATCCAGCCCCCCTGGGTCCTCTCCCTCCTGATGGTCCTCTTTTCAGCCCTCCTCTTCCTGATCCGGGGCACCAAATCCGTATCCGTCTCCCTCGCGGCACTGGCCCTCCTCTATGCCAGCGGGTGGCTCCCCCTCTTTGTCCTCCTGCAGGCCGTGGCGATCGTGGTATTCGCCGAGATCGCGTTCCGGGCAGCCAGGCCCGGGTTCCATCCCTACCTGCTGTACCTGGCCGGTGCCGTTGCCGGTTCTGCAGGGGTGATGCTGTCCCTGGGCCGGTTTGAGCCCCTCATCGGGCTGATCGGGGTTACCGTCGCCATGCTGCTCAAGTCTGCCCTGAAGAACAGGAGCGATGTGCTGATGGTGGAGAGCCTGGGAGTGGCCATGACGATGTACCTCTTCCTGGACCTGGCCTACCAGGTGCCGCTGCGGAACCTGGCCTTCGCGGCCTTTATCGCCTTCTCCTTCGGGTACTTCGCGTACCGGCTCCGGGTCGCCGATCTCTCGGGCCTCTTCTCCGGGGCGCTCGTGGGGGTGATCCTGATCGTATTTGCGGACGTCCGGTGGTTCTTTGTGATCCTGGTCTTCATGATGCTGGGATCCGCCACCACCCGCTACCGGTTCGAGTACAAGTCTTCCCTGGGGGCCGCCGAATCCCATGGCGGAGTCCGGGGCTATGTGAACGTCTTCTCCAACCTCCTCGTGGGGACGGCGGCGGCGGTGCTGTACGGCCTCACCGGCCACGTGATGTTTGCAGCCCTCTTCATAGGCTCCGTGGCCACTGCCGCCGCCGATACGGTGGCAGGGGAGATCGGGATGACGACCAGTGCCCCGGTGCTCATCACCACCTTCGAGATCGTTCCCCGGGGCACCAACGGAGGCATCACGCTGGAAGGGGAGATCGCTGCCTGCATCGGTTCCCTGGCTGTGGCCGGTGCAGCGTATCTCATGGGGGTGATCACGCTCCCCATGCTGGGTATCTGCACCCTGGCGGGGTTCATCGGCACCAACATCGACAGCCTGGTGGGTGCCACCCTCGAGGATACCGGCCATATCGGCAATGCCGGCACCAACCTGATCGCCACCCTGGGCGGCGGGCTCTTTGCGCTGCTGTTTTTCCTGTGAT
>Ga0315294_10002480_pt1 | contig 20160 bp, 20 predicted proteins | sample YL17G13_40_MG_FD_203626 | JGI IMG/M metagenome (GOLD analysis project Ga0315294, IMG submission 203626) | Sediment microbial communities from Yellowstone Lake, YNP, Wyoming, USA - YL17G13_40 | ecosystem: Environmental > Aquatic > Freshwater > Lake > Sediment | place: USA: Wyoming | collected...
CCCTCCACTAACAAAGGAATTTTAATTAGATAACTATTTTTAGTTTTCAATTTGTTTCTCATTTTTTGTGTTTTTATCTTCATAAAATTCAGATGCTGTAAGCAAACTCTCGAAGGTACCAATGTCAAACCATTCTTTCTTAAGTGAAACTGCCTTTAATTTACCTTCTTGAATATAAAGATTATTAATATAGGTAATTTCATATTCACCTCGCTCCGATTTAGGTTGCCCGATCATTTTATTAAAAACAGTATTATCATAGACATAAAGACCAGTTACAGCCAGATTAGATTTTGGATTTTGAGGCTTTTCTTCTATTTGTAATACATTATTATTTTCATCCAATACAGCTACACCGAATTTCCTAGGATCTTTTACTTCTTTAAGAAAAACTAGGGCGCCACCCTGAAATTGTTTTACATACTCGCTAATATCGTCCTCAAAAATATTATCTCCTAAATATAGAATACAATTATCGTCGCCAACATAATCTTTAGCAATCCATAAGCCCTCAGCAATACCCGATGGTTCATTTTGAATACCATATACAATTTGAATCTGCTTTCCAGTTTTTTTGGAAATGAAATCTTGGCCTGAGCCTAATAGATTAACAAAATCATCTACGTGCTGGGGCGAAGTAACAATCATCATTCTATCGATACCTATCTCAACTAATTTTTCAATCCCATAATAAATCACTGGTTTATTATAAACTGGTAACAAATGTTTGTTTGTGACTTTAGTAACAGGATTAAGCCTAGTGGCAAAACCACCAGCTAAAATTATTCCTTTCATAGTTTTGTTGAAATTGAATTTATAAAACGATAATAATTATAAAATATTTTTTTAACAGAAAATCTTATTCTCTTCTTTATATTTGTCCTTATAATACCATATTTAAAATTGGGGTCAAACTTGGCAACATATTGGATTATTGATTTAATTTCTTCAATATAGGGACTATATATCAACCCTCTTGATGGTTTATTTATTTTATAAGCGCCATCTGCCAAGGTAAATTTATCCATATCATTAATTTCAAAACTATGAAAATGATAAAATATTAATTTTGTATCTTCCACATAAATTATATTATCCTTTAAGAAAATATAGTATTTGCTAGCGCTCAAAGGTCCTAAACAAAGTTTTTTATTTTGTAATACATAAACCTCTTTAAATCTGGTTGGCCAATCATTTAAATATATTTGGTCACCTCCTTGCATGTTTTTATTCTTATTTATCCAGAGAAACAAACCCCTACTTCTGCTATAACACCAATCAATAGTTTTTTTACGCCACCATTCTAAGGCTTTTAATCCTTCTTCATTATTCCTAAATATATTGAACTGAACGTTATATTTTCCATAAATCGATAATCTTTTATACTCTCTTGAATAATCATACTCTGTTATGAATATAGAATTATCATTAAACTCATCAAAAAATGGCTTTGGGCTATTATAAAAAAATAAATCAGCATCCAAATAAGTCATCATTTCTAAATCAGGATATTTTTTCAGTAAAAATAATATTAAAGAGGCAGTACAGGTCCAACAGTACTCAGCCCAAGTCCTTGTATTCTTAATTTTTAATAATTCTGGATCTTCAAACCCTCTCAAAGAAATTAATTCTACGTTTTCCAGAGCCATTTTACGTAAAAGATCGTATGTAACATCATCCATACACAAAATAAATAATCTAAAAGCCTCGCAGTTTCTGTTTAAAGACTTATATAAGGCTAATCCTTTATAAAGGTAATTTTTATCAAAAAGTGTACAAAAGTTATAGTTCATATATTATTTTGTATTTCTTGAGCAGAAATTAATACTGTTGATAATAGTATTAATCATTAATCTGATATTAAATTTGTTTTCTATTAAATTTCTAGATTCTTGCCCCATCTTTTTTTGCAAATTATTATCTTTTAAAATTCTAATAATAGTTTCTGTTAAAATATCTATGTTATTATTTTCCACTATATATCCATTTTCGCCATTAATAATCATATCTAATTCTGTGCCATCAGCCGGAACTGTTACAATTGGTAATCCATGAACCATGGCTTGATTAATCGCTAATCCACCCTCTCCTGGCAAAACAAAAATATCACCCATAAGAAAATATAAACTAACATCTTCTATCTTTTTACCGACAAAAACTACGTCTTTTAGTTGTTTTTCTCTAACTAAGTTTTCCATATTATGCCTCACTTCACCGTCACCAACTAAAAGTAAAGCCACATCAGAATATTGATCTTTAATTTTTTGGTAAGCCAATATTAAATTGTCTATTTTTTTCTCTTTAGTAAAAGAACCAACAAATAAAATTACTTTCTTTGAATTTAAGCCTAACTTATCTTTAGTTGTTTTGACTAAATCTTTATATTCCTCTATATCTGCTTTTACTTTATCAGTATCTACACAATTATAAGCTACAAAAATTTTATCTTTTGATATTCCATATGAACTATAAAATTCTTTGGCAAAAGTACTATATCCTAATATAGCAGCAGAATTTCTTATCATATACCTTATTAAAGGGTTAAATAATTTTCTTAAAATGCTTGGTTTTTTACTCCTCACCCGGCCTAATCCCCACCAAATATATGGAGTTCTTGTTATTTTGGCATATACCAGTATTAATAAATTATTCGGTAGATTGCTTTCTCCCTCACAAATAATAATATCTGGTTTATCTTTAAAGAGATGGAATAAAAGTGTCGGGTTTAAAAATATAGGAAATAATTCCCCCTTTAATCTAAACTGACAATAAAAAGTTAATAGTTTTTTATGTTTGAACCCCTCAATATTATTAGCGTTCTTAAGTTTATTACTCTTACTCTTACTGGACTCTCCATAATATAAGGTCAAATCTATATCATCAATATTAGATAATCGCTTAAGTAGTGGTACCATATAATGAGGGCATATTCTTTGGATTATTACAATTTTATGTTTTTTCATTTATTTTTCTTGCTTTAATGCAAATATCACCGCTTAAAAGCGATGGCCACCAACATCTTAACATAGCGAATAAACCTGAACCTGTAACTTTTTCTATTTTAAAACCCTGCGATTCTAATAACCATTTTAAAGAATTGAGAGTGAAATAATGTAAGGCTCCTCCATCCCAACCAATCTCTTCCCAATTATAAGGCGATGAAGTTACTGGTAATTTTCCGAAAAGAACCCTTATTCTTTGTCTAAAATACCCAACATTGGGTACTTGAACAATAAGAATTCCTCCTTCTTTTGAAACCCTATTTATTTCTTTTATAGTAGAAAATGGATTATAAATAAGTTGTAAAGTGGCTATTATTGTTACAGCGTCAAAAAAATTGTCTTCAAATTCTAACCCTTCATTAGTATCACTAGTCTTTAAAATAACTCTGGTTTCTATTTTCTCTTTTTTAAAATTTTCCATCGCAATCTCTAGCCGTTGAGAAACAATATCTACCCCATATAAATTCGCATATTTGTTTCTTGCTTTTAGCAGAAGAAATCCTTCTCCGCAGCCGATATCAAGTAAGGTATTACCCCTTTCCAGTAAAGAAACTGCTACATCTTCTCTGTGAATATCGTATTTTTTAAAAACCTTCCTTAGCCACTTAAAAGAAGTATAATCAGTCTTTAATTCATGTTCAATATATTGTTTTTTAAATAAGTCCTCTGGCTGCATAAAAATTTGTTATTATGGAATAACTTTTATAAATACTTTTTTGCTTTACCTTTTACCTTATCTTTAAAAGATAAATAGGTTCTATTGGGCAAGATTTTTTTCAAAATCTTGACTAAAATTTTCAAAATCTTGACTAAAAATGGATTAATATAAAATCTTCTGATCCATATATAAATTGTTCGTATTGATAAAATTAACTTTGAGATTGCATTCAGTTGAGAATTTATTTTATATATCATTTTTACATTTTCAAGAATAAATTGCCCTTTAAGAAAGAAGGTGTTGGGAATTTTCCGAGAATCTATCCCACTTACAGAACGAAATTGTCTAACATATGGGTTCTTTTCTTCTTGTCGAACTGTCCTTCTGAAGAAAAGCGGGGAGTTATATTGTTTAAACTTTCCCAGTAAAGCGGCTTGTAGCAAAATCAAAACATCAGAAGCAATTATGGGTTTAAAATAGCAATTTTTGAGCGCTTGAGTTTTCCAAATACCATCAAAAAAATTGCATATAGCCATATGTTTTAAGATATACATATATCTATCGATAGGCCTTTCCATCTTTGCAGTAGTATAATCGTCTTGATAAATCTCTCCTAAAGTTCCATCTATTTTTATCTCTCTCGTTTGAGGATAAATCAATATTAAATTTTCTTTTTGAATGAGAGGAAGAAGTTTTTCTACAAATTGAGGATCCCATTTATCATGCCCGTTACAACGCATAAAAAATGGAGTATTCGCCCTGTCTAAAATATACTTAAAATTAAAAAATCCACCCCTATTTTGGGCATGTCTTACAAAAACTATTCTTTTATCTTTTTCCGCGTAATATTTGCATATTTCAGGAGTCCGATCAGTGGAACCATTATCTGAAATAATAAGAATAAAATCTTTAAATGTCTGGGATAATAAACTCTCAATAGCTTCACCAATATAGTTCTCTTCATTATAAACCGGCATACCCATAGTTAATAAAGGAGGTGACTGTTTCATAATTATTTTATTCTCTTAAGATATCCGTCAAACGAACCTGTAAGTATAAGCTTTGATTCAATAATTTTGTCAATCTCAAAATTATTGTTCTCTTTCAAAAATGCCCATACTGCCGTTTTAGGATTATTTCCTTTTCCCCAAGGACGATCTGAAGTTGTCCCCGCCGGTAAATCCTCAATACCAGTGTCTCCGACAATACAATAGCTCCCAATGCTTACCAAAGGAGTATATGCTCTAAGTTCAGCCAACACGTGATTATGGGTATGATTACTATCTAAACAAACAAGTACTTTCTTTTTGCTTTTTGCAAACTTAATAACTTTCCGTATAATCCCTTTATCTATACTTGATCCTTCAAACATAGTAATTTTTTTACTCAAAGGATGGGCAAGAATAGCTTTTTTATTATAAGGACGAATATCAATATCTATTCCTACCACATCACCCTCTTCTATTTCGCCACACACTTCCAAAAGTGCCAACATAGAAGCACTGAAAATAATAGAGCCACCCATGGCTATGCCTGTTTCAATGATGAGATCGGGCTTAACCTTCCAAATAATTTCTTGTAAAGCGTGGAGATCTTGAGGTATTTGGAGAATTGGTACCCCCAGCCAAAAAAAATTATAAGCATATTTTGCTTTATTAAGCTCCTCAAAAAATTTCTGCCGGGCATCTTGTAAGGCTTTATTATTTTGGTACGATTTTGTTCTTTCAATTGCCTCTATTTGAAATTGTTTTAATGGATTCTTTTTCATACTTTATTTTTTTATTAAATTCGAGATCTTTCATCAATTTACTCCAAAAAGAAAGATATTCATCGTCAGGAAAAAAATAATTATAATGGTGTACCGTACCTTTTGTTTCTGTTTGCCAGTTGGCAGATTCAACTAATTTTTTTATTTTCTCTATTGCACTTTTCTTTTCCCTAACATTTTTCGCATTGCAATAAGAAACAAAATCTTTACCATAACAACCAAGTGACTCTAAAAATATATCTTTGGGCGATATATTCTTGATCTTTTTATTGATTTTCCATTTTCTGACAGTTTTTGGAAAATTTAACACTTCATTAAAGATCGTGTCCCATTCATTTACCATCTTTTCCAAAGAAAATGTATGAATTGCGTATTCTTTGGCATTTTTTGATAATAAATTCCTTAATTTAGGATTGTAATATAAATCCTGCAATGCTTTAATATACTCATTTTTATCTTTGGCAACAATACCTGTTACTCCATTTTTAACCATGTAACTTTCCATAGGATTTGCCAATACAACCGGAACAACTCCAGCACCCATGCTCTCCTGCAGTACCTGATCGCATGTGCCATAGTGATATGGGGCAAGGGGGTATCCAAATATATCGAATATTGATAAGTATTCAGTTATGTCTGAAACTAAACCAGTGAAATTAAATTTTTCTGCGATACCCAACTTTTCGGCTTCCTTCTTGATTTCTTTTTCGCTTGATCCACCACAAACAATGAATTTTACATCAGGAACGTTGACCTTGCGGCACATATCCAAAAAATTTGGGTGCAGTTTGGCGTAATCAACAGTCCCTATATATCCTATATTAAATCCAGAATGCTTTTTTGGTTTAATCGATTTAACATGCTCTACGCCACTTGTTGACCATATAACTCGCAAAGACTTTTTATTCTCATTGGAAAGATTTTGTACCTCTTTGGTTTCAAGGCTTATTGGTGTGGTAAAAACGAACATGTCAGGATATGTCAATATTTTTTCAGGATAAACGGCCGGTGGATAAAAGCCTGAATTATGACCCCACATAATCACTCGACTTGCGGGCAGCTGTTCACGAACCAAAAAATCATAAAGCAATGGATGATTCCACGTATGAATAAGCACTATATCGGAATCTGCTATTAAGTCGAGTAGTCCCCGTTTTTTCTTTGACATATTGTCAAACAGCGGAAAACTGACATTTCTGGCCACTTCAATCGAATTTTCATTAGCATAATCAAGACATGCAACTCTGTGTACGAAAGATAAATTTTCTTTGGTTTTTGAAAAATAATTCAAAAGTACTCTGCCAACGCCACCGCCAAGGTGAGGGGTAATATGAAGAATAATAGATTTTCTCTTATTCATTTCATTTTACTCATCTTTGAATAATAATTATAAGAACTCTTGCACAAATCATCTAAAAATAAATCTAAATCTGAATTAACTCTTTGTCGATTTTTATCGGCTTTTAACCAATCAATTGTTCTTCGTATTCCTTTTTTAAATGTGATATTGGCTTGCCAACCTTTGGCTATAGATTTAATTTTAGAATTATCATAGATATCACACCAGGTTTTATGACCAAGCAAGCCCTTGCCAATTTCAGGATTAAGTTGTGCTATTATTTCACTTGGTATATATATAAAACGAGGATTTTTGACATTAAGAGTAAGTGCAACTATTTCAGAAATCTGTCTCCATGTAAGCCATTCATCACTAGTTATATGAAAGGCCTCGCCGATAGTAGCTGGGTTTTTAAATAATTTTATAAAAGCTCTAGCAAAATCTTCTGAATGAGTTACTGTCCATAAGGTCGAGCCATCCCCGTGTATAACAATAGGTTTGCCATCAATCATTCGTTTTGCGTTCGTCCAATCTCCATTTCCAACAGCGTCAGGAATAAGAGTATCGTATGTATGGCCTGGTCGAACTATTGTTATAGGGAATTTTTCTTTTTGATAATATTCTAAAAAGATTTTTTCACAATCTATTTTATTTTGAGCGTATTCCCACTTCGGATTATATAATGGAGTAGATTCAGTAATTGGATATTTACATGGTCTTTGATAATTGGCAGCTGAACTTATAAATATAAATTGTTTTGTTATGTTGCGAAATAATTTAATATCAACAAGTGCTTGCTCTGGCGTATAACAAATGAAATCTGCAACTACATCAAATTTCATATCTTTTAATACATTTTTAACAGAAGGAACATCTCTCATATCTGCATATAATCGTTTAACATTTAATGGACACGGGCGTCGTGTCTTAGTAGTTTCCCCTCTGTTTAAAACCCAAACCTCATGTCCAGCTTGTTGTGCTTTTGTTGTACAATACCAACTAATATTGCCAGTGCCTCCTATAAATAGAATTTTCATATAAATAAGATTTTTATTTATTAAACCTCTTCTTAAACCTCTGTCTTATTTCTTTTGCATATCCATCAATATTTTCTAAGGTACCATGAGAAAGAACCTGGCAATTCTTACAAAAGTCAATATCACGCCGTCTATTTTCAAGATGGGCTATACGGTAAGAATTGATAATATCCCCAAGCCATATATCTTTAACGCTTTGCTTATTAGTATCACCGTAACCTAATTGATGTTTCCAATCCCCTACGCATAAACTTGTTTTTCCATCTGAATTTATTACCATTGTGTAAAAAATATTAGGACAAACTTGTCTTTTTGTTATCGGCTGTCCATAATGCCCCGAACTAAATTTCATTTCTATTCCATCAAATTTAAATTCAGGCCAAACTGGAGACAAATTTTCCAAGTATATTAGATCCGATATATTTCCAAAAATATCAAAGAATTTCGATTGTTCGTCGGATGAAAGATTTTCTTTTATTGCCTTTATATATATTTCACAATTACCTTTGTTTTCGTATAAATCACGTATATTTTCAACATACTTTTCAAAATCAACTCTAGCATTTGTAAATTTGTAAATTTGCTCTGAACTTATCCCATTAACAGAAATATTTATTCGATCTATACCTGCATCTATTATTTGCCGGTTAAGTTTAGGATTAAGCAATGCACCATTTGTTGTAGTATCAATTCTTAAAACTCTTTTGCTCTCTTTAGCATATTTAATCATATCTGCAAAATGGGGATTAATAAGGGGTTCTCCTTCTTTATAGAGTCTTAAAACTTTTATAGGTTCGGGAAATTCTTTAAGATCATCAATTATTTTCTTAAATAAATTAAAATCGAGAATTCCTTGATAACGCCCAGTCTTACGAATTAAATCTTGATCGCCAGTAGGACAAAATCTGCATCGAAAGTTGCAAAGATTTGAAGGGTCAACCAGCAAAACAAAAGGCGTTTCTAAGGGTACGACTTCTCCCAATACTGTATGGTTTTCGGTATTAACCCTACTTTTAATTTTAGCTTTCATATTTTTTCCCTCTGTTAATTTTTTTAAGTAATTCGTTAGCAAAATTATCAATATCATCAGGCATTCCATGCGTCATTTGACCGCAGTTGCCACAGATAGAGTGCTGTTTTCTTTTTTTCATTAAGAACATCTTTTGATAATTCAAAAGCTTTTCTCCGTTCCATATGTCTTTGACGCTTTCCTTTTTTACATCGCCTATAATAAGTTTTCTGGACCAGTCAAGAAAACATGCGCTTGCCGAACCATCAGAATTGATTGAAAAAGAATAGAAGACATAAGGACAAACTTGAACTTCTTTTATTTTCTGTCCATATATGCCAACCTCTTGATTGACTTTAATCCCCTTTGCGTTTAAATCAAATCCAGGCCAGCACGACATAATATGCTCGATATACACACCATCAGCTATATCGCCAAATATCTCATAAAATTTCTTTTTGTCATTATCCGATATTGTATCACCATTGATTTTTATAATCATTTCACAGTTTTTTCTATTTTCATAAAGATGGCGGATATTTCCAACGAGTTTATTAAAATCAATTTTGTAATTAGAAAATTCTGAATACTGATTTTCATTAACGCCCTCTATGGAGATATTAATTCTATCAAGTCCTGCTTCAATAATTTCAAGATTTATTTTTGGATTAAGTAACGAGGCATTAGTAGTTGTATCAATTCTTTCTGCGCATTTTTTTTCTTTGGCATACCTCACCATATCAGCAAATCGTGGGTTTAGTAATGGCTCCCCATCTTTATAAAGTCTTAAAACTTTGATAGGTTTTTCAAATTCACAAATATCATCTATGATCTTCTTGTAAAGTTTGAAGTCCATGGTTTTAAGGCTTCTACCGACTTTTTTCATCAATTTTATATCACCGGTAGGACAAAATTTACAATGAAAATTACACAAATCGCTAGGATCTACGAAGATAACAAACGGTACACTAAGCGGTATAACCGTCTCCAGCTTTGTTCTATTTTCTAAATCAATTCTTGGTTTAATTTTTGCTTTCATTTTATTCTTCTTAAAAAATTAAAATAAGATTTTAATCCTTCTTGCCATGAAGGCAATTCTATTCCTAACGCCTTAGCTTTTGTATTTTTTAAAGCAGAAAGTTTTGGTCTTCTTATCTCTCCACTTAAACCGCCTCTATTAACCGGAACAATTTTTATATTAATATTTGCTAACCTGAATATCTCTTTTGCAAACTCATACCAACTGCAATAGCCTTCATTTACAAGGTGATATATTCCCGCCTCAGCTTTGCTATTTAGCAATTTTAAGGTAGCCTTACTCAAATCTCCAGCATAAGTAGGGCTGACAATCTGCTCTGAACTTACCTCAATAACCTCTTTATTTTGAGCTTCTTGAATAATATTTAAAACAAAATTTCCTTTTTTTTCTGGACTACCTTTTTCCCCGCCATAGAGGCCGCAAGTTCTAATAACAAAAACTCCTTCTGGATACGAATTTAATGCTGCATATTCTCCTGCCAATTTAGAAATGCCATATATTTGTAAAGGATTAGGTTTATCATTTTCCTCGTAGGGGGCTCCTTTTTCTCCATCAAAAACATAATCTGTGCTATAAGTAACAAATTTAATGCCGTATTTTTTACATAATTTAGCCATTTTATCTACGGCAACAAAATTAACTGTCATCGCCACTAAAAGATTTTCCTCACAAGCTGCCACAACATGATAAGCCGAAGTATTAATCAAAATATCCGGTTTAATTTTTTCTATTTTTTCTTTAACTTGTAATTCATTGGTAACGTCTAATTCCTCTTTCTCGAAGCCAACGATTTCAAAACCAAAAGAAGAAGAATCCTCCATCATTTCTCTTCCCAATTGACCAGTTTTACCAATCAATAGAATTTTTCTCATATTTGTTTCATCAATGGCCAATTTTTGTCTTTTTCTGATAAAATTGGGTTTTCTATTGGCCATTTTATATTAAAAAACGGGTCATTCCAGCGAACACCAGTTTCATATTCCGGAGAATAAAACTCGGATAAAAAGTATAAAACTTCAGATTCATCTGTTAATAACTGAAAACCATGGGCAAATCCTTTTGGTATTAAAAACATTTTTTTATTTTCTTCGCTTAATTCTTCGGCCACCCATTGACCATAAGTCGGCGAATTTTGACGCAAATCAATTGCCACATCATAAATTGCGCCCTGAATACAAAAAACAATTTTATCTTCGGCTTTTGGTGGTTTTTGAAAATGCATTCCCCGAATTGTTCCTTTTCTTTTCGTCAAAGATTGGTTAGCTTGAACAATTCTAAAAACTAAACCATTTTTCTTAAATTCTTCTTCACAAAAAATCCTGGCAAAATATCCCCTTTTATCAATTTTTAATTCTGGCTTAATAATATATAAACCGTCTATTTTAGTTTTATGAAAAATCATATTATTTTTATGTTTGGTATTGGTATAATAAATTTTCCGCCGGCATTGTGATAATCTTTTAACTGTTCTATAACCTCATCTGCAATATTCCAGCATAAAATTAAAAGATAATCCGGCTTTTCTTCATAAATTTTCTCTGGAGGATAAACAAATAAATGTGTACCAGGGGTATATAAACCCTGTTTTGCCTCTGATTTATCAACAATAAAATCGAGATAATTTTTCCCTATTCCGAAATAATTTAAGAGTATATTTCCTTTTGCCGGAGCACTGTAGGCAGCTATCTTTTTACCTTCTGCTTTAAGTCTTTTTAATAAATCAATAATATCAATTTTTAATTTGCCCACTCTTTCATTAATTTTTTTGTAGGTTTCGATTTTATCAAAACCATCTTTAATTTCCTGAATAATGAGATTTTTAACATTTGTGCTTATTTTAAAATTTCCAGGGCGAGAAATAAAAATTTTCAAAGAGCCTCCTTGCATCAGCGTTATTTCTACATCATAAATTTCCAAATCAGCTTTTTGGAAAAGATTTCTTAATGCTAATAATGAATAATAAAAAACGTGCTCATGATAGATAGTGTCAAATTTGTTTTCCATTAATCCTTTTATGTAAGGGAATTCAAAAACTGCCGTACCTTTTGGTTTTAAAACTATTTTTACTCCTTTTACAAAATCAATGATTTTCGGCACGTGAGCCAAAACATTGGCGCCAAAAATTAAATCGGCTTGAACTTTTTCTTCCTCTTTTAGTTTTTTTGCAAAAGCAAAATTAAAAAATTCGGGAATCGTTTTAATTCCTTTTTTATTTGCAACCTCAGCTATATTTTCAGCCGGATCTATTCCTAATGTTTGAATGCCCAATTGTTTAAAATATTGCAATTGGGCACCATCATTGCTGGCGATTTCTAAAACTAAGCTTTCGGGGCCCAAATTTAACCTTTTAACAAGCTCTTGAGCTATTTCTTTGCAGTGTTCTAAAAAAAGCTTTGAAGCGGAAGAAAAATAAATATAATTCCTAAATAATTTCTCCGGCGGCACTGTATTTATAAGTTGAACTAAATAACATTTTGGGCAGAGACCGACGCTTAAATCAAACTTTTCTTCATTGGGTATTTCTTCTTTTTTTAAAAAAGAATTTACCAGCGGCATTTTGCCCAGAGAAAAAAATTCTATTAATGGCGAATTACAAATCCGGCAATCCATATTTTATTTATTAAAAAAGAAAGTTATTTGATTATTGGTAAGTTTAATCATATCTTCCCCATTATAGAAACTTTTATACCAAGTAAAAGTGTTTTGAAGAATCTTGTTTATTTTAAGTTTCGGTTGCCAACCTAAAAGTTTCTTCGCTTTATTGTTATTTAACTTTAATAATATTGCTTCATGTTTTTTAGAATCTAGTTTAATCTTATAAGAACCTTGACCAAGAATCTTTATGACTGTCTTTGTTAATTGTTCAACTGTTAAATAATTACTTTCTTTGGGACCCAAATTCCAAGAACCAACAAATTCTTTTTTCCCCGAATAAAGTTTTTTGGCTAAAAGAAGATAGCCATGAAGAGGTTCTAAAACATAGAGCCAGGGCCGGATTGCTTGAGGATTTCTTATTATAATTTCCTCGTTTTTTTCAAAAATCGCCCGAACAATATCAGTAGCGATTCTATCTTTGCACCAATCACCTCCTCCAATTACATTACCTGCCCTTGCTGAAGCTATTAAAGTTCTGTGTTTTTTATTATAATCTACTGGATTAAAAAAAGATTTAATATAAGAACTTATTACTATCTCGGCGGCTGCTTTACTGGCGCTATAAGGGTCATAACCTCCTAATTTATCATTTTCTTTAAAAGGAAGACCTGATTCTTTATTCTCATAGACTTTATCAGTAGTGATTATTACAGCCGCTCTTACTGCATCTGTTTCTTTAATCGCTTGAAGAATATTAGCAGTTCCCATAATATTCGTCTCAAAGGTATATAAAGGATTATCATAACTATCCTTAACTAAGGGCTGGGCGGCTAAATGAAATACAATTTCTGGTTTTTCTCTTTTTATAATTTCAGATATTTTGTTGAAATCTCGGATATCGCAAAAATTGTTTCTAATTTTTTTCTCTAGTCTAAGAATTTGAAACAAACTCGGCTTAGTATTTGGTTTTAGAGCAACTCCTGAAACTTTTGCTCCCCAATTTAGTAAAATTTGGCTTAGCCAACTACCTTTAAAACCAGTATGACCGGTAATTAAAATTCTCTTATTTTTGAAAAATTTTTGAAGATTTTCCATAAAAATTTTAATTCTATTTTTCCCAAACTGCCCAAGGCTTACTTTCCTGCCATAGCTTATTTAATTCTTCCATCTCGCGGTAAGTATCCATTCCCTTCCAAAATCCCTCGTGTTTATAAACTGAAAGTTTGTCTTTCTTCGCTATTTCAATCAAACCATTTTCCATCGGTCCCTTATCAAAATAATCAAAGGCTTTTTTTTGAAAAATCATAAATCCTACGCTGGCGTAATCATACATTAAAGGTTTTTGTTCAAAATTTACGACTAGATTTTTTTTCTCATCTATTTTTATCAAACCGTACTTTGAATGAGGATGGGCCCCAGTAATAGTACCTATTGTACCCTGTTTTCTATGAAAAGTAACCAACTTTTTTATATCAATATCAGCCACGCCGTCTCCATATGTCACCATAAACTCCTCTTCGGTTATATATTTTTTAACCCTTAACATTCGCTCGCCTGTTTGACTTTCTAAACCTGTCTCGACAAAAGTAATCTTGAAATCATCGCATTGATTATTATGAAATTGTATTTTATTCGATGAGACATTAAGTGTAAAATCGTTAAGAAAAGCTCTCTGGTCCAAAAAATAATCCTTAATCATATCTCCCTTGTAGCCCAAAGCTAAAATAAAATTATTATAACCATAATGAGCATAAATTTTCATTATATGCCAAAGCATAGGCTTTCCTCCTATTAATACCATTGGCTTTGGTTTAAATTCTGTTTCTTCTTTCATTCTTGTCCCCATCCCTCCACAAAGAATAATAACCGGAATTTTATTTATTGTTTTTGTATTAATTTTGGAATAATTCATTTTTATTAATATTATATTTTGAATGATTTTAAATAAATTATAGTCTTTTTAAGATCATATGGCAAGGGCTTTAATAATGATTTTAACGAGACTTTTGTTTCTTTTTTAAAGAGAATGAAGATATAAATCAAAATAAAGAGATAGGCAACGTCGGAGGTGACGGCGGCAGCTTTCATTCCATCCTATTATTTTATAATCTGGTTATAATCTGGATAGTATTTTTTCCAGCTTTCTATGTATTTTAATAGCAATCTTGGTATTTCCTTTTTACCAAACCAACAATAATGAATAATTTTGGGAATTTTATATTCCCCTGTAGATTTAAATGCTGGCATATAATTTTTGCCAAGCATATTCAATTTTATAATTAGGATTTGCTTCCAAAATCAGACTAGTTAATACTTCTTTATCATCTGGTAAGTGATAAATGCAAATAGCTAATTTTGGAGCATAAGTTTTTAAAACATTTTTAGCGCCTTGTAACATTAATCTCTCTGCCCCCTCAATATCTGCTTTAATAAAATCTACTCTTGGAATATTATTTTGCTTTACCCAATCATCTAATGTAATGGTATTAATTATTTCTTTAGTACTATTTTCTCGAGATAATACCATAGAAGAAGAATTACTTAAGCGTTCTCTAACTATTTGTATTTCAGCAATCCCATTCTTATCAATTAAAGCTAAAGGAATTATATTAATATTATTATTTAAACGAGCGGTTTGTTCTAAATATTTTTCTCTAGTATCTTTTACAGGTTCAAAAGCATAAACAATAGCCCCTAAATGAGAGGCTAAGGCCGAAAACATTCCTATATTAGCACCGGCATCTACAACGATATCGCCGGATTTGATTTGAACTTTTTTATATAAATAAGGCCCCTCTCCGCCTATATAGCGCCCGTAATCACTTGAATGAGATAAAATAATATCCAGAAATTGGGATACAAAAATAATTTGGTTGTTTTTTTCAAATACTTTAGGAAGTTTAATGCTTTTAAAATTAAAATAATCACCCTGAGAATATTTTTGTTCTAAAAAATGGTAATATTTAGGATAATATTTTGGGCTAAAAAAATCACTTCCTAAAAAATAGCTTATCAAAACTTCAAAATCTGCAAAATTATACTTGAAACTTAATAAATGCTTAAAACTGAATAATAACGCTTTATAAAATTCTCCTCCCGGCAATCTCCTTTTAATTTTTTCTAACATTTTTAATATTTATATTTAAATAATTTTTAGCTAGTAGAAAAGAATCTTTTGGAATACTAAATAGTAATTTTAATGAGATTTTTGTTTCTTTTTTAAAGAGAATGAAGATATAAATCAAAATAAAGAGATAGGCAATGTCGGAGGTGACGGCGGCAGCTTTCATTCCGAATTGGGGAATATAGATAAAATTTAAAATAATATTTAAAAGAAAAGCTATGATCCAGCCAATGATTATCTTAAAATTATATTTAGTTGCAGCAAAGTATTGACCTAAAATAGTAACTAATGACCAACAGATAAGCCCGGGCAAAATGATTATAATTGTTTCTGCTGAAGGCAAAAATCTTTGGCCAAAAAGAAAAATAACTACTGGTTTAATTAAAAAAACTACGCCCAATGATAAAAGTAAAGAAATAATTAAAGTAAATTTAAAGTATTTAATTATAGAATGAACTTTATCTTCGTGTTCTTGAGGAGTAATTCTGGGTAAAAGAATAAAGGCAATAGAATACGGTAGCAAAAAGAAAACGTCGCCAGTTGAAGATACTAATGAATATAAACCTGCTTCAGTGGCTCCTCTAAAAAAGTTAACCATATATAAATCAACTTTTAAAACCAAAAGCGCAAAAATACCCGCTAAATAGATTTTTAAACCATAGTCTAAAGTTTGTTTAAAAAGCCCGAAATCAAAATTTAAATTATCTTGGTTTTTAGGTTTTACTAAAATTAAAGTTAGAACTCCAACGATAATATTTGTTAAAGAATACGCTGCCACTAAATATTTTAAGTTGTATAAATGAAAAATTAAAAGAAGACCAATAAAAACTAAATTTAGAAAGGGATAAAAAATTATAAAGAAGTTATAAAATTTAAATTTTTGTTCTCCGGCTAAAATAGGAGTAGTAACATTAAAGAAAAATAAAAAAGGCAAAGAGAATAAATAAATAAAAAGATGTTTAGGAGGAATATTACGAAAAATTAAAGGAAAAAATTGATACAAAACAAAAATTAAACCAATACAGATTAAACTCATTACCAAACTAAACCAAAAAGAATTGGCAAAAAGGCTTTTAATTTTGTTTTTATCTTTGGCGGCTAAATAGATATTAAAAGAGTTAATCCCTAAAGCCCCTAACAAAAGACAAACGGTTCCAATTAAAGAAATAACAGACAAATATCCTTTGACTGCCGGACCTAAAACACGGGCAATTAAAATACTTAAAATTAAAGCAAAAATAGCGGCAATAATGCGGCTGGAAAAAGTAGAAAAAATATCATTTAAAGTTGGGGAAATCTTAGGAAAAGACATAATTTAACTTATAACATACAACTTATAACTTATAACTCAAGGTCATTGTAAATTTCAAATTAAAAATTGATTGAAAATTGAAAATTGTAAATTGAAAATTTAAGATAAGTGTTCTTTAAGATAGTCTTTAATATATTTGAGTAAATCTGCTAATTTTTCTCTTTCAGACAAAGGAACGAGGGGGCGAAGATCAATAATAAATTCCTTTTCAGAAAATTCTTCTACTCTTTTTAAGATTTTATTTTTATCTATTTCTTTTATGCCATAATATTTTAATTTTCCCTTAACTAAATCTGCTTTTAAACTTGCTCCCAGGGTCAAAAGATACCACAAATCATATAAATCTCTCCCTTTTTTTCTTGTCATCACAGCCCTTATTTTTTCGGCAAAAATTTCTTCTTTAGAGGGATAATAGATATAGGAAGTAAAAATTAAAGGATAATCTTCAATTTTAAGAGTTGATTTTTGCGGTTCAAGAATTTTCTCCCTGAAAGAAAAATCTAAATTAATAAAAGTTTTAAAAGGTAAAACATCAGGCAAGGTGGTAAGTAAAAATCTTTTTCCGGTAATTGTTTTTCTTTCTTTAAAGAGAAGGGATTCTTCTTTGGAGATATCTTTAAAAACTTCTACAATAAATGCTAAAAAATCTTTTTCTTTTAGTTGGACTGTAAAATCTAAATCTTCTGAAAAACGAGGGGCACGATAAATTAAATGAATAGCGGTTCCTCCTTTAAAAAAAATATTCTCGCTTTGCTTATAAGAATATAGTTTATTTAGAAACAAAAGTTGCAGATATTCTCGAAAAATAACTGTTTCGTTAATTTTCTTCTTTTTTGATATTTCAAAAACTTGTTCTCTAGTTATCATAAAGAAAGATAATTTTTTAATAATTCTAGATCTTTTTTGAATTGTCTGGTTCGGGGATATTTTTTAAGAAATTCTTTTAATCTTGAAGTTTGTAAGGATGTAAAATCGTACTCATCTAAATTAAGAGTTTTTAACCCTTTACTGTTAAAATACAATTGATCTAATAAAGCTTTCTCTGGATAAGCGATAAGATAATTTTCTGTCTTTTGATATCCAAAGAATAAATTTTTTTTGATTTGCGCATAAGTGAATATTTTACCCTGAAACTCTTTTTTTACAGATTTTTTTGTCGTGATGCTGGCAATTTCGTAAGGAAATTGGGAAAGAATACCATAAAAATTCAAAGCAGATTCAAAAGAAACATAAGAAGGTTGATAAAGAAAATTTGCCAGGGAAAAATCTGCTATTTCATTATCATTCAAAATATATTTATTTCTCTCTATTTTGAGAATAACATTAGCTTTTAAAAGTTTTCTGATAATGGTATATAAAGTGACTTCTTTTTTAATTAATAAAATATCTCTTAATATTTTAATGGTAAAAAATTGCAGATGGGATTTATAAATTTTTCTTGTTAAATTCGCTAAATTGTACGTTTCCATATACTATAGATATTATATAGTTTATTTCCTCGTGTCAAGAGAATTGATACTTCCAATGAAATCATAATGACAATTGTTTTATCCATTGAAAATTGTAAATTGTAAATTGAAAATTATTTTGCTATCCACTTATCATACCATAAAGACAAGGTGATTAAATTCCAAAGTTTAAAGGAGTTGTCATGACGGCCAGTTAAATGATCGGAAATGAGTTGATTAATATAACTATAATTAAAAATTCCTAATTTGTGAATTTTAGAATTTCTGATAATACTAATGAGTTTTTCTTGAATTTCTTTATCTTCTTTTAGCCATTCTGATACTGGCGTGCCAAAGCCCTTTTTCTTGCGGTAAATAATTTCGTCCGGAATAATTCCCTCTACTGCCTTTTTAAGAATATACTTAGTGGTGTTATTTTTTAATTTTAATTGCATTGGCATAGAAAAAGCTAATTCTACTAAACGGTGATCCAAAAATGGGACTCGGGCTTCAATAGAAGAAATGGATGCCATTTTATCAACACGCATGAGAAGGAGTTCGGGAAGACGAAGATTTAATTCCAAATAAAGATATTTTTGGAGAAAATCGAATGAATTGTCATTGCGAGCGAAGCGTGGCAATCTTTGAGATTGCTTCGTCGCTTCGCTCCTCGCAATGACAGAGGACGAGATTACTTCGCCTGCCTGCGCAGGCAGGCTCCTCGCAATGACAGAATCCGACATTGAAGAATAGATATTTTCAACTACTTTATCAGAAATATCAAAGGGAATTTGTTTTTGAAAAGATTGGGTTAATAAAAATTGTTTGTCATAAGCAGAAAAAGCATTGGCTCCGCCGTAAAATAAAGGTTTGTTATAAGCTAAACGACGCAATAGCTCTTTGGGTAAAACTAAAGAATTTTTTGGTAAAATTTTGGACAGATAATAAGGAATAATTTTGATGAATTGAGGTAATTTTTCCGCATAACGCCAGAATTTTTTCCAAAAATTATAAAAAATTAAATCCCTATTATAACCATTAAAAAGTTCATCAGAACCTTCACCAACTTGACCCATAATAACGCCGTTATCTCTAAAAAGTTTAGCTAAATAATAAACTGGAAAACAAACCCAATCACCATTCGGATCATCAGCATAAGAAACCATTTTTGGTAACCATTCTAAAAATTCTTCTGGACCAACTACTGCTTCATGACTTTTAGATTGTAAAAGTTCATTAATTTTACGGGAATATTCAAATTCATCATATTTGGGTAAATTTTTATAGGAGATGGAGAATGTTTCCACTGGCTTTCCCATAGCTTGAGACATTAAAACCGCATTAGTAGAAGAATCAATGCCCCCGGAGAGAAAACAACCAAAAGGAACATCGGAAACAAGCTGTTTGTTAATAGAGTCTTTAATCAATGATCGAGTTTGTTCGATATAAAATTGTTCTTCAATCTTGTCATTGCGAGGTTGACTGAAAGGAAACCGAAGCAATCTCAGAGATTGCTTCGTCGCTTCGCTCCTCGCAATGACAGAAGAAAAGGGTTTGCTCGCAATGACAGAAGAAGAATTACTCGCAATGACAGAAGAAGAAATAGGGCTCCAATAACGATGAATCTCTAAATGGCCGAATTTATCTAAAGTTAAATAATGAGCTGCAGGAAGTTTTTTAATATTTTTAAATAAAGTAAAAGGAGCTGGAGTGCAAGCAAAAGTGAGATAATGAGAAATGCCTTCTAAATCAGGTTCTCTTTTAACAAAAGGGTGGGTTAAAATAGCTTTAATTTCTGAACCAAAAAGGAAAACTCCGTCTTTGTAATA
>Ga0315294_10002481_pt1 | contig 20158 bp, 17 predicted proteins | sample YL17G13_40_MG_FD_203626 | JGI IMG/M metagenome (GOLD analysis project Ga0315294, IMG submission 203626) | Sediment microbial communities from Yellowstone Lake, YNP, Wyoming, USA - YL17G13_40 | ecosystem: Environmental > Aquatic > Freshwater > Lake > Sediment | place: USA: Wyoming | collected...
AAGAACGCCGCCAGCACATAAAAGGAAGATGCAGACTCTGTAAGTTTTTTGACGGTTGCGGCGGGAGTTTGCGGGTCCGGGCAGATTTACATTTTGGTGATTCATGGGCTCCCGACCCGGAGTGTTATTTAACAGATAGTGAAATCGGCTTGGATGAAGAAAAACAGGCGGAATTGGAACGCAGCGGGGAGATTTTCCAAATGCCTGATTAGTTTTCGCATACCTGCCTTGAGGAGGGATTGCCATAAAATTGACTTTAGAATTAACGATCAGAGTTGCTTGTTTAGTACGGATTCTCTATATGCAGAATTAAATGGATATATATATGCAGTACTTATTACAATTTTCTCTATTATGAGAATTTCTTCTTGTTTTTATAGGTGAAATACATTAAAATGTAAATTGACTGGTAAAGAATTCGGTGAAAGGCATCGAACTTCCAAGCTTTTAAAACGCCAATATTGTGCAGAGAAGGGCAAAATAGAATATGTTCTTAGAGTCTGATGTTATACTCGGTCGTATGGACAAATCAAGTCAGTGTACGCGTGAAGTTCTCGTAGAGCAGATACTATGGCTCATCCGTCTGAGATGGATCGCGGTTGGAACACTAATAGCATCTGCTATATTGGGCCGCTTTATCTTTCCTGTTCTGGCCTCTCCAATACTGATATATGCTTGCGCCGCGGTATTGTTAACGTGTAATATCCTGTACTTCCTGGCAGCTACGAAAAAACCGGAAGATGCCGGGCCAAGAGATATATTTTTAGGAATGATACAGGTCGAAGTTGACTTGATCATTCTGACGGCAGTTTTACATTTCTCCGGTGGTGTTCTTAATCCCTGTTTTCTTTTCTATATATTCCACGTAATTATTGCTGCGATAATACTGCCCCAGAGCTTGTCATTTGCAGTCGGCCTGACAGCTATACTACTCTTTGGTCTTTTAGAAATTAACGAGCTTTATGGAGGTGCATTTTTAGGATATTATCCGCTTCAACTTTCTGCTTCAGGAGGTCCGTGGAGAAATCCTTTGTATTCACTTGGTGTTTTTGCCGCATTTTCGTTCACCGTAATGCTGGCCCAGTATCTGACCAGGATGATAATTATACGAATGACAGCCAAAGAGCTTGAGGCGGCGAGAAACAGCGATGTTCTCAAGGCAGTCATAAACGCAATGTCGGAAGGCTTAATATTTGTAGCAAACGACGGAGATGTGGCGATTTGTAATCCGGCGGCAAATCTCTGGAAACAAGAAAAAGCGTTCAACAAGCAAAAACATTCGTTTGAAGATTTTCCACCTCCTATGGCAGAGATGTTAAACGGTGTTGTCTCTTCTGATGATAACGCTGCGGCTGCAGAAAGAGCAATTTCATTCGAGACCACCGGCCCGGAAACGAGGTACGTGGAAGCAAAGGGCTGCCCGGTCGTGGGTATCGATGGAAAGAGACTGGGATACGTTATTGTAGGCCAGGACCTGACAGAGCACAAGAAGCTTGAGACTGATTTGCGGAAACGAACCGAAGAGATAACAGCAATAAACGAACTCCTGAGGATGTCACGTATAGAAATGGCCCAGCGAGAAAAGATGGTCGCAATCGGTCAGATGGCAACCGGTATCGCGCATGAGATAGGTAATCCTCTGGCAAGTATTTCTTCGGTGGCGCAGTATCTGGTCCGAAGACTTACTGTGCAGGAACAAAAGGAACAGCTTCTGGTTATTCAGTATCACATCAGCCGAATTTCGAATATTCTCAGGCGAATGCTGAGTTTATCGCGGCCGGCTACAGGCGAGTACAAATGGACGGATATCAACTCATTGATAGAAAATACTTTGTCACTAATCAACTTTGATAAGCGTGCCCATTCAGTCACAATCGATAATATTGCCACTCTCGATTTACCGAAGGTATGGCTGAATCCGCAGCATTTTGAGCAAGTTTTTCTCAACATCTTTATCAACGCTTTAGATGCGATGAACGCCAAGCCGTATGAGGGGGAACATCTTCTCGGAATAACAAGGGCATTGAAGAACGATGTGATTGAGATTCGAATCAGTGACACGGGGATTGGAATGAGTCCTGAAATCTGCAGACGGGCCTTTGATTCGTTCTTTACGACCAAGGAAGTCGGTAAGGGAACAGGTTTGGGTCTTTTTATAAGCCATAATCTTGTTACGGAAGTAGATGGTACGATTGAGTTGAAATCAGAGCTTGGCAAAGGTACTACTGTGATAATCCGAATCCCCCTTAGAACCAGGAGGGAACTGCTCGGCAGAGATGATGAGCAGGAAGGTTTTTTTGAGAGAGCCAAAGCAGTCTGAGTGACACAATAGCTATAATGTTGTAATTTTTGAGATGGAAGGATAGTTGCTGTATAAAGGTGGTAACAATCGATGAGTAGAAGAATATTGTTGGCAGATGATGAAGCAACCTTCAGGGAAACTTTCGCAAAGGTTCTTCGAGAAGAAGGCATGCCGGTTACGGCGGTAGGTAATGGAACTGATGCAATAGCTGCGGTTACGAAGCAGCCCTTTACCGTGGCCATACTGGATATCCGAATGCCGGGAGCAGATGGCATAAAGGTTCTGCGCGAGATAATGCGAATAAGACCTCAGACACGCGTCATAATGATAACAGCTTTTGGCACGGTTGAGATGGCTGTCGAAGCGATCAAGCTTGGAGCTTGTGATTACGTAGTCAAGCCGGTAGTGATGGACGATATATTGACAAAAATCCATCAGAATCTGCGATATATCGAGTTGCATGAGGAAAACGTGCAGCTTAAACAGGAGCTGAACGGCCGATTTGAAATTGGGCAAATCATAGGCAAATCTCCGGCAATAGAAAAAGTTTTTGAGATGATTCGTAAAGTGGCGCCAACAAAGAGCAATGTTTTGGTTACAGGGGAAAGCGGCACCGGCAAAGAATTAGTTGCTCGCGCCATACATTCTCTGGCACCTCAAAACAGCAGACGTTTCCTTGCAATCAACTGCAGTGCGATACCGGAGAGCCTGCTCGAGAGTGAATTGTTCGGGCATGTAAAGGGCAGCTTCACCTCCGCCTGTCAGAATAAGAAAGGGCTATTTGAATGTGCTCGTGGCGGAACTCTATTCTTGGACGAGATCGGCCATATGCCTATGAGCTGCGAGGTGAAACTCCTGCGGGCCGTTGAACACAAGCAGATAATACCAGTCGGCTCAACGGAGCCGGTTAACATCGATGTAAGACTCATCGCTGCCACAAACAAGGATCTGGTCAAAGAAATCAAGGCGGGGAGGTTTCGAGAGGATTTATATTACAGGATGAATGTTGTGGGCATCCATCTTCCCCCGCTGCGTGAGAGGAAGGAAGATATTCCACTTTTGGTGGAACACTTCATAAAGAAGTACAACGCCGAGATGGGCAAGCACTGTATCGGAGTTAGTGACGAGGTTATGCGATTGTTTATGGGTTACGAGTGGAAAGGCAATATAAGAGAGATGCAGAACGTGATTGAGCGAGCTGTAATATTTGCCGAAGATGATGTCATAAAGATATCAGATATTGGTTCGTTGGGCTACCATTCAGTGACATTAAGCGAAGAAAACCATAGCCTTCAGACTGCTGTCAGAGCATACGAAAGAGAGCATATCTACCGGGTATTAAACAAACATGGTTGGAACAAAGCTGAAGCAGCTAAAGCTTTGAATGTCGGATTGTCGAGTTTGTACCGGAAGATTGACGAGCTGGAGATTGATTCTCAAAAACACAGGCATAACAGTAAGGAAAAAGTTGCGAGTTAGATTATCATAAATGAGCCATTAGTCTTCGATTGACAGGTTCGGGCGAAAACTCTGGAGACAAACGGATGAAAGTTAAAAAGTCAGCGGCATATGCGCTGCATGCACTAATGTATATGGTCAGGCACAGTACACAGTTGCCCGCCACAACCGACATGATCGCCAAGGCAGAGGGAATACCGTCCAATTATCTTGCCAAGATATTTCAACAGCTTGTTAAAGCACGTTTCGTTAAGGCAGTCAAAAGCAAGAACAGAGGATATGTTTTTGCCAGGGCGCCAGAGGAAATCAGTTTGCTTGAGCTGTTTGAAGCCGTTGAAGGCAGCTCATTATTCGACGATTGTTTTTTAAGGCATTGTGAATGTGGTGGAACTAAGGAGAATTGTCAAATTTTTTCAGTCTGGATCAATGCCACAAAACGAGTTAAAGAGATACTTGAGGAAACAACTGTCGCTACTGCCGCGTGGAACCATCCCGAGCATCGCTTTCTGAGCCTGCCGGAATCACTGGCCGGCTCAAATTATAAGAAGATAACAAAGCAGGATCAGTTGGATACGACAGTATTGTAGGGAATCAAAGTGCATCCCAAGGTATGACAATATTAATAGTCTATTGTTAAATCACATGTGCCGCTATTGGCTCAATGATGACCGCAATTCTTTAGTCCTGACAACTGCTTGCAACTCTTCTGATCTGGTCAACGAACCAACTGCGGCAAAATCTCAGCACTAATGCCATGTTTTTTTGCTTCCGCTTGTGTTGGCAGGCCAAGACAATAGGCTTCGATGCTAGGCGGCACTTCACTGAATTTCTTCATGAATGCTCGCACGGAAGAACCGCTTGTAAAGAATATTTTGTCGATATGTTCGAAGTCGACATCCGCAGGCTCAACTTCAACAGTCATATACGCGGGAATTTCTACTACTTCTGCGTGCATCGCTGCGAGCCCCTCGGGCAATTCACGAGAGGCAACTTTTGCCCGAGGTAGAAGCACTCGTTTGCCTATCATGTCCATAGTTCCAAATTTTTCGAGGAGACCCGTACTCGACTCATTATCCGGAACCAGGTCAGCCAAAATACCAAAACCGGCAAGCTCTCCGGCAGTCGTCTTACCAATAGCAGCAATTCTCATGGAGGCCAGCGATCTGGCATCAGAACCCACCAGTCGCAGGCGTTCAAAGAAGAACCTCACACTGTGGGCGCTTGTAAATATCAACCAATCAAATGTTTCCAGCCGTTTTAGTATTTCATCAAAGTGTGAGTAATCTTCCAGACCCATACATTTTACTATCGGCCGATGTACAATGGTGCCGAGGTGTGCATATTTTTCCGGGTGTGTGCCGAGGACAAGCACTTTCGGCTTTTTGTCGAACCAATTCAACTTTTCCTGAAGCTCCACTACCTTGCCGACAATGAAAATAGCAGGAGTACGTAAATTGGCTTCTTGAACCTTCTGGATAAAGTCTTTCAGGATTCCCGTAATAACTCTTTGATTATAGCGGGTGCCATTTTCAACGGCGGCGATCCTCGTTTGCCCAGACCAGCCTGCTTTGAGCAATGCATCTATGATTTTTGGAATGTTTGCGACACCCATAAGAAAGACAATCGTGCCGGCATTGGGTATCTCGATTTCTTTTCCTTCTTTGCGATGCCCGGTTACGATAGCAAGGTTTGAGGTGAAGTCCCGATGTGTCGGCGGTATTCCGGCATAAGACGGAGCGGCCAGCGCGCTGGTGATGCCCGGTACAACTTCAAAATCTACTCCCGCCTCGGCACAAGCTTCGGCTTCCTCGCCACCCCGGCCGAATACATAAGGATCGCCCCCCTTGAGCCGAACAACGATTTTATTATCTCCGGCCTTTTCTATCAAAAGCGCATTTATCCGGTCCTGAGACATCGTGTGCCGGCTGGCGAATTTGCCAACAGTTATTATTTCGGCATCCGCCCTAGCAAGTTGGAGCAATTCGAGCGGAATAAGATGATCGTGAAGAATTACATCAGCCTGGCGAATAAGCTTATAACCCTTCAATGTTATCAGCTCGAAATCACCAGGTCCTGAACCGACGAGATAAACTTTTCCTTTAGACATTCTTATCCTGAATTGGAAGCATTATAGAAGAAAATTGAGTTTTTTTTACTATTCTCACAAATAAGAATTATTGCCCTGTAAATTATTTCTGCATGTGAGGATAAGCGACCTCCATAGACATTTATCTTTACATTTCGGCGGATTTCCATTAAACTATCCCTGTATAATCATCTAATAGACAAAGGTCAAGCGAAAACATGGAATTGGCCAAAAGAGTGTGAGTGACAATATCTGTCATACGCCATAAAATATGTTATGGACAAAATCGACAGCCAAATACTACAAGAGCTTCAATATAATTTTCCTCTGAGCGAGAGACCTTATGAAGTTATCGCCGAGAGACTGGAGATTTCGAAAGAGGAGATTTGGAACAGAGTCCAAATGATGCTCGATAAAGGAGTGATTCGCCGTATGGGGGCCAGTTTCGATTCAAATAAACTTGGCTTTCGCAGCACATTGGCTGCTGTGAGTGTTGCCCCCGAGCTGGTCGACCGCGCTGCTGAAATAATAGGCCGGTTTTATGAAGTGACCCATAGTTATCTACGTAACGATGTTTTCAACATCTGGTTTACGTTAATCGCTATCGATGACAACAGGATAGAAAACATTCTTGAGCAAATTCGTAAGTCTTTATCTCTTGAACGGTCGAAGGTCCTTAATTTGCCCATGAAACGGCTCTTCAAACTCGATGCCCGTTTTCGCGTTTCCTGATAATCGTGATTACTTGGAAACAATTACACAGAATATGATATCCACAACATTCGAATGGCATTTCTTCGGGATGCTTCAAAGTGTTGTTTAACGGCAGCCTCGCCACCCTGATAAATTCTCATAAATGGGAATTTGATGTAATTTTGGCCCATGAATTAGGCTTAGGGCTTAATTCAAGGATTGAATTTAGCCGCCAATTAGGGTAGAATGTTATTTATATAAGTAATGTATAGTTTCAATAGTTACAGATTATTCCGTCCTATATAAGGTCAATAAATATTAGAGGTTAGGGTTTATATACCATGGACGCTGAATTCAAATGGGATTTGATAAACGTCTTTTGAGGGAATCGACAAAGTGAGATTCAGAGGCGGTTATAACATACTACTAAAGGGAAAACCTGCGAGCGCAGTGACGGCAATGCCGGAACCTAAGGTTCTATACCTGCCTTTGCGCAGCGAACGTTTCACTTTCACAGACATTCGTGTTAAAAATGGTCAGAAAGTTACCGGCGGCGATGTTCTGGCAATCGATCCCGACAACTATGCAGTCCCCCTGCTGGCACCGCGGACCGGTACTGTCCGTTTAAAGGCCGTTGAGGGCCATATTGTCCTTGAAGACGCTGCTCAGCTTGAGGAACACGCCGATATTGCTGCAAAGGAAATGTTGCACGTAGAAAAGGAAATGGGTGCAGCGGGTATTAAACGATATAAGCTCTTGTCTCTCGGTGCCTGGCAATTCTTCTACGATGCTTTTACGGGAGCGTTACCCGACCCGCTCGGCACGCCGCAAGCAGTTATTGTCTCTACTTTGAGCCTTGAACCGTTTCTTGCCAGAGGAGATGTGCAGCTCCACAAGAGACTTTTGAATTTAACAAGGGGTTTGGAACATTTGCAGTCTCTGCTGGAATACCAGCCGATTTATCTGGTAATGCCTAATATTTCATCGGAATTTGCGAATCTAATTCGAAATCAGATACGTGGGTATGCATCAGTGAAGATGCCGGAGATACCACTCAAGTACCCGTACGATCATTTCGAAATTCTTGCCCGGAGATTAAATCTCAAACCGGGCGGAGGTCCTGTCTGGGCGGTTCGCACAGAGGGAGTTCTGGCGGTGGACCGCGCCCTGACATTAACAAAGCCATGTACGGTCAGGATCGTATCCATAGGTGGAATGGGCGTCAACTTGCCTACGCACATGAAAGTCATGCCGGGATATCCGATACAGAAAATCAAAGATAAATATGTGTTTGAGCGTGCTGCGAGAGTGATCAACGGCGGCATACTAACAGGCAAGATATTACCAGCAGAAACGTTGGGGGTGGATACGGAATGCAGAGGAATAACAATCCTTCGTGAACAGGAGGAAAGAGAATTCCTCGGATTCATCAGGCCGGGATGGGGTCGGCATTGTTATGCCGATTGTTTCTTAAGTTCCCTGCGAAAAAAATTCCGAGAGCAATTAAATACAGGAATACGAGGTGAACTGCGACCATGCATTTCCTGCAATTATTGTGAAGAGGTATGTCCTGCAGGCATCATGCCCTATCTAATCCACAAATACCTGTATGCGGACCTGATTGAAGAGGCTGAGCAAGCCCGAGTAGATCTTTGTGTAGAGTGCGGGTTGTGCTCCTATGTCTGCCCGTCGAAGATAGACCTGAGAAAACAGCTAATCGACGCCAAGGCACTTATCGAGAAGGAAAAGGAAGAAATACGTCAGGAACAACTGCGTCAGGAAGAGGCACGCAAACAGCAGGAAGAAGCACGCAAACAATCAGAGGAGAAAACCGAGTGAAATGGCTGTTGAAAATCATTGATGCAGTTCGGCCTACCTTCGAGGAAGGTGGTAAGCTACGGCTTTTGAATCCTGTCTTCGGTGCATTGGAGCATTTCTTTTTTTGCGCCGTCGACAAGGACGATAGGGGCTCCTCACGTTCGTGATCCGCTTGATTTGAAGCGGGTAATGTCCATGGTTATCATCGCCGTAGTCCCATCCGTATTAGCGGCGTTTTACTTCTTCGGACTGCGGTTTTTGGCCATGATCATCGTCTCGTATGCCGCGGGGCTGACAGTAGAGGCTATTTTTGCGATGGTGCGCAAGGAAGGCATTAACGAGGGTTTCTTCGTCACGGGAATACTATGGCCGTTGATTCTCCCGCCAAATTTGCCCCTTTGGATGGTCGCTCTGGGTGTCGCATTCGGCGTATTCATCGGCAAGGAATTATTCGGGGGAACGGGACGAAACATATTCAATCCCGCACTTGTCGGTCGTTGTTTTCTTTCGCTCGCCTACCCGAAGACAATGGCAGCCAGTTGGATCGAGCCCAGCCACGAGCTTGTGGGTGGACTGCTGACATGGGTCGGCCCCCCATTGGACGCCGTGAGCGGTGCCACACCGCTGGCCCTTGCAACGCAGGGAGAGATGGGTTCTATCGCACATCTGTTATTGGGAAGTGTTTCGGGAAGTGCCGGGGAGACCTCGGCCATATTGATTATACTCGGCGGCATCTTTTTGCTGTTTACCCGTGTCGCCAGCTGGCGAACAGTCGTGAGCATGCTCGGTTCATTCGTCATTCTGACCGGTGCCTTAATTGCGGGCGGAGCGGTGGCATACCCAATACCCGGTGTGTTCGGCCCGGTAATGTGGCATTTGTTTGCCGGAGGATTACTTTTCGGCGCGTTTTTCATGGCGACCGATCCGGTGACAAGCCCAACGACAAATGTTGGCAAGTGGTTCTACGGCATTATAATCGGCTCGACTACGGTTCTGATCCGGAACTTCACCGGATACGTCGAGGGGGTAACATTTGCCATTCTGCTGGGCAATATTGTCGCTCCGATTCTCGATGAAATAGTCGTTGGGATTCGTATCAGGAGACTTAGAAATGAAGGGTAATGTATATACTATCGTTTACGCAGCGGTGCTGGGCACAGTATGTGCGCTGGTACTGACGTTCGCGGCGAGCTTTACGGCTCCTTACAAGCAGGCTAACGCCGAGGCGGAGGAAGTGAAAAACATCCTGCTGGCGTTAAATATTTCTATACCCGACAAAACGTCCTCCGTGGAATTGCTAAAAATATACAAGGAAAATGTGCGAGAGGAGAAGCGAGGAGGTATAACGACTTATGTTTATACTCCATCGGCGAATAATGACGGCGCAATCGCGATGCGGTTTGCCGGCCCCGGTTTGTGGGGTCCGATCAAGGGCTTCCTTGCCCTGGACCCGAAGATAACAAAGATTCAGAGTATAACTTTTTACGAACAGGAAGAGACGCCCGGTCTTGGCGGCGAGATTGTCAAACTGTCGTTTCGCGACAAGTTTGTGGGCCTGTTGATACGAGATGAAGCCGGAAAACCGGGAATAATTATTAAAAGCGGGGGTGAGGCAGCGTCAAACAAAGTCGACGGCATAAGTGGAGCGACAATGACCTGTGATAAAGTGCAGGAAATGCTCAACGAGGCCATAAAGAGCATTGTTGAGGAGAAGCAATAAAAATGGCAGATAAACAGTTAGCTTGTGCAGCCTGTGAGACCAAGGGACTATATGGAGGTAAGGGATTGCTCACCCTAAAAGAGGGTGCATGGGCAAACAATCCGCTGGCGATTCAGGTGCTTGGGATATGTTCAGCTCTGGCGGTCACGAATCGCCTGGAGAACTCGCTCGTAATGGGTGCGGCGCTTATCTTCGTCTGCGTAGGCTCAAACCTGATAGTTTCTCTCCTGCGGAAACGCACGCCACATCGAATCCGAATGATCGCGGAAGTGGCCATCATCGCGACCTTCGTCATACTTTTCGACCAGTTCCTCAAAGCTTTCTATTGGGATATGTCGAAACAGCTCGGCCCTTACGTCGGATTAATTATCACAAACTGTATCGTAATGGGCCGTGCCGAGGCATTCGCCCTCCAGAATCCGCCGGTTCTGTCCATGGTTGATGGGCTGGCTAACGGCATTGGTTATGCCGTGGTACTGGCAATCATCGGCTTTTTCAGAGAGCTGCTGGGTACCGGAGAGATACTGGGATATAAGATTCCCGTGTTCAGCGAATGGTACACCCCCAACCAGTTAATGATTCTGGCTCCCGGAGCATTTTTTGCTCTGGGTATTGTGATCGGAATTTTTAATGCTATCAAGGGCCCGGAGCCTGAGGAGAATAAATAATGAGTGAGACATCGGCATGGGTAATATTAATCGCGGCGATATTTACGAATAATATCCTGCTGACAAATTTTCTCGGCATGTGTTCATTTATCGCGTGCTCGGGCCAGATTAAGACATCTCTGGGCTTAGGCACCGCCGTTATTTTCGTGATGATCATGACAACAATCATAAATTACATAATTTACCACTTTGTCCTGGTACCATTTAGTCTCGGTCATCTGCAATTTATCGTCTTCATAGCGGTCATCGCCGCCTTCGTGCAATTGGTTGAAATGTTTGTCGAACGGTTCAGTCCGAAGCTGTACTTTGCACTCGGCATATTTTTACCTTTGATAACCGTAAACTGTGCTATTCTCGGCGCATCTCTGTTCATGATCATTCGAAACTACAGTTTTATGCAGTCCGTAGGCTTCGGTCTGGGTGCGGGGATCGGCTGGGCTCTTGCCATTGTGCTTTTAGCCGGTTTGAGACAAAAAATGAGATACAGCCATGTCCCAAAATGCTTTGAGGGTGTAGCTATAGCAATGGTCGTCACCGGCGTTCTCGCCATGACATTCATGGGCTTTGCCGGAATGGTGTCGATCCAATAGGAGTGCTCAATGGGTTTTTCGATTTATTTGTATTCAGTACTTTCTTTCTCTGGCTTGGTAATACTTCTATCGGCCGGACTGATGGTTGCTGAACGCTTCCTGATAAATTACGGTATCTGCAAACTCGATATTAATGTCGGCAAAAAACCGCTTGAGGTCAAGGGCGGACAGACGCTGCTTTCGAGCCTCTATGCCAACGAGATTTTCATCCCGTCCGCCTGTGGCGGCAAAGGTTCCTGCGGACACTGTAAAATTACGGTAACTTCGGGGGGAGGCCCGGTACTTCCCACAGAGACGCCGTATTTAACGCGAAAGGAAATTCGTTCCGGAGCCAGACTGGCCTGTCAGGTTAAGATAAGAGAAGATATCTATGTGCGTATTCCCGAGGATTTCCTCAATATTAAACTCTTTTCTTCTACCGTGGAAAGCACCCGCCGGCTCACATACGATATTAAGGAAATCAGACTGAAATTAGATGATTCTCAGGAAATTTCTCAACGACCCGGCCAATATGTACAGGTTCAAGCTCCATCACCTGACGGTCCGGTTTTCCGCGCCTACTCAATTAGTTCTCCAGCTTATGAACCGACAGTCGTGGAGCTTGTTGTCAGGTTAGTCCCGGGTGGCATTGGATCGACATATCTGCACAACTTAAACGTTAATGATGAGGTAGCTTTCACAGGCCCGTACGGGGATTTTTATCTGAATGAAAATCCCTCTGTTGAGATTATTTGTGTTGGTGGTGGTTGTGGGATGGCGCCTATGAAGAATATCATCTACACGCTATACGATCGGTGGCCCAACCGCTCGTGCTGGTTGTTCTTCGGCTGCCGGACGACTGAGGATATCTTTTACCTCGAACAATTCAAGGACCTGGAACGCAAGCATCCTAATTTCCATATAATCTATGCCCTGTCCGACCAACTGAAGCCCGAAGAAAAATGGGACGGAGAGACAGGATTCATTCATCTTGCCGTGGATAAGCATTTAGAGCACGGCATACCTCGTCAGGCATTCCTTTGCGGCCCACCTCTGATGATCGAGGCGGTAACCCGAGTTCTTGAAGAAAAAGGCTTACGTCCAGATGAAATTTTTTATGACGAGTTCTAAAGGCAATATGGTGTTGTGGGCTAATTGCCTGAAATACACATATAATATGAGCTGGCTAATGGTTGGATTTTGAAAAGCTGTCGGCAACGACAGCACTCACAAGTAAATGAAGTTCTTAAAGAATATATTGTTAAGTTAAGACGTGAAACAGTGAATTATATCAAGGCGATATTTGTATTCGGATGGAATATTTTCAGGCAAGTGAAGTGGCCTGTGAAGATATTAATCCTGGTCGTTTGCGTGTCCTTTTTTGCCGCCGGGGCAATTATTGTCACTGGACAGCCGGGCTTTTGCAATTCCTGCCACATCATGAATGAGCATTATGACAGTTGGAAACGTTCCGAACACTCGAACGTCAACTGCCTTGACTGTCATTTACAACCGGGCTTTACCGGTTACATAAAAGGGAAGATTAACGGGCTGGCCCAGGCGGTCGATTGCATAGTTGGCAGGGTTGGCACGAAGCCAAATGCCACAGTCCAGGATGTTTCCTGCCTGAGGTCCGAGTGCCATAGTGCCGCAGAGCTTGTCTCAACGGATATCGACTACGCCGGCATCAAATTCACCCACGAAAATCACATCGAAAAAGATGTTCATGGGATAAAAATTTCGTGCGGCACTTGCCACAGTCACTTCGAAGGAAACGAGCACTTCACCGTTAACAAAGACGCCTGCTTTACCTGTCACTTCCTCAAGGGCAGCGGGACCGACAGCAGCGTGGTCCAGACGGGCTGTACAGATTGCCATGAGGTGCCCGACAAGGTCATCAAACGTGGTCTGGTGACAATTAACCATGCCGAGTTTGTTTCCTATAAAGCAAGCTGCGAAGACTCGTGTCATAAAAGAGAGATTCACAAGACAAGCAAAGTGGACAATAACGTATGCTTGAATTGCCACAGCTTCAGCAAGGAACTGCAGGCCAACGTCGCAGAGCTGCACCAGGCACACACGAGTCATGAAAAGGTGGAGTGTTTCGCTTGCCACGGACAAGTGACACATGGTCAGACGGAAGTGGCATCCATTTCGGTCATGATGGATTGCCAGAACTGTCACAGTGATACTCACCAGGTCCAGCGTACTATCTACTCAACCCAGCATCCGATGCAGACCCAGCAGACGGATCGGGTTCTCAGCCCGATGTTTCTCACGCACGTGGAATGCACCGGATGTCATATCGAGCGGGTGGCACGGAAATCCGGCGTCCTGGATAGTTACGGGACAGTTGCCAAAGCCGTACCTAAAGCCTGTGACAATTGCCACGAGGAAGGGACCGGTCAACAGTATATACCTTTCTGGCAGGAAAATATTAAGGCAATGCATGAGAAAGTCAGCCGCAAGCTGGAGCAGTTGAAGGCCAGGGCAAGAAACACAACAAACGAACAAGCAGCCTCGCAGTTAAACCAGAGCATTGAACAAGCGCAATCGATTCTCGAATCGGTATCAGCAGATGGAAGCTGGGGAGTTCACAATTTCAAATATACAGAAGCAATGCTTCTCCGAGCAGATGAAATAGTCAGTGGAGCAAAATAGTGTAAGTCGCAGATATGGAATCTATGGCCCATAAAAGATTTTTTAGGATTGCTTTCGTGGGAATTGCCGCCACAGCAGCATTCGCAAACCTGACATTGGTTGACCGGGCGTGTGCTGCATCCGCCGGACCGCACCAATCATTCCTTGGGGGGCCATGGGAAATTGTCATTAAGACACGTCTGGACGGAGAAGGGTTGCGTTTTACGCTGACTGTATCCGATGAGAACAAGTCCCAAAAACTTAACACAATCCTGCCGATAAAGGGCACGCCCATCGAGATCAGGCTTGAAGATTATGTTCCCGATCTGAAGTGGGAAACGGATGCAGTCAAGCATCCCGGCGGAGAAATTGCCGCAAAATTGCTCATCAACGGCAAGAACCTGAAGCAGGACATCTGGCTCAGTTCGGGTGACCCGGCCAGGCAATCGATATCGTCCAGTATCGGAAGCGTCACGATAAGAAGACTCTATGATACCAATAGCGTTGAGACGCTTATGCGAGGACTTACAGATTCGAGAGCAGTTGGCATTCTTTCGATCTGGCCGGAGGACGGCAGCCAGCCATTTGAGTGCGTGGCTAAAACAGCAGAAACAATAGGTATACCAAGGTCCAAATACAAAGTAACCATCTTAGAATATCTGCCGCATTATTCGATTGATACGGAGACAAAAAAGGTAGTCAGCCAATCGCAAAAGCCGGTAAATCCTGCTGTCAAAGTGGCCATTGACGACGGCAAAAAAACATTTGAGCGCTGGCTTTGGGCAAAATTTCCGTCATCTCCGCACGAAAAGACAGAACTTCCCCTGTGTATGAGATTCACTGATTTTGACCTCCACGGAGCAAAAGACCAACACATCCTTGTCGTAGCAAGCGGAACTAAGCCGTGGTTACTTATGTCTAAAAAAGGTGAGAAACGTGCAGAAAGGGCCGTCCTTGGCCAACCTTATCCTTTTGCAGACATGGAATACTCCTTCAACGTCGAAAAGATTATGGATGGAGCAATTGTTAAGACCGATTGGACAAACGGCTCTGAGAGATTATTGCATCCTGCTGTTATTGCAACGATTAAGCAAAACAGCACAAATCACCAGGCCGTTTTGGAGCTAAACAAGCCTATCCATTATAGAATAAAGTCCGGAATGTTAGTACTGCTGTACAGACGCACGCAGGCGTCTTCAAGGTAGATCGTTGAACTGATATATGTATGAAACTTTTACAAGAAGTCAACCTATTAACACGAGTGTATTATGAGCATTAGTGAGTATGAGAGGGTGTCATAATGTTAGACAGAGTTTATAAGTCGGCAGTTTTGTTAATCTGTGTATTAATTTCAAACGGATTCGCGGTGGAAAAACCGACCTCGCTGCAAAAGACATGTGTTACAGAAGAATGTCATGCGGAGTACGGTAAAAAAGCACACGTTCACGGCCCCGTCAGCCTTGGCGACTGCACTGCTTGCCATAAACCGCTGATACCTGAAGAGCACACATGGCAGTTCGAGCGGAAAGGCAGAGATCTTTGCGAGTACTGCCATTTGGAGCAAGCCGCCAAGAAGATCGTTCACGAACCTCTGAAAACAGGCGATTGCATGCAATGCCATGACCCGCACAGCAGTGATAACAAATTTCTGATTCCGGAAAAAACGATCGCCGCTCTTTGCGAAAATTGCCATAAGGTTACCGAAGGACTTTCGTTTCTGCATGGGCCTACAGCCGTCGGCGAATGTACAGTCTGTCACGAGTCGCACAGCTCCGACCATGCAGGCTTGTTGATTGCCGAGCATGCGGAGCTTTGTTTTTCTTGCCATGTCATCATGCAAGATGAGCTGAAGGAATATGATTTTGTACACGAGCCCGTTAAGAACGACTGTATCGGCTGTCATGATCCGCACGGGGCGGGCAATTCAAAGATGGTCAAGAACCTCGCGCCCTTCCTGTGTTACACTTGCCATAAGGATATCCAGAAAATCGCTGAAAACTCCACGTATCAACACAGCATCGTGGGTGATATCGACGGCTGCATGCACTGTCACACTCCGCATGCCTCGACGGTAAAGTTTCTACTGCAAAAGGATGCGAAGAGCCTCTGCCTGACCTGCCACGATAAACCCCAGAATCTGGGCCAGGATGAGGTTCTGCCGGCCTTTACCGCTGAGCTCGAAGGCAAGAAATTCCTGCACGGCCCTGTTGCTGAAAACGACTGCAGCGGCTGCCATGCCACGCACGGCAGCGAGTACTTCCGCCTTTTGGCAAAGGAGTATCCACCCCAGTTTTATGCGCCCTTCCGCAAGGAGAATTACGAGCTCTGTTTCGGCTGCCACTCCGAGGATCTGGTCCTGACAAAAGAGACATCCGACCTGACCGATTTCAGAAACGGAGACTTGAATCTGCACTATTTGCATGTCAATAAGGAGCGGAGGGGTCGAACGTGCCGTTCGTGTCACGCGACACACGCCAGTAACCTGCCCAAGCACATTCGCGAAAGTGTGCCGTACGGAACATGGTCACTGCCGATCGGGTTTAACAAGAAGTCATCCGGCGGCTCTTGTACGCCTGGCTGCCACCTGCCAAAGGATTATGACAGAAAGAATCCCGTCGACTATTCCGCGTGGCCTGCAGAGTCTAAATAAAAACGCTTGAAAGGAATTAAGATGATTGCGCGAAAAAGGATTGCCACATGTGCGGTCTCTGCGCTGGTTATGGTACAGTCTCTGTTCTGCACAACACTGCAGGGGCGGCATACATTCGAGGTCGGCGATAAAATGCCGGAATTCTCAGCCACAACGTTAGACGGGCAGGTCTTTACCTATAAACACAACCAGAACAAGGCGTTAATGGTAGTATTTTTGTCTCCCAAACAGAAACGTTCGGCCCAGGCGGCCGCGGATATTCAAAAGATTGTTCGTCAACTGGAGACAACCGCAGAGCGTCTGGAGACTGTGATCGCAGTCGATGATCCTAACGTCGTCGATTTTCAATCTAAGCAAAACGGTCCGGCAAAAAACATTCACATCCTATTGGATTCGGAGTACAAGCTGTGGGGCAAGTTCGGAATCATCGCGACTCCTACGGTCGTCATCTCTGACACAAACGATAAGGTCATTTGTGTAAAAGCAGGATATGGATACGACTTTGTCCCGATGATCCGGGCTTATGTGAACCAGGCACTCGGCCTTGCTCAGAAAACGGCACCGGAAAATGCAGGTCGCGTCAAGACCGTATCCAATGACACAATTGAGGCCCGTCTCAAAAGTCACCTGCAAATGGCAAAGATGCTTGAGGAAAAAGGTCGGTTCGAATCAGCTATTGCTGAAATCCAAAAAGCCAGGGAACTCGACCCTAATTCCGCCGAAGCAGCTTTGGAGCTCGGTGAGCTTTTCTGCAGAGCCGGCCGCAGTAAAGCAGCTATAGATATAATAGAGTCGCTGAGAGTCACCAGTCGTCTCGATAAATCAAGACTGCTCTTGATATCCGGCTGGGCAAAACGTCAAATGGGCGAACTTGATACGGCTGAAAAACTTCTTCTTGAGGCAACAACACTCGATCCCAAATCCGCACGTGCTTTATTTGAACTCGGAAAGATTTATCAGGCCAAGCAGCAGAATGATAAAGCAATGGAGTCATACCACAAAGCCTTGACACTGATTTTTGGTTAGTTGAAAGCAGTAAGATTTTCTCATTGATGGCAAAATTGCCGCCCCTCATTCTCATAAATGAGAAAGAAAGAGTCAGAGCAATGGGCATTGAAAGAGAATCCTGAAGCTGGTGGCCCGCCTGAGGAAAAAAACTTTTTTGACCAGCCATACATCTTGAATTGTGCACGGAAATTGATTATAATGAATACAGATGGCTGATGAGTTTTGAGGCATGTTTGCGTTAATATATTTCGTGGTCCCGAAAATTAGATCAAAATCGGAGAAGAGGTTATGAAAATGAATTTTCTGAAACTACGTTTAATGGCGGTGCTTGTCGGTTTGTTAACACCGGCAGTCGTAATGGCTTTGGCACATTCGGACTTGTTTGGCTGCAATGGATGTCACACACCGCACAACGCAGAGGCGTTGCCGGGCGTACCTTTGTGGAACGGCAGCGAAACAACCACAACATTTGTGATGTATTCCAGCGATACATTCCAGGGTGCGGCAGACAGTCAGCCCAGCGGCGATTCCAAGCTATGCCTGAGTTGTCACGACGGCGCCAATCCCAACTTCGCATGGATGGATCCAGAGCACAGCTTTGGGGCTAATGAGCTGGCAGGTTCACACCCCATCTCTTTTGTGTATGATTCCGCCCTGGCTACCCGGGATAGAGCTTTGAAAGATCCTTCGGAACCGAGCACACTTGGGGGCACAATCCTTGAAGATCTGCTCGATCCGGAAAGCAAGGTGCAATGTGGCAGTTGCCATGATGTTCATTCATCCGGCGTCGGCAATAGCCTGTTACGGGGCTACGATTACGGCAGCCAGCACGGGCCCGAACTGTGCCGCATGTGCCATATGAAATAAACAAATTTGAAGCTGCGTGATATTGGCATTTCAACTGATACTCGAAATCCTGTTGTCCATACTACCTCCACAGAGGCAACGTCCGAAGATATTCAGACTTTCACATGTCTTATGTCAAGTGTTTCAATGCGCTTGACATAAGGCTTCACATATTCGTTACGATACCTTCCTCGAAACCACTGGTTGAGGCATATTAGCCATGAAGATTGATGCCGAGTAGCTAAAGTTATAGACCGGCTGAGATCAGGAGAATGAAATTAGCTTTTTCAACTCTATAAATGCAATTCCGGGCATTTTTAGGATTGCCGTACTTGGCGAAGACAAAAAAGTTCCTATCGGTCAAAAAGACTTACACTTTGTTTGTCATGCCCCTCGAAAATTGCCGAAATAAGGGGCATGAGAATGCACAAATCTGTATTAATTAACAAGTTAGCATATATAACCGCTATTTGGGCGATGTGCCTTTTTTCAGGGTGCAGGTCCTCTAACATCCAGGAGCGGGAGTTAAGGCCGGTTTTCTTTCCTCCTCCCCCGGAGACGCCGCGCCTACAGTTCCTCAAGTCCTTTTCCGGACCTGAGGATCTTGGGGCCATTAAGACAAGTGCTTTCGAGAAGTTCGTAGTTGGTGAACCGGAAAAGGTAGAAGCTATCAAGACACCGTACGGAGTAGCGATTTTCGAAGGCAAATTGTATGTATGTGATGTCGGCAAGAGAATGGTGGAGGTACTTGATCTCAGGAATCGCACGTTTGGTTATTTGACAAAAGACCGGCGTTTGATGAATCCCCTGAATATTTATATCGATGACGATGGTACGAAATACATAGCTGATCCTACTGCCGGCTTCGTATTTGTATTTGATAAGGACAACAACATTAGTGCCATGTTGGGGAAGGATTCAAAGATTAATCCCATCGATGTCGTTGTTCGTGGTTCGCTTTGCTACGTGACTGACTTTGCTGGTAACCAGATTGTTGTACTGGACAAAACTACCGGCAGAGAGATTGCACGATTAGGAAAGCGAAGCGATGGACAAAAACAGGCCGAACCACTGATGGAGCTGGCCAACGGTGAATTCTCCCTTATTAGCGATCTGGCTCTCGATCGAGAGGGCAATATTTATGTTACTGATAAAGCGGGAGCACGCATAACACAGTTTGACAGATCCGGATTATTTAGGCGAACTATCGGCAGATTGGGCGATAACATAGATGAGTTTATAAGGCCCAAAGGTATCGCCATTGACGAAGAAAACAGGATATGGGTAGTAGACGCCGGGACAGAGGTGGCAAAAATATATAATCAGCAAGCTCAGCTCCTGTTGTTTTTCGGTCTGCCCGGCAATGAACCGGGAATGATGAACCTGCCCACGAAGATTGTTCTGGACTACGACAATATAGAATTTTTCAAACAATACGCTGTAGAAGGCGCGAATATAGAATTTTTAGTTTTAGTCTCAAATCAATACGGCCCGAACAAGGTCAGTGTATACGGCTTTGGCAGTTTCCCTTCGAACGGCAAGGCAATAGACAAACCGAGAGAGCTTGTTCAGACGCTTGAACCCGGGCCCTGGCAACAACAACAGCTAATTCAAGCCCCGGCATTGAAATCGCCTGAGCCTGAGAAAACAAACACTCAACAGTGGGAGCAACAGAGAAATATCACTGACCTCTATCACAG
>Ga0315294_10002482_pt1 | contig 20151 bp, 16 predicted proteins | sample YL17G13_40_MG_FD_203626 | JGI IMG/M metagenome (GOLD analysis project Ga0315294, IMG submission 203626) | Sediment microbial communities from Yellowstone Lake, YNP, Wyoming, USA - YL17G13_40 | ecosystem: Environmental > Aquatic > Freshwater > Lake > Sediment | place: USA: Wyoming | collected...
CAAGAAAATCCGGTTAAAGCCGGTATTTTAAGTCTAGTTTCTCACCTGGGAATGTTTAATTTCCATGGCGATGCAAATTGGAGGCATAATTTTGCCGGTTCTCCTATGCTTTTCTGGCCAATTGGAATTTTATTTCTAATCGGTGTAATTTTTTCTACAAAGGAAATAATTAGATCATTTATTAAGAAAAATTTCCAGATTTTTACAACTCATCTTGTACTATTCGCTTGGTTCTTTTCAATGCTATTGCCGGGAATTCTTACCTACGAAGGAATTCCTCATGCTCTAAGGATAATAGGAGTTATTCCGGTTGCTTATCTTTTAGCTGGAATTGGCGGCTGGTTAGCCTATGAATGGTTAAAGAGGATAATTAAGAACAAAAAATTGCTCTTTGCTCTTTGCTCTTTGTTTATTGTCTTTATTGGTTTTTCTGAATTTAATAAATATTTTTTTGTTTGGGCAAAAAACGAAAACGTTCAGGGAGCTTTTACCAAAAATTTTGCGGATGTGGGCTATTATTTAAATTCTTTTCCGCAAGGTATATCTAAATATGTAATCGTGAACGTGCCCGGCGTCCCTGTTCCTTGGCCGGCAGGCCTTCCTATGCCAGCTCAAACAGCGATGTTTATTGAAAGCACAAAATTTGGCAACCCCCAGTCAATCTATCTGTTGCCAGAGAGTTTAGATAATATTAAAATAGAGGAAGACTCAGTAATTGTACTTATGAAGAATGAGAAAAGTTTGGTGGCCGAAATTCAGAAAAGGTGGCCGGATGGCGAAGTTGATGTTGAAAACGAAATTTGGGCATATAAAGTAAACTTCTAAAAATGTCTAATCTTATTACAAATATCATCGCCGGAATCCTGCTGGTTATAATGTTTTTCTTGGCTGTTTTTAGCATAAAGAATGATTCTTTGACAATGGATGAATCATCTCACTTGCCAGCCGGCTATTCTTATTTAACGCAGAAAGATATGAGAATAAATCCTGAACATCCGCCCCTAATCAAAGATTTAGCTGCTTTTCCCCTGCTTTTTATAAAAGATATAAAATTTCCTTCAGAGGTGAATGATTGGAGCCAGGAACGCAACGGCCAATGGGGATTCGGCAACATTTTTCTTTTCAAGAGCGGAAACCCTGCAGATCAAATGATTTTTTGGGGAAGAATACCAATGATTCTTCTCACGGTCTTTTTGGGTTTCTTTTTATTCAAGTGGGCAAAAGAACTTTTTGGCAAGAGAGCTGCGCTTCTGGCCTTGTTTTTCTTTACATTCTCCCCTACCTTCTTAGCTCACGGCAGGTTGGTAACCACAGATGTGGCTGCTGCGACCGGAGCTATCCTCAGTATTTATTATTTTCTGAAGTTCTTGAAAGAACCCAGTTACAAAAATATTATTTTAGCAGCTATTGCTTTTGCCATAGCTCAACTTTTTAAGTTCTCTTTAATTTTACTCTATCCCCTATTCGCTGTTATATTCTTGTTTTGGATAATATTTAAAGTTGATAAAGAAAAAATTAAAAACTTTTTTACATACGGAATAAAAGTAGCTTTAATTTTTGTTGTTGCTTTTATACTTATCTGGCCGGTTTACCTCTATCACGTCTTAAACCTACCATCAGAAAAGATAGAAGATTATGCTAAGGAATTTTTAAAATCTCATCCCCTTAACGAAAGTATAGCTAAACTCCCGCTTCCTCTGAATATTAATGGTACTTCAGATATTATTAGTCTAATGGCTAAAAACCCAATTTTAAAGCCCTGGAGTTATTATTTTCTGGGAGTCTTTATGGCAACAGAAAGAGCAGCCGGCGGCAATACCACTTTTTTCCTAGGACAGGTTTCAGCAAGCGGATGGATTTATTATTTTCCCGTTGTTTATATTCTCAAAGAACCCTTAGTTCTTCATATTCTAACCGTAATAGCTTTATTATTCCTTGCTTTTTCAATGAGCAGGCCATTCTGGCAAAAGCCTTTTTCAAGATTTAAAGATTGGATCCGTGGCCATTTTACTGAATTTGCATTTCTATTATGGCTTCTGGTTTACTGGGGCTCAAGCTTGGCCAGTAATCTAAATATTGGAGTTCGCCACCTTCTGCCCACCTTTCCTTTTGTCTATATTCTGGTTGCCGGTATAATAATTTCCTTATTAACTTCAGAAAGAAATATTCTGCTTAAATTCGCAAAATATTCGATTTTAGTTATTCTTATTCTCTGGCAGGCCATATCGGTCGTTAGGGTTTATCCGCACTTCTTATCATATGCTAATGAAATAGCCGGGGGTCCAGCAGGACTGTATCGCTATACCGTAGATTCTAATTTAGACTGGGGCCAAGATTTAAAAAGACTGAAAGAATGGACAGACAAAGAAGGGATTGACAGAATTTATGTTGATTATTTTGGCGGAGCAGATACGGAATATTATTTAGAAAAGAAACTTAGATCTTGGGAGGGTACTCGTAAACCAGGGGAATTTCCTAAAGGAAACTATCTAGCAGTTTCGCTCACTTTCTTGCAGGGGGGGCGAGGAGAACCGGTTCCTGGATTTACTACTCCTTCTGGATATTATAAGTGTCTTGATCAATATACACCCGTAAAAAAAATCGGCAACTCAATTTTTGTATATAAGATTCAATAATTATTAATCTTTAGATTTTCTATAAACAAAAGAGTCCCCCAGGAGGGACTCTTTAAATATTTGCTAAGAATATTTTATTTATATTTATAGTATACCCGGCTGAATCTTAAATCGATATATTCCAGATTTCCTCTTTTTTCAAACGGGATTTCTTTTTCTAAAACTAAATTTAATTTTGTTAATTGCCAGCTTAAGTCTCCTTTCAGATTAATATAAATTTGCCAACCCTCAGAGGTTTTTGCATTAAGTCTTTCTGAAGAATAGATGATAAATTCTGCTATCTCTATTTTAAAATTTCTTTCCAGTTGATTTATTGTATCAAGAAGAGATCCCAAAACTTCTTTTTCAATAACCGTTTCCCCTAACTTAGTTGGGGTTTCCCCTATCAAATTTTTTATTAATAAATAACCAGGATCAACTTGAAAAATTTCCTCAAAAATTACCCCTTCCTCATCTATGTAAAAACAAGGCCGATCATTTTTACACAGAATAGCGACAGGTTTCCTTTCTTTGGCCTCGGCTACTAATTTATTCGGCCATTCCCTTTTCAAAGAAATTTCTGAAATCTGCGGGAATGTTTCCAGGGCATCTTTTTTGATTTTTCCCAAATTAACCAAAATAATGCTATTTGTTGGCAACAGAGAGAAAAAATTTTGACTAGCCCGTTCTTTTATCAAATTTTCTATTTCGCTTTCATTAATTTTTTGGTTCCCGGAAATATGGATTTCTTTTAATTGAAATAACGAAGAGAAGAAAAACAAATATATAAAGCCGCCGGTTATTAAAAGAAATAGAATATTGAACCAGAAAAATTTACTGCGGAAAATTGATTTTTTCCTTCTTACTCTATATGGCTTTTTAATCCTTCTTACCCCCATCTTTTAAGATTAATTTATTATAATCCTCTTTTTCTTTTCCTTAAAACTTCAATTAAATAGCTGATAAAATACTTTTGATTCAATGGTAGGTCCTGAGTTCTAACATATTCTTTCTCATATCCGCCAAAACCCACTTTAAAAAGCGTAGGTCCTGCCCAAGGATGTTGAGGTTCTTTCTGGGGGTCAACGAAACCCCAGAAATCATAAAACTTACACCCCCTTTTTTTTGCTTCTTTTATTGCTTCCCATTGGATTAAATAAGGTATGGAAAATTTTACATATTTTTGACTTGAAGCTGCCTGGTGATAAAAGCCAATTCCAGACCAAAAGATAATTAGTGCGGCGGCTGCTAATTCACCTTTGTATTTCCCGAATAACCATAAAGACTGGTTATCTTTTGAAAAGACTTCAAATTCGTTCTTTATATACTCAAAAGAGAAAGGAACAAAATTTTGCCTTTCAGCTACTTCCATATTAAGTTTCTGATATATTCCAATATCATTTAATCTTTCGCTTTTTTCAATTGTAATATCCTGGTTTTTAAGGGCTTGGCGGATAAGATAGCGGGTAGTCTTTCGCATATTTTTTAAAATTTCCTCTTCAGAGAAAGCTAAATCAAGTTTCCAGGTTGCCTCGTAGGCGTTGGCATGCATTGGCGCCGCTCTAAATCCTAAACCATGTAAAATATCCTTATTCTCTTGATCATATTCCCATAAAGGATTCATCCTGATAAAACTACAATTTTCTTCTTTCCCTATTCTCTTTAATTCCTCCAATAAGAGCTCTAAAACCTGTTTCTTTCCGCTTGTTGCTTTTTTCTTAATGGTTGGCCCATGCTGTATTAGTAAAAAAATCCCCCTTTTTGCCCGTATTTTAGCAACCAAAACAGTAGCAACTAATTGTTCGCTGTTCGTTGTTTCTTTTCCTTTGGTATGAATACCAAGCCGCCAGATTTTATTTCCCATCTTGATTTGAAACTCACCCCAATTCCAGGAATCTAAAAAAGTTTTTTCTGTACAATTCAAAAGAAAATTTTCCCAAATATCTTTTTCTTTTATTTCCAAAATATTCATATTTTTAATTTATAATCGGAGAGCCCAACTTAATTATAAGCCAAATCTATTTTATATTTTTTAAAAAATCTACGATTTTTTCGGCTTCTTTTCTAGAAATATTTATATGCGTTGGCAGATTCAGTGTCTCTTTGCACAGTTTTTCTGCATTAGGGCAAGAACCCGGTTTGTATTGCATTTTTTCTAATTTAGTATCGTGAGGCGCAATAGCTGTGGTATACCAATCCCCAATTAAAATATTTTTTTTCCAAGCCTTCTTGATAATCTGATGAGCCTTTGGATGTTTTATTGCGAACCTTAAAAAAATTTGTCCTTCACTAATCGGTAATGTAAAATCTGTATCTTTTAACTTATTATAATAAAAATCAGCAATTTCTCTACGGTGTTGATTAAATCTTTCCAGCTTTCCGAATTGATTTAATGTTAAATTAGCTAAAGCATTGGGTAATCTTTTGGGAAAATATCCCGGTTTCCCTCCTCTCTTTTCTTTCCAGTGGACAGCTTTTGATAGAATTTGCAGCCACTGAAAGGCGTTCAATAAAGTTTTGCCAAACCTCATAACGGAATAGGTTGGCAAGATTAAATAATTCATCAATACCGGATGGAGCAGTTGTTGGAAAATCCACAAATAAGAGGGAAACTCGATTTTTTTTTGGAATTCTTTAATGTTTTTAGCTAAAATCTCATCATTGGTTATTGCCATTCCTCCATAGACAGAAGAAATAACTTTATCTCGCGATAAGCTGAAGAAGGCAGCTCTTCCAAAAGTCCCTAATTTTCTATTCTGAAAATCAGCACCTAAGGAATGAGCACAATCCTCAATTAAGATTAAATTATTTTTTTGGCAGATATCTAGAACCCTCTTTATGTTAGCTGGCAATCCAAAAGTATGCTGTACCATAACAACTCTGCTTCTGGCAGTTATGCTTTTCTCTAGAATATCAATATCCATATTAAAGGTTTTTTCGTTACAGTCTACAAAAACCGGATTTAAACCTGCCCACAGAATCGGATTGACTGCCGCGTTACAGGTAAAAGCCTGAATTAAAACCTCTTCATTTTCTTTAAGATTCAAGCTCTTAAGAATCGCCAAAAGAGCTGATCTTCCGCTATTGAAAGAAATTGCAAAATTTGCCTTTAGATAATCTTTAAATTTTTTTTCCAATTCTTCTATTTCTTTTCCGTTTTTCCACTGCCAGGGCTGAAAAATCATTTTTAAAGATAAAAGAATGTCGTCCTTTTCAGTGTTTGGAGATAAAGAAATAGAGATAGGTTGGAAACTTCTTAGAATCTCCATGGTCATTTAGCAATTAGATTATCAATAATTTTCTGGGGCACCCTTCCCGCAAAGAGTATAGCATCTCCAGAGTAAAAGAAGGTTTGTATGGTATTTAATATTTCTGATGGATTTTCAGAAAATAGGATTTCTTCATTTTTTAATCCTTTTTCAACGGCACCCTCTCTTATCTCTTGAAAATAGTCTCTGGTTGTAATTATTGCCGCATCACAAATTTCGCCAATTTTCCTTCCTATACTCTTATGGATTTCTCTTGAAGCTAAGCCTAATTCTATTAAACAAGGCATAACGATGAGTTTTTTGCCGTCATAGATCTTTAAATAGTCAAGGGCCGCTATAACTCCTTGAGGGTTAGCCGAATAAGAGTCGTCAATTATTATTAAGTCGTTTAATCCTTTGAAAATATTCATTGTTCTTCTGGGCGCATCAATATCCAAAACACTTTGGCTAATTTCTTCTTTTTTCATTCCCAATTCAGTAGCTACGCATATTGCCCCCAATAAATTTGAAACAAAATGAGATCCGGATAGGTATGCCTTAAAATTATCGCACCCGTCTTTGTCGCAACCCCTAAAAAAGACAAATTCTTTCTGAACTATAATATTCTCCGCCCAAACATCGGGCTCAATACCTAAAACCCTTGGCTGGGAGGTAAAAATTCTTTTTGGTTTTTCTGTTTTATCGTAGAGTTCCAGGCAGTATTTGTCGCTGCCGTTAAAAATTGCCAACCCATCTTTCGGCAAGGACTCAATTAATTCATATTTCGTTCTGATAATATTTTTTTGAGAACCAAAAAGAGCTAAATGTTGTTCATTTATTCCGGTAAGAATTCCGACGTGCGGTTTGACGATATTGCAGAGTAGTTTTATTCCCCTTCTGCCATACGCTCCCATTTCGACAATAAAAATATCATATTCTGGCGTTAGCTCATTTAAAATACATTGAGATATCCCAATTTCAGAATTTTGGCGTTCGGAAGTTTTTAAAACTCTGAATTTTTTGGATAAGATTCTGTATAAAAATTCTTTGGTTGATGTTTTGCCATAACTTCCGGTGATGCCGATTACTAAAAGATCTTTAAGTTTTTCTCTTTTTCTCTTTGCCATTATAATAATTTGACTCCGGAAGATAACAGCAAAAGGCTGGAATGACAGAACAATTATGGAGACGATAAAGGGGATTAATAAATCAATGGTTAGGAGCCAGAAAGTAAAAGAATTTAATTCGTCCAGAGAAAAAATGCCAAAAACCATAAAGGTCTCGCATATTAGGGAGAAAATAACCAGAAAAACTATTTTTTTAGTTGGTTTCGGAAATTTTGCCTGTTTTTTAAAAAGGTCTTTCCCCGTTTTTAGAAATTCAAATAAATATATGATTAAGGCGGAGGAAGGAAAGAAGAAATAAAAAGCCAGCAAGGAAAATTCTGGCAGATTAAGATCTTTTAAATAATCAAAAAGATAAGGAAAAAAAAGAAAATAGCAAAGAAGAGCTATTTTTAGAAAGACTATTCTGTTAAAAATGAGCTTTTTTCCTTTTTCGGTTCGAAAATGATCCAGGAATCTGCCGATGTGGTATTCTTTAAGTTGCCAAAGATAAAAATAAAAAAGAATAAATTTTGCGGTGCGAACCCACCAAAAGAGACATAAAAAAGGAGCCAAAAACAAAAAGGGAGTCATATTTTATGAATTGATAAATCTTAAAACTTCTTCAGCTAATTTATCTGGAACCTCCAGGTGAGGACTGTGCCCTACTTTCGGGATAATTATGAGTTGAGCATCAGTAATCTTTTTTTCCATTGAATGAGCATAAATGAGAGGAATCATCCGGTCATGTTCACCCCAAATAATTAAAGTTTTCGGTTCAATCCCGGGAAGAAAGGGTAGAAGATCTTCATTAATTACATTTTTAATTGTTTCTTTCATCGTACCCTTAGCTTCCAAATAATCTCTTTGACGGATTATTTGATAAAATACATTTCTTGCCCCATCTCTGAATTTTCTTAACGGTCTCGGAGAAAAAAGATAATCTCCCATTCTCGCCAGGTGAAAGAATACCCATTCCTTAAATCCTAATTTTGGTCGGATTCCTGCTGAAGCACATAAAATAAGTTTTTTTACTTTTTTAGGAAATTTCGCTGTAAGTTTAATTGCAACTCTGCCGCCAAAAGAATGGCCCAATAAAAAGAATGGCTCGGTTGATTTTTCTGATAATTTACTAATTTCTTTCATAAATTCATCTATCCAGTCTACATAATTATCAACACACCAGGGTTCTTTGGGGGTTTGGCTTTTACCAAAGCCCGGGAAATCGGGAATGATTACTTTTAGATTAAAAGTGCTCAGAAGCCGTTGGGTCTGGATCCAGGAATCAGAAGAACCTCCCCAACCGTGTAAAATTAAAAAGGGTTCCCCTTGGCCCTGAATTCTGTAGTTTGCCTCCAGTCCCTTTACTATAATGTTTCTTTCTTCAAATTCTTGAGTAATCGGCATAAGTTAGACTACTTAATTTCTGATTTACCAAGATATTTTTCTAAAATTTTCGGAATTTTTATACTTCCGTCTTTTTGCTGATAATTTTCAATAATTGCAATCAAAGTTCGACCAATAGCAACAGCTGTCCCATTTAAAGTATGGACAAATTCTAATTTCTTATTTTTTAAATCTCGATAGCGGATATTTAAACGTCTTGCCTGGAAATCAGTACAATTTGAAGTTGAATGTGTTTCTCGATAGCGGCTTTCGGACGGAAACCAGACTTCAATATCATGTTTGGCAGCAGCCGGGTCACCAAGGTCTCCGGTACATATCTGAACCACTTGATAGTGGATTTCTAAAAGCTGCATTATTTTTTCTTCCAAGGATAATAAAAATTTGTGTTCCTCTGCTGATTTCTCTGGCTTACAAAAAATAAACATCTCTAATTTATCGAACTGATGAACTCGGAAAATTCCTTTGGTGTCCCTACCGTAAGATCCAGCCTCTCGCCGAAAACAAGGGGTAAAAGAAAAATATCTTTTAGGCAGATTTTTTTCTTCAAAGATTTCTTCCGCGTGCATAGGACCTATTGATTGTTCAGCGGTTCCAACCAGCAAAAGATTATCATCTTTTAAATGGTATATTTCTTGGCTTCCGCGTTCAACGTAACCCATTCCTTGCATCATTTCCGGTTTTATCATTACCGGAGGATCTACCGGCACAAACCCCTCTTTTACTAAAATATCAGAAGCAAAATCTCTTAAAGCAAATTTAAGTAAAACGGCCTCTTTTTTCAAAATACCAAAACGTGTTCCAGATACTTTTGCTGCCCTTTTTGTATCAATCAAATCTAATTTCTCAGCTATTTCTAAATAATTCCGAGGTTTAAAATCAAATTTAGTTTTTTCTCCCGCTTTTTTAATTACAACATTATCTTTCTCACTTTTTCCGATTGGAACACTGTCGGACGGTAAATTCGGAACTCTGAGCATTAGTTCGTTGAATTCTTTTTCAATTTCTTTAAATTTCTTCCCTAGATCCTTAAGTTGTTTTTTAATTTCTTTCGCCTCCGTGATTTCTTTCTGTAAAGGTCTTACCCTTGTTGAGAGATTTCTCTTTCCCCTTAAAGCTTCAATGTTTTTTAACAATTTTCTCTTTTGTTCGTCTAATCTCAAAATTTTATCAATATCAATCCTAACCTGCTTTTTTCGGCAGCCCTCTTTAACAACATCCGGATGTTCTCTTATAAATTTTATGTCTAGCATTTTAAAATTTATTATCGAGGTTTCATTGTCGGAAAAAGAATAACCTCCCGTAGAGAGTGGGAGTCGGTCAGTAGAGCCACCAACCTATCAATTCCCATACCAAAACCGGCACAAGGCGGCATTCCATATTCCAAAGCCTCCAGAAAATCGTGATCCTGCCGCTGAGCTTCTTGAAACCCTTCTTTGTAGAATTTTTCCTGTTCCTCAAATCTTTTTCTTTGTTCCAGAGGATCGTTAAGTTCAGAAAAGGCATTTATTAATTCCCAACCGGCAACCACCAGTTGAAAATTAGCCAACTTAGCCGCATTCTCAGGAAGATTTTTTGCCAGAGGAAAAGCGCCCAGGGGGTGATGGATAACAAAAGTTGGCTTCCATATTTCTGGCAGACAGATTTTTTTGTAGATTTTATCTGCAATTTCCGGTTTTTGCTCTCCTTTTTCAACATCAATACCTAACCTTTGAGCTTCTTTCTTTAGCTTCTCAATATGGATTTCTCCTAGATTAATCTTTGTAAATTTTCTTAAAATTTGTGAGAATTCAACCCTTGGCCAAGGTGCTTTAAAATTAATTTTCTTTCCTTCATATTTTATATCCAAACTGCCGAATATTTTTATTAAAATATTTTCAAACAATTTTTCAGTTAATTTCATTAAATCTTTATAGTCAGCATAAGCCCAGTAGAATTCCAAAAGGGTAAAATCGGGATTGTGAGACTTATCAACCCCTTCGTTTCTAAAAACCCGTCCGATTTCATAAACCTTCTCGAATCCGCCAATAATCAGTCTTTTTAAATAAAGCTCTGGAGCAATTCTTAAATATAAATCAAGGTCCAGGGCTTTAAGGTGGGTTTTAAATGGTTTCGCTTTAGCTCCCCCGTAAATTGGCTGCAAGACCGGCGTTTCTACTTCCAAAAACCCCTCTTTTTCCAAAAAATTTCTAATTTCTTTTATAATTTTTGAACGCAACTCAAAATTATTTTTTACACCGGGATTAAAAATTAAATCCAGATATCTCTTCCTGTATCTTTCTTCGATATCTTTTAGGCCGTGCCATTTTTCTGGCAGGGGTAGGAGAGATTTTGAAAGAAGTTTAAAATTCAAAGCTTCAATAGTTTTTTCACCGGTTTTGGTTTTAAATAATACCCCTTTAACTTCAATAAAATCGCCTATGTCAAAGTTATCTAGGAAAAAACGATATCCGTTTTCCCCCAGCTTGTCTTCTTTTAAATAAACCTGAAAATGACCAGATCCATCTTCAATATTTAAAAAAGAAGAATGGCCATGTGTTCTTATGGATTTAATGCGACCCACTAAAATTACCCTTTCTTTTTTACTCGAGAGCTTGTTAAAATCATCAGAGGCTTCTCTTGTGTTATGGGTCCTTTTGACTTTCTCGGGGTAAACATTAATTCCAAATTTCTTGATCGCCTCTAACTTTTTTAAGCGATTTTTCCTTATTTCATCAATTTGGGCCATAGTGTTTATTGGCGCCTACTTTTTAAAACCCCGTCCCTTGGGACGGGGTCCAAGGGAACAATAGAGGGCGTCAATGAGAATTCCAAAGAAGGCTACTCCTTTGGTCTTTGGGCGGATGGGGGAAAACCCCGCCCAAAGAGCGTTATTTACTTATTCTACCTCATCTTATTTTAACGGTCAAAAACACAGGTCCGCCTTTTTAAAGTTGGACCCGGAAAAAGGATAATCTTGAAGTAAAACTGATGACAGCAATTTTTTACTGGAAATACCAACCTAAAACTTCTTTAGCTACAGGCAGAGCAGCAGCTTGAAGCCCATGTACATTTTCAAGCAGAATCGTCAGAACAATTTGAGGATCTTCATAGGGAGCAAAAACAGTAACCCAGTTATGGAAAACATTTTCCATTCCGGTTTCAGCCGTGCCGGTTTTGGAGGCTGCCTTTACGGGTAAATCATTTAGGATAACTGAGGAGCCATAAGTTACAGCTTCTCTCATTCCTTCTCTAACAATTTCTAGATTTTCAGGGTCAATAAAGTTTTCCCTGATTATTTTTGGGTTTATTTCTTCAACAGTCCCGCCCTTATCGTCGACAATCTTTTGTACCACCTGCGGCTGCAGTAGTTTTCCGCCATTGGCAATAGCCGAGAAAGCTGTTACTACCTGCAGGGGCGTAACTCCCAAATCTCCTTGTCCGATAGAAAGATTATATGTATTACCGACATACCATCCTTCCCCCTTTTTTTCTTTCTTCCAGGCAGGGTCTGGGACTAAACCTTCATTTTCTCCATAAAGATCAACACCTGTTTTTTGGCCCCAGCCAAAGAGCTCTAAATATTTTTTAATTCTTGCCGGTCCCAGCCCTTTCTGGTCTTTATATCCCCCGCCAACTGTATAAAAATATACATTGCAAGATACTGCAATAGCTTTTCTCATATCAACCGTGCCATGGGGCATCCAGTCCATAAAAGTATAAATTATTTCGGGATCATATTCGTTAGGAATTTCAATTCTTCCTGAGTCATAGATAGTCTTTTCCGGTGAAATTATCTTTTCCTGCAAAGCAGCAGAAGCAATCAAAGGCTTAATTGTCGATCCCGTAGGATATTCTCCAGAGATTACCAGATTAAAAAGAGGATTTAGAGGATCATTTAATGTTTCTTGAAGTATTTTAGAATCTCCACCTTTATTAAAAAGGTTATTATCGAAACTAGGCAAACTAACCATAGATAAGATGCCTCCAGTTTTGGGATCCATCGCTACAGCTACCCCCTTTTTTGCGCCGATTTTTTGCATAGTGGATTTCAGGGCCTCTTCAACTTTTCTCTGTAATTTCGAATCTAAATAAAGGGTCAGGCTCTTTCCAGTTTCGGGATTAGAAACCTGGGCCTCTGATTTAACCTGACCAGAAACATCTTTTTCAATTTGAATTTTACCTGGTTTGCCTCTAAGAATATTTTCGTAGGATTTTTCAATTCCAATTTTGCCGATGTAATCTTCAATTGAATAATTATCTGAATTTTTAATATCCTCCTTTGTTACCTTGCCTGTATAACCGATTAAATGCGCAAAGGTTGGGGCTGAAATGTAATCTCTAATAGTGTTTTCTATAATTTGACACCCAGCGGTTTCTTCTTGAAGACGAAGGATCGGGCTTGTTTCGAGTAAAATCAGCGCGTGATTATCAATATTTTCTGAGATTAAAATTCTTGATGATTCAGACGTCTCGACCCCTTTTTTTATCTGCCCAAAATCTTTATTGATGATTCTTGAAATCTCTTCAAGAATCATTGATTTCTCCTTTTCATTTTTGGGTAAATCTCTTTTATCGCAGACAAGATCAAAACTCGGTCTATTGAATACGATTTGTTCTTCCCATTTGTCATAAATAACTCCCCTGTCGCTCTTGATAAAAGAAATCCTTAACTTATTTTCCTTCGCCAATAGAAGAAATTCCCCGCCTTTTAAGACTTGAAAATAAAAAGTAACGGCAAAAAAAATAAAAAAAATAAATAAAAAAAAGGCAAAAAAACCTTGGATAATTTTTTTTGAAAGAGGAACCTCTAGCTTTTGTTCAGAAACCCCCAGTTCTTCCCCCTTCTTTTGAGCAAGGTCATCTAAAAAAACTTCCTGAGGTTCAATCTCCTCTTTAACGAAGGTTCTTACTCTCTTATTTTTAAGCCCTTTTTTTAATGGGTAGCCGAACATATTTTTGGCCAAATTTTAAAATATAAAAAATAATTAAGCCGATAATAATATTTAAAATAATTTCAATAAATACTAACCATCCGATGTCAAATTTATTAGGAGCAGTTTTTTGAGACATGTAGGCTAAGGAAAATAAAGTAATTTTCCTAGAAATAATATAAAAAATCACAGAAAGAGAAAAAAGCAAAAAAGAACAGAGAAAATTTAACTCTTTAACTAACGCCGTTCCCTTTTTAAGCAAAAGCATTAATATTAAAAAAATTATGGCCGTAGTTCCTAGGGGCATATTAGAAAATATGTCAGTAATAAATCCTCCTGATAAAGCGAGCATAATGCTGAATTTTTCTTTTTGGTTCTCAAAAAAAATAAAAATGATTAAAGAAATTAAAATAAAATTTGGCATAGCGCCAAATATTTCAAAATGAACCAGAAGGCTATTTTGTAAAATTACCAAAAAATAGAAAAATATTATTGAAATAAAAAACAACCCCATTCCTTAATTAAAAATTAGTAATTATTAATAAACGATTAAGGTCTTCGATCTGGCAAAGTGGGGAGATTTCTGCTTCTTTATGGTATTTAATGTCGCTTCCCGAAATTTTATTAACCTTGCCGACTAAAAGATCTTTTGGAAAAATTCTGCTAAGGGAGGTTGTAACTATCAAATCCCCTTCTGTAATCTCTTTATCGGGAGCTACTCTTTTAAAAATTATCCGCGAATTACCGTCTCCCTGAATTTCCCCTTTAATTTCTTTCTCTCGCATTTCTGCCTCAAAAATAGTTTTTTTCTCGGATATTAAAGAAACTTTTGAAGTAGTTCCATAAACTTCGCTTATTTTTCCGCAAAGTGCTTTTGATTCAGTAATAACCGGCATGCCCTCTTTTAGGTTAGAATCAGCCCCCCTATTAATCAGAACATAATCTTCCTCTGAGTTTTTGGCAATTATCTCAGCTAACTCAAGGTTAAAATCTTTTTCCAGTCCAATCCCTAAAGCTGCTCTTAAATCTACATTTTCTTCTCTGAGCCTATTCAATAAAATAATTTCAGAAAGAAGTTTTTGATTCTCTAATTCTAGATTATTTATTTTTTCCTCCAGACCGCCCGATTTTATGATTGAACCAAAGAAATCGGATATATTTTGTCCCTCTTTCCAGAAAGCCTTTTGGATAGGTGCTGATATTGAATAAAAAAAGCTCCTTACTTCTCTGCTGTAGAAATTCAAAGCAATGATGGTTAGAACTCCGGCAACTATTATTAATAGCTTATTTTTGTATAAGGATACTTTCATCGGGATTGTCTCATCCATTATAAACGAAATACTAATAAAATAAAGAGGAATATCTGGTATATTAAGATAGATACGCATTGTCGAAAAACTTGACAAATTAATAATTTCGGTATATAATACAAACAACACATTGCGAGATCTATTCGAACGTATATATGTGATAAGATAAAAATGGAGGCTATCTTATCATATTGGTCCAGAGACGGAGGTCTTTGATGGAAACAATCATTTCGAGGATCGGCAAAGCAATCCTCTGTTTCATCGGAGGAATGAGCTTACTAGCTTGTGCTCCCATTCCTGAAGATGTTCCTGCGGAGCTTCCGCCATATCACCACGCTAAGACCCAAGACTATGAGTGGAAGGTAGTGATCGACCGCGCGGACGAGAACTGGGTCTTCTACACAGATTCTACCCCAACCTTTTCGCTACAGTCCACGAATGAGGGCGACGCTCAAACTGTAGTGTGTATAAAGAACGCCCGGCAGGCAGTTTGGGGGAGGGCAAAAGACCGGTATTACACTGCCGACAAGCCGTACTGTGTTGGTGGTGAAGGGAAGATCCAGATCATCCCTCAGAGCACGCAAATCAAGTTCTAGTCATTAATACGCAGTACCTTCAAGTGAATCCCGACCTCCATCGGGTTCACAACCAAGAGCCGACACATTAAACTCGTTCATCCGTGCCGGCTCTTTTGCTTTTATAAAAACTTGACTCATTTTAAAATTGTGCTATAATTATAGAGGAAAATGATTAAAAAAATAGTTCTCAATTTAAAATTATTTTTTATTCCCTGCGAGGAAAATAACTATAGACCGGAATTTTTAGGAAGCAGATTTCTGGCAGTATGTATTATTGTTCTGGTTGTTGCAAAATTAATCGCTATTGTTTTTTTTGTTAACCTGCCAAAAACTGTTTTTTTCGCTGATTTAACCAAAACCGCTCTAGTTAATCTTACAAATCAGGAAAGAAAAACAGCAGGGCTTCAACCTCTTAAATCAAACGAAAGGCTGGAAATAGCTGCCTATCTTAAAGCTCAAGATATGGTTGAGAAAGATTATTTTGCTCATCAAAGTCCTTCCGGGAAAACGCCCTGGGCTTGGCTAAAAGAAGCAAATTACAGCTATAAATATGCTGGAGAAAATTTAGCAGTAGGATTTCTAGACTCAGGCGAGGTGATCCAGGCCTGGCAAGAATCTCCCGCCCATCGAAAAAACCTTTTAAATCCTAATTACCAAGAGATTGGGATCGCTGTAGTCAAAGGAGATTTCCAAGGATCGGAGACTACAATAGTTGTTCAGTTCTTAGGAACGCCCGCAAAAGTAAAAACAATTTCTCCAAAATTAACCCAGGAAACCAAACCAAAAGAAATAGAGGAACCGTCAGAACAAAAACCACAACAACCAGCCGCCGAAGGCGAGCCTCGCCCGGGGCGGGAGGAAAAAGAAGTTATTCCTTCTGAGTCTGAAGAAACTTTATCAGAGACAGTAAAGGAAGAATCGGTAGGGGGAGAAGAAGCTGGAGAAGAAAAAATCAGGGTAGCTGCTTACCAGATAGAAAATAAGGAAACCATCCCAGATTTTTCTCTATTTCGATTTATGACTGAATATTATCCAGATATTTTACAGAAAATAATATTTTATTTCCTCTTTCTAATTACAATTGCTTTAATATTAAATATTTTTATCAGGATTGACATTCAGGACAAGGGTTTGATTTTGAAAGCAATAATCTTTATTATTTTGTTAACTTTGCTAATAGTTTCTGATAAAGAATTAATAACCCAATTAATACCGCATAATCTAATAATTTGATCAAGATGCCAAAGCAGAAAAACTATAATAATCCATTTTTGATAAAGGAAACTGCTAAATTCGTCAGGATTTTTGTTTTCTTATTGCTAATAACCCTAGTTGCAATCAACTGGGGAACAATTAAGGGAATGTTCAATTATAATGTTGTATATGGAGATTTCTGGAATTCACTAAAAGAAGGATTTACTGATTTTTCTAAAAAAGAAATTGCCGATGTAAAAAACCCCGAAGTAAAGGTTCCTGACGTGATGCTAAGTAAAAGGGAATTTGAATTTTCAGAGAAATCAGATAGTATCGAAATTCCTAAAATTGGGGTGGTTGCTCCGCTTATCTTTCCGGAAGGTAATACCGAAAAACTTTTGGCAAAAGCCCTAAATAAGGGAGTAGTTTTTTATCCTGATTCAGCACTGCCGGGGGAAGAAGGAATCACCGTGATTTTAGGGCACTCTGCCCCTTCAAATTGGCCCAAGATAAATTATGATGGGGTTTTTACACGTTTAAATGAACTAAAGCCCGGTGACGAGATTTTTATATACCTAAATCATCGGAAATACCAGTATAAAGTTACAGGAAAATTATTCTTAAAGAGAGGAGATGAAATTCCAAAACCAGATTTATCAGAATCGAAATCATTTTTGACCCTATTAAGTTGCTGGCCACCCGGAATAAACAATAAGAGAATTGCAATCCAAGCTGAACTCCAGTTTTAACAGAAAGCTTCTAATGCTTGACAAGCTATAGTAAACTAGTGTAATATAGTGTTGGCAGGAGGGAACCTGTTCTTTTTAATTCAATTCTCAGAAAGGGAGGTTCGATATGAATAAAGGAAAGATAATTGTAGGAGTATACGCTATACTCCTAGTAGCAGTTAGCATATGGGTTGTATCGTCTCTTTTCGGAGACGACAACAAAGGCGAAAGCAACAGAGCACCAGTAGCACCATTCTCTTATCAAGAAAATATTACCATGCACGATCTGCAAAAGGATATGGGGGCACTCAGCGGTGTTGTGAGGACCGAGAGTGGGCAGCTCGTATCCGGAGCTGTGGTTCGGGCAGTGGCGGGACCGTCTGCTGCTGCCACCATCACAGAGACCAAGGACAACGGCTCATACTCTCTGGAACTTCAGCCGGGAATCTATATGCTCACAGTAGCGAGCGAACAATACGAACTATCTCTGCTCGACGGCATTGAAATCAAGGCGCAGAACGAAAGCGCGCAGGACGTACGACTGACCCTAAAGGGTCAGGCTGGTCCGCCGCCAACTTTCGACGATCCCACATCGTACATTGTAGGAAAAGGAGCTTCCACCGAGGATGAAGCAAGAGTTCTGGTGGTTTCCCACGGATTTTCGCCCGAAAACGGGATAACGATACTCGACATTAGCGAAGATTATCTTAGCGGAGATGGTTTCTCCGCATATTATAGGAACGGAGATGCTGTGTCCATCGACGAAGACGTCACCTTTAACAACGAACCCGTCTGGAAGGTGATCATCTTCGACGGCACTAACGAAAGCACTCTGTATGTCCAGAGGAAGTGCGGGAATCTAGTCCCTGGCGGAAAAGGCCAGGAAGTACAGGTTCCTACGATCACAGTGCCACCGATTGAGATAACGATAGTGTATCCTACACCAGTGTGTTGTGCGCCAACACCGGAACCGACACCTGAGCCGTCGCCTACACCATCGCCAAGCCCAACGGCAACGCCAACAGCAACTCCGACTCCCAGTCCGACTCCTACACCGACGCCTTCGCCTACACCTACGCCTACACCTACGCCAACACCCACGCCTACATCCACGCCTACTCCTACTCCGACTCCTACACCGACACCCACACCGACACCCACACCTACACCTACACCTACTCCTACTCCGACTCCTACACCAACACCTACACTGAATGTGTCGCTCACACCCGAGCCAAATGCGGGGTATGGTCAGCTTCTCGACGTGGATCTCGTAGCGGTGGTAAGCGGAACGGCTGTTGGTCCGGTAGACTTCTGGTTTGACTGTGCCGGTGAAAAAACCTCGGAAAAACAGCTGACCAACGGTTTCTGGACTGGTCATGCTTATGTACCTGTCGAGGGGAATCCATCCGTCACTTTCAGGGCCGAGAATCTGTGTGACTACACTGAGCCCGGCGAATATTACGCCTGGGTATTAGTCACCAGAGATAACCGATCGATCATGGGACCCTCAACTATCCTTGTCGTTGAGGCGCTCAACTAGCCTTTATCTAAAATTCGAAAACCTCCCATAAAAGAGAAGCGATGCCGGGAAACCGACATCAATTCTCTCTTTTTCAATGAAGATTTTCAAAATCCTTATTGAAAAGGAGGGAAATTAATAAATAAAAAAAGGTCGAAATGCTAAAAATTAATGAAAAAATAAAATGATGATAAAATATTTTATTTCCCCCGCTTATTATCTTAAACGCGGAGCTATATTAGTTATAGCTGCGTTAATTATACAAATTCTTTCTCCGTTTATTCCTTTTTCGACTGCTATTCAAACTGCCAGAGCTGCTGATTTATATGTTGAGATATCAGCTAATCCCTCTTCTGGTCCAGCTCCCTTAAATGATGTTGACCTGACAGCGAGCGTCTCGGGTTCAGCTACTGGTAATATCACCTATAAATTTGACTGCCGAAACGATGGTAGTTGGGAAAAAACAATTACCACCAGCTCTACAAGCTATACTGCAACTGATCTTTGCGATTATTCTTCAGTAGGAACTTATACTGGAAAAGTCAGGGTAGAAAGAGAAAATTTAACTTTTGAAGGGACAACAGCTATTCTTGTGCTCGCAGGCTCGACATTGTACGTTACTCTTTCTGCTAATCCATCATCTGGTACAGCTCCCTTGAATGACGTTGACCTGACAGCTAATGTTTCAGGATCAGCAACAGGCGATATCACTTATCGTTTTGACTGCACAAATGACGGCAGCTGGGAATTAACAACCAGTACTTCTAATACTAGTTATACAGCTACCGATCTTTGCGACTATCCGGATCCTGGGAATTATACTGCTACAGTAAAAGTTGACAGAGGAGGATTATCTTATCAAGGTACCGTAGCTATTGTTGTCCAAGAGGTCGCAACCCTATTTGTTGATCTTGTAGCTAACCCTTCGTCTGGTTCTGCCCCGCTTAACGATGTTGATTTGGTAGCCACAGTATCAGGGACAGCTATGGGGAATATCACTTACCGCCTTGACTGCAAAAACAATGGCAGTTGGGAAAAGACGATTACCGTTAGCGAGACTACCCACAACGCTGTGGATCTTTGTGATTATTCCTCTCCTGGAACTTATACTGCCAAAGTGAGGGCAGAAAGAGGCGGTTTGAGTGCAGATGACACTACAGAGATTACCGTTCAAGAAGTCGCAACCCTAAATCTTAGTATTACTCCGACTCCTTCTTCCGGTAATGCTCCTCTTGAGGACGTTGATCTTACAGCTAATGTCTCGGGTTCGGTAACAGGCGATATCACTTATCGTTTTGACTGCACAAATGACGGCAGCTGGGAGAAAACTATAACAACTAACGATACGTCTTACACTGCCTCGGATCTGTGTGATTATTACTCCACCGGTGTTTACTCTGCAAGAGTTTCTGCAGAACGCGGTGGTTTACTAATTCAGGGTACGACTAATATTGTACTTGGAGACGTCGCTAATTTAGCAGTTGATTTCTCGATTAGTCCATCTTCCGGAACTGCTCCCTTGAACGATGTAGATTT
>Ga0315294_10002484_pt1 | contig 20148 bp, 25 predicted proteins | sample YL17G13_40_MG_FD_203626 | JGI IMG/M metagenome (GOLD analysis project Ga0315294, IMG submission 203626) | Sediment microbial communities from Yellowstone Lake, YNP, Wyoming, USA - YL17G13_40 | ecosystem: Environmental > Aquatic > Freshwater > Lake > Sediment | place: USA: Wyoming | collected...
GCCTCCTGGCCTTACTCGCAGTCAAGCCAAGAATTTGGAAGAGTTATCTATGTCCCTGGGCCAGCAGGTAGCTGCTTATGCTCTAAGAGAATATCTAGCAGAGAGCGCCTTTCCGAACGTACTGGACTTCCTGGATTGGGCTGGCAAAGTCAAGGAAACCCTCCCTGACGATCTTGTATGCAGCGCATACCTGGACGGAGACCCTTCGCTGGTGGCAATGGCTGATGACCTGGAGACACTACGAGGAGCTTGGTTTCCAGACGAGCAGGATAAGGAACGCCTAGCGTTGCTAGAGCAGAGGCTTAGGAGAGCACTAACGTGAGCATAGAACTTGAGGCCCGCCTGCTGGCTGCTGTGCGCTCTCCTACTGACTTCGAGCGCTTAGCGCAATTGGGCATCACAGAGGCTGACTTTCCTAACAGCAAGCCACTCTATCACTATATACGACAGATGATAGAGCAATATGGCAAGGTGCCACGCCTAGTAGACCTGCGGGACACTTTCAACCTGCCAGCGAGCGTGAAGCGAGACCCGACGGAGTTCAACTACCTGCTGGAGGAGTATCGCCGAACAGTCGTCGCCAAAAACCTACAGGATATTATAGACAAGACAGCGCAGGAGCATGGCGAGGATCCTGACGCTCTCCTGGACGCCTTGATAACTCGCTCCTCAGCCTTGCAGCGAGGAGCCGCCACCCATATGTCCGTGACAGATGGCTCTATGCCTGACCGCCTTGCAGGATATGCCACCGTCTCCGACACCTACGGCACCATCCGAGGAGTGCCTACAGGCATAATGTACTTCGACGACATGATTGGCCTAGGCTGGCTGCCTGGAGAGCTAGTAGGAATCGTAGGACGCCTTTACGTCGGGAAATCCTGGATGCTGATGTACTTTGGCATAATCGCTTGGCAGGCTGGCGAGAGGGTGCTTCTCCTGTCGCCAGAGATGCCCTTGGAGGAAGCGGAGGCACGTTTCGATGCTCTCATTTTGGCGAAGCACGACATGGGACTTGATACGACGCAACTTTACCGTGGCTTCAAACCCAGCGATAAGGTTCAGGCCGTAGGCAAAGAGACGGCGAAGAGCGGCAGATGGTTCACCTACGACTCTACGGCTGAAGGTGGATTCGGACTCTCCTCCATCGCAGCGCTAACTCAGCGGCATCGCGCGAGCGTAGTCCTTATTGACGGCCTGCCGCTCCTGGAGAGTGCTGCCAGCGGCAGGCGGCAGGTATGGGAGACCATCAAAGATCTCTCCTATGGCCTGAAGCGCATAGCCGTCCAGTTGGGTGCTGTAGTAATCATTACCCATCAGGCCACAAGGAGTGCTCACAACTCCGCTCGCCCGCCAGCCCTCCATGAGATATCCTTTGGCGACGCCTTCGCTCAGGCTTGTGACAGAGTGCTAGCTCTCTCCAGGCCCGTGACGCCGCCAGACATACTGCGTATAACTGTGCAGAAGTTCCGCAAGGGAAGGCCGCACACAGGCGGTATTGACTTCAAATTCGCACCTGAAAAAGGAGACATACATGAACTTGTTTCTGGACATACTGACCGACCTGGGGTTGAGCGGGAGGATCTGCCAGAATGGGAAGGAGATGGAACTGAAGTGCCCCTTCCATGATGACAGCACTCCTAGCATGTATGTAAGTATGGACAATGGAGCATGGATATGTCACGCAGGATGCGGCAGCGGCGGCTTCATAGAACTTGTTGACCGCCTGGAGGCAGTAGGCCATCGGCCCAAACCTGCTGCCAAAGCCCACACCAGCCTGCTGCGAAGAGGCATCACGGCTGAGATAGCAGCATCCTGGAAGATATGTTGGAATCCTGACGTCGGCGCCACAGAGATACCTTGCCATGATCCAGAAGGTGCTTTTGTCGGATACATCTGGCGTATGCCAGACGGCCAGGTGCCTAAGTACAGGTATCCCGCAGGATTCCCTCGCTCCCGCCTGCTGTTTGGCCTGCATCGTCTGCACCTAGACAGGCAGATATTCCTGGCAGAAGGTCCTATGGATGCCATATGGCTACAGGCTGCTGGCCTGCCTGGAGTAGCGCTCCTGGGAGCGTTCCTGAGCGCTGGCCAGATGGAGATTCTCAGCAAGAGGCTGCTGAGAGAGATCATATTGTGCTTTGACAACGACAAGGCTGGCCAACTAGCCACAGAGATGGCTACTAGGCAGTTGCGCCAGGAAGGATTCTGGGTATACCGTGTAGAATTGCCGCCTAAGTTCAAGGACATACAGGAGGTGCCTATCGAGAAAGTACCACAGGTAGCAGGCAATCGTCATCTCTGTACCAATGGAGCAGGTATGCTGCATCCGCGTTACAAGAGATGGTTAGACAAAGAATGTGCCGCTGGCGCAGGAATCTGGAAGTTACAATAGGAGGAGCAAGATGAAAGAACTCGTTGAACGCCTCGCCGACAAGGTGGTTGAGGACTTCGCCACTGAGGAAGATCCAGACGAGAAGTTGTGGTATGGCAGCGCTAGTCTCCGACCGATGAAGGATGACCTTATAGAGGCTTTGACTGACGTTATAGCCGACTGGCTGCTCGAACACAAGCCTGTTCCCGCTTACGATTCTAAGTAACATCCCAATAGGATAAGAGTAACGCTAGATAGGAGGAGCAACAATGACGCCACGTGGTGGTATCGACCAATCAGAAGAGATGATTAGAGGAGTAGCTCGCTTTCCTCGCCTGTTCCTGAAGGCAGGAGACCGTGCTAGGTTCCATTCCCTGGCGAACGGAGGTCCTGGAGATCCTAACCTGCTGGCCGCTATCTTTCACTCTGTAGACACTGGCGGTCCATTCCCTCGCGACATGGTGTGCCTGGACAAACTTACCCAAGGAGAGGAGTCTTGCCAATACTGCGAGAGTGGCCATGACGAGACCCGCAGGCGCTTCGCTCTCTGGGTGTACGTCCACAGCATCTTCCACATGGGTGACAACCCTGACCCAGAAGGCAACGCTTGGACGCAGGTCAAGGTCGCCAACCGTGTGATGTTCAAGGAAGAGGTCAAGCAGTCTCTCGTCCTCTGGCTTGGCGTGGGACGCAAGATGGCCTGGTGGGGACAGTTCAAGGCAGCCTATAACAAGTACGGCAGTCTGGAAGGTAGACTCTTCGACCTGCTGCGAGTAGGCGGAGACATGGACACCGAATACCACCTGAGCATCGTGAAGGAGATGCCGCTGGGAGACATAGAGGTAAGCGAACTCACTCCTATCGAAGACGTGTTTCGTTCGACCCTCGGCGGAGTATCCAGGCCTCCACGCCTATCCGAGTCTACCACTACAGAGGAAATGGCTGAAGGGGAAGACTCAACCCTTTCTGAAGAGGAACTTCCAGTAGCAGCCATTCCGACCGAGGAGGAAGGCGAGGAGTTGCTGTAAAATGAAAGTCACCGTCCATGCCGGCCTCACTTTCCAGATAGGTCCGATGTCTAGCAACCAGTATGCTCGTGTAGATGTCACCTTGGCTGACCTGGATCCTGAGCAGCCGCTAGAAGAGCAGATAGCAGGAGGCAAGAAGGTAGCCTCCGCAGCCTTCAAGGTGGTGTTAGAGGAACTAGACCGCCAGTCAGGAACAATAGCAGGGAAAGGAAAATGGTAACCGAAGATCGCGAGGTGTGGACAACCGTTGGCAAAGTAGACGGTGGCATAGGCCTCAACTGGGAATGGATAGGTCTGCCCAGGGAACTTTTCCATGCGTTCCTGGATGAACTTCTGAAGGTGGCAGGATTTCCAGTTCCAAGCCTGGTCTACTGGGAGAAGACAGCTATCGGCGGCACTCGTATAGACTGGAATCGCATGCGTGTAGGAGCTAAGGAATGCGAGTTCCATCGGGTAGACCCAGAGAAGGCTGTTCGCAGAATCAAGGACTGGCTGACGTCTGAAGACGTTCAGTATCGCTTTGGCCTGAACTTCCGCTTGTCTGACGAGTATGATTCCGTACCTAGTTAGTCCAGGCCGAGTAGAAGCCCTCTGCCGTCTCGTTGAGCAATGGCGAGCCGTGGTGCTTGATTGCGAGACCGCAGGCCTGAACCTATACCTAGGTGACCTCCTGATGGGTATAGGCCTAGGCCAGCTGGACGGTGAGGAGTGCTACTATCTACCTGTCCACCATGGAGAAGGAGACATACCGAGGCAGGAAGTCGAGCAGTTGAAGCAAGCCCTGGCAGGCAAGCCGCTGGTAGGCTACAACATCAAGTTCGACCTCCATGCTATGGCGCAGTATTGGGGAGACCTTCCTGAGCAGAACTTCTACGATGTGCTGGTGATGGCTCAACTGATGTCCTATGGAGAGCACCCTATTCTGGATCTGGAATCTGTCGCCTACAGGGAGCTTTCCTATGACTATCAGTCTCCAGCAGCAGGAAAGCAGGCTATCTTTGGCAGCGGAAAGCTCTCGCTCCTTGACATAGGCATGAAGTGCTGCGAGGACGTAGACCTTACGCGTCGCCTGTACTTCCGATTCAAGGAGCGCATGCCAGAGGAGGTTAGGCACCTGTTCGGCAGAGAAGTTCAAGTGACTGCTATGCTCTATGCCATGGAGAGGGTGGGTATAGCATTCGATCCCGAGGCAATGAAGGCTCTTGACTCTGAACTCACCAGCAAGAAGAAGGAGATGCTGGCAAGACTTCTGGAACTCTCTGGCCTAGAAGAGTTCAATCCTAACAGCCATCCACAGGTTTGCAAACTCATGGATAGCTTAGGCATAAAGTCCTCCAAACGTGGCAAGAAAGGCCCTTCCTGGGACAGAGGAGAACTTTCCAAGATCCGCCATCCTGTAGCCTTGCCTTTGGCCGTCTATCGGACGCTGGACCATGAGACCTCACGTTGGATAGCTGCCTTTAAGCGCTCCGAGAAACATGGTGACTGCACCTTGCACGGCGCATACAAGAACTGGGGTACCGTGACAGGCCGTCTTTCCGGCGATCTCCAGAGCATCCCACGAGGCTACCTCCAGATAGAGGAAGATCCTGATGCTGAGGAGATGATACACTGGGAGGATGAGGGTCTGAACAAGGAGATAAGCATACGTCGCCTGCTAGTGCCTAGGCCTGGTTACGTGTTCCTAATCTGCGACTACAAGCAGTTGGAGATGTTCATCGGCGGATTCTTCCTGCGAGATGCCAACTTCCTGAAACTGCTGGAGGAAGAGGATTTCCATGGTGCTACAGCCAAACTCGTGTGGGGAGTCTCACCGGGAGATCCTGCATTTTCGGCCTGCCGCCGCCGCGCCAAGATATTCAATTTCGGCCTCTTCTATGGTATGGGAGATGCGGCGATGGCAGTCCTGCTCAAATGCTCCTTCGAGGAGACCGTAGAGTATCGGCGGGAGTACTTTGCTAAGATACCTGGTTACGATCGCCTGTATGCTCAGGTGCGCAGGAAGTTGAGCAAGGAAGGGTGCGTCAGTAATGTCTATGGACGTCCATACTACCTGCCGCCGAACCTTGCCTATGTGGCGATCAACTACCTAGTGCAAGGATCAGCAGGCGATTATGTGAAATACCGCCTGACTGCGCTGAAGCCTCTGCTACAGGAGGCAGGAATCCTGCCAGTGCTGACTACTCACGACGACGTTGTCTTCGAGGTGCCAGAAGAGTTGATAGGCTCTCAGTATGTGAAGCGACTCCTGGACATACTGGAGGAAGGAAGTCCTTTCGGCTTCCGCCTTCCTGTGGATGCTAAGGTAGGAGAGCGCAACCTGGCGGAGAAGGAGAAACTAGTTCTCGTTTGAAGGAGGAGAGTATGCTTACAGATGTTTACATACAACTCAACTATGATGCCTACAAAGAACTGGAACGCCAACTGCTCGATTATAAGCAGATGGAGACTTCACATACCACAGTAGAAGGATTCTACCACAAAGCCTTCCGTCTGCAAGTCGGCAGCATCATTTTCGAGTTTCAAGGACCGCTCGTCCACAAACCGCTGGAGGGATAGACATGGCCGGCATAGAAGAGTTGAAAAAGAAGGGTCTCCTGCGAGCAGGCTCTGACGAGCGCTTTCGCATCAAGCGCATCCCTTTCGGCTTGGCAGACCTAGATAAGATTACTAATGGCGGAGTGCCGAGAGGTCGTATCACCATCTTGACAGGGAACTACTCCTGCGGAAAGACCTTCTTGACGCAATTGCTGGTAAAACATGCTATCGGCCTAGGCTGCACTACTGCGCTGGTGGATGCTGAGCGCTCCTTCGACCCAAACTGGTGGGAACAGGTAGGCATAGATATAGGCCAAATGATGGTGCACCAGCCTAACGACGGCGAGCAAGCTGTGGACATGATGGCGGACTTGATACGCGAAGGCGTGGATGTGGTAGTGTTAGACTCCCTGGCTGGCCTCGTACCTATGGAACTCTTGAAAGAGGCTAAGCACAAGTCCGTAGCGCCGCAGGCACGGCTTATCAATCGCCTCATGCAGATTGTCCTGACCATCGGAAGCCCTAGCGCTGTTGTCTGTACTAATCAACTACGCAGCGGCCTTGGCGGAAACTTCCCTACAGACACCATGCCAGGAGGAAAGGGTCAGGAGTTCTTTGCCAGCCTTATTGTCCGTGTTCATCGAGAAGGCTGGATAGAAGAGCAAGGACGGCGCGTGGGCTTCAATATGCGTGTCGTAGTCCGCAAGTCCAAGGTAGGCACACCCTTCCAGGAGTGCATCTTGCCTTTCCTATTCCGTGGCGAGATAGATGAGCTTTCGCTGCTGGTAGAAAGGTCGCTAGAGGCCGACCTAATCACGCAGTCAGGCCCCTGGTACAGCATTCTCGGCGGCGACAATATGATGGGACGCAACACAGTGATAGAGAAGATAGCCACCGATAGCGAGTTGCGCCGCAGGTTGGAGGAATCCTTGGAAGGCAGGGCGAGCGATGACCCGTCCCTCTAACTTACCCTTCAATGCCTACCATTCCGCCCTCTGCCGCGCTCTTGGCAAGAAGGGCTTGCAATACACCGAGGAGTATCCGATAGGCCCTTACTCTGTAGACATCTATTTGCCAGAACTTCACCTGCTGGTAGAGGTTGATGGGCCATTCCATTTCGCTGCTGCTGACAAGAAGAGATCTGATCGCATATTGGAACTGCGGCCAGACCTTCGCATGGTGCGCGTGAAGGTAGGAACGCCAATGGCGAAGGCTCTAGGAAGGATACTGGAATGCGCCTCACCTCAGGAATAAAACGCATACTAGAGCGCGACCCTTGCCAGCAATTGCTGAACCAACTAGAACTCGTCCAAGGGAAGGCAAGCATGACCACCTTGCGAAAGGTCATCAAGGCCAGCAGTAAGCCTCGCTCGGAGGAAGGTTGGATTCACGCAACAGACAGCACTCTCTCCTGTGATCGCCTCCTGGCAGGCGCACTGCTGGGTGTGCAACCGCCGCGTTCCTTCCTCCCGCCTAAGACTCGGCGCATCTTCGACAACGGCACGCACATGCACTTTCGCTTCCAGAGTTACTTTTACAGCCTGCCGTCTCCTTTTACCGTGCAGGCACCCCTCCTTCTTCGCCGATGGCCATTCACAGGAGAGGCAGACATCGCCGTAGAACACCCAGAGCTAGGCAAGTGGATAATCGAACTCAAGAGCATGAACACCATGCAATGGCGCTCCCTTACCAAACCCTTGTCTGGACATACCTATCAGCTAAACTGCTACCTCGGCCTCGCTGGCGGCGATTGGGCAGGTCAGGTGTGGTACGAGAACAAGAATACGCAGGAACTCAAGCTGTACCGAGTGGATTTCGACCGCAAGATGTGGAAGGAAGTATGGGACAGAGGCAACCGTGTGGCCTGGGAAGTGATGGAAGGACGCCTGCCAGACCTATGCGGTGGCTGTCCTGATCCTCCCTTCTGCGGCAGCGATATCGCCATAACACCAGAGCGCTTGGAGATGCTTAAATGCCTGATGAACCAATCCTAGTAGACGATGGTAGGGAGCCATGGGTAGTATACCCAGGAGACTCTCCCTACAAATTGGTGGCGGACATGCCTCGTGACGAGGAAGGAGTTGTACATGTCGAGCCTTCCTTTCTGGCAAAGGTGAAAGGATGGTGGTATGACAAGGCTGCGGCGAAGGTAGTGGAGCACATAGCAGCCTTGGCGGTGCCTTGGGAGGATTTCCAGATTACAGATGGCGATATCAATGGCTCCAGCACCGACTCCCTCAGCAGCAAGCTCGCCAGGATAGGATATTATATGTCCCTAGTATGCAGGGAACAAGCGACCTTGGAAGCTAAGTTGGCGCTGGCAAAGGCTGCGCTTGACCAAGTAGTAGGAAAGCTCCTGGCGCAACAGACAGCGGATAAAGGCCCGCTTGGCCCGCGCTCAGCACTCATCATCTCCCAAGACAAGCGCCTTCGCAACACCAAGATAGAGATTATGGAGGCTGATGGCTACAAGCACGCTCTGGACAAAACGTTAGATGCTCTTGACATCAACTGGAAAACAACCAGCAGAGTGCTCTCGGCTCGTCTTATGGAGCCAATGGAGTAGCCTTTACTCTAATGGAGAGATGGAATGAGGAGGAGTAGAAGAATGGACAGAAGGGAGTTTCTGAACGACCTGGCTGCAGGTTACTTTAAGGAGATGTACATACCTCAGGGGTCTGTGCATCTCCACCTGTTGCTACAGCGTGGGCAGCTTGAGTGGGCTATAAGGACATATAAATCTAGCTTATGTGGAACTGATAGGTGTAGAAAAGCTACTCTAGTAGTGGAGCCGCTAGAATGACAGATTTAGACTTCCTACGCCGCCATGTAATGCGCTTGCGCCATCAGGAGTGGTTCAACACTCAGCCACGCCTAACCCACATCTCTGTGGCCGAGCACTTGTTCCTTACCGCCGCCACTGCCTTCCTACTTGCTCCTGACGATGCTGAGGCTATCAAGGCAGCTCTCTTCCATGACCTGGAGGAAGGATTCACAGGGGACGTGAGCGCTCTCGCCAAAAGGCTAGATGGTTCTGTGAAAAAGGCTTGGAACGGCCTTAAAAGCGTCGTGATGTTAGAGATCATAGACCCTCCAGACGCAGTGTTTGCAGCCTGGGATAATGCTCAGACAAACAAGGTGGTGAAGGCCGCAGACCTGCTAGTAATGTGGATGTACGCCATGGAGGAGGTGGAGATGGGTAACGAGAGCATCAAGTACGTGTGCTACATAGTAGAGACCTGGTTGCATAAACTGATAACAGCGAATGCTATACCTGAGAGCGTGATAGTAGCATACGAGCAGGTAATGAATGAGAACAAGAAACGGGGCGTACGAAAAGGCTGTGTGCCAGAGGAGTACGAGAGACTTCTTGCCTAATTGACTGACTTCTTCGGCTTCTCTTCCAGCGCCTTCGTCAACTCCTCGACCTGTCTCTGCAACGCCACCACCTGCTTCTGGAGATTCATTATCTGAATCTCCTTCCCCAGCAGGATCATCCCTACGTCCTCTCCGCTCAGGATACCTTCGTTAGCCATGACCCCTCCTAGTTGTAGGTAGCCATCAACTCCAGCCGCTTTGCCTCAACAGCGTCTTGGAATTGCTGGTCGCTCGCGGCTCTTATGGCTTCTATTTGCTGGCCGAACTCGTCGCCCATCGCCGCGCTGATGAGGGCGATGAGTCCAGCAATGACAACTGGTTCGTTCATTTGTGTCTCCTTATCAAAACACCATCACCCGCGTCTTCGTTACCGCTCCCCCCACTGTGTATGTGATGGTGATATATGGAGGAACAGTTCCCTCTCTTGACCAGTAGGATTGCTGCATGATGCCGCCTATCTTGGACCCGAGGTTCATAAGGCGAGCGTTCCAGATGTTGTGCCTGTTGTCTACGGCGTCTACGATCATGGCCTTGATGTCCCAGACAGTGAGGCCACCATTAATAAAGAAGTCATCGTAAGGATCGCGGAACTCGGAGAACACGCTTATATCGAAACCAGGCATATTGTTGTGGGTTACTGTGCTTTCGCCCCAATCTGCTACAGGGGGAGTGTCGTATGGCCCTCTGGCACGATACCAACCCACCGTCCAGATGTTGTTCTCCAAAATGCCACTACTCTGCTGGGCTGTGCAGGTCGCGCTTACCACCTGTGAACCTGCTGTCAGGTCGGTTAATTCGGAGAAGTCAACAAGGACAATGGAGTAGTACCACACCATGTCCTTTGCCCCATTATCCTGCAAGACGGTTATGTAGTCCTTACTGCCGTAGTTATTGTCCGGCGAGGTGGACATAGTAAGGGCATCCTTGTTGAAGCCCTCGACGTGCGGAGAAGCCATTACAGAGCCTCCGTCGCCTTGCAGCGTTCCCAGATGAGGTTCGTGTCAAGCCAGAACTCAGAACGATCCTTGTCCTGTATCTCCTTGAAGCCGAGCAGCCGACACCAGGAAGCGCCCCTACTGTTGGTCGGCCCCACAACGCAGATGTCGTCAAGAAGTGCTACCGCATCCCGAATATCATCGGCAGCGGTTAGGGTCAACTCCCGCGCTACCTGGATGGCGTCCTTCACCGACTTGCTGTAGAGGGTGTAGTCCACAGCCAGCAGGTTGAAGTAGTGGTACGTCCGCTCCTTGCCGTCAGGCATGAAGCGAACGCCCCGCGCCTCTGGCCCCAGGATGCCCACCACCTTCCCCTCGCTAGTAGCTGTCCAGGTGCGAACGTTCTCCCGCGCCTGTGTGGAGAGGGTGTCCAGCGACAGTCCTGCACCTGTACCACTCTCAGGGTCTTCCTTGAAGAGCTTGTCAAGGAAGGCGTAGACGGGCAGGGCGTCCTTCTCAGCTAGGCGCTGGATGGTTAGGAGCATTAGACCGCGTATGCCTCACCTGAGATCGTGATGACCAGTTTGTTGGTGGTGCCGGTGGTGATGGCGTTCAGCAGTTTGGTATTGGCGATCCGCCACGACCCGTACAGGTCGATGTAAGAAGCGGCAGGGACGCTCACGTTCTTTAGCAGTTCCGTTCCCGCCGTCTGGTCGCCCGTTGTGGACAGGCACACCGAAACGGGCTGGGCCACGGTGTCGATGTTGGCAACGTGGATGTGCCTCACGATGTAGAAGAGTGTCGCTGCTGGCGTGGCGAAGCAGTCAGCAATCGACGTGGTTACTAGCTTGGGCGGACACAACAGGATGTTCGTTCCAGGCATTTCTTTCCTTCCTTTCTATGCTTCTCTCACATTTAGCCAAACCGAAAGGCCTTTGGCAGCCGTAGTCTGGAGAACGCTAATATCGACGGTGAGGATATCCCCTATAGCCAAGGCATTTGTAGCTGGATCAAGTACGGGCGCAGCCGCAGCCGTCCGCGATGTCTTCTCCCCATCGTCAAGGGTGATCTTGGTGCTCAGGATCGTGGTGCCGTTCTTGTGGATATCAATTGTAGCTGTGCCAGTTGCTCCTGCCGTGTCTACATAGGCTCCCACGTCAAGAAACGCACCAGCAACAGGACACGAAAAGTCCCCACCTACGGTTCCGAGAACGGTATGGCTGGTAGCAGCATCGAGGGCTCGGAGAACGATATACCTTGGGGGTTTGAGGCTTGGTGCCAGGATTAGAGTTTCGCCGTCCTCACCGTCCCATCCAGGAGGGCCAAGGCCACCAGTAGTACCTTGTTTCCCTACAGGCCCAGGAATAGGATAGGCATCTTCGCCGTCCTCGCCATCGATACCAGGAGGCCCCATCGGGCCGGCAACGCCAGCGGCACCTGCACTTCCTGCGGCTCCAGGTTGGCCAGGTTCGCCATCTAATCCATCTAACCCATCGATACCAGGAGGTCCGATTGGCCCTATTGGGCCGACGCCGCCGCCTGGAATGGTTATTCGTGTCTTACCACCAACGTCTGCTGCTGTGACTCCTGCACCCTGGAAATCAATAACCGTCCGCTGAGGCAGAGCGCCCCCTTCCTCCTCTATCGTATCGTAGCCACCTCCACCGCCTGCCGCCGTGTCCTCATAGAAGAAGCAGCGGCAGTCTACAATAGGAGGAACGATGACGCCTACGGCCACTGTCACTTGGGCTAGAGGGATGGAGTTAGCAGGGAATGGCCCTCCGATGGTAGTGGCGATAGCGCCAGCGGAGTTGATGTAGATCCAGTTCACGCCATTGCCCAGAGGAGGGGCAGGCGGAAAGAGTGTGGCTGCTGGACGGTTGGTGACTGTCTGGTCGATGCGGTAGCGGCCAGCAGCGATGCTTACCTCTCCTGCAACAGTAGTCTCCGTGACCCGCAGCGCCCGCCCGTGGTCTGGTGCGTCTACGTTGTGCAGAAAGGGTGCGTAGTTGCTAGTCATTAGATGTTCCTATGAATACTCTTGGCGTAGTACTGATAGATAGACTTCGCCCCTGGATTCGCTAATGTCCGTACTCCAGACCAAGCAAAAGCGAAGTTCAACGTCGAAGCAGGGAGATCGGCAATAGTCCGTACTCTCGCCTGGATGTTCCTATTGGTGTCCATAAGTTCGAACACAACGTCCGTTGACCCGCAGATGATGCGAACGATATGAGCTAACACATCTTTAGGTACTCCAGTGTCATATAAATGCTGCGTCACGTTGTTATCGGTCATAAACTGGAAGTTGGTATCGAGTCTACTGGTAGAGAGTTGTACCCCTAGATTGTTTCCAAGCGGGTTGTCAGCAAAGAGTACCCAACCGCCAGCATTGGTAAGACCTACAAACAGTCTCTCCTCCAAGATCGATGCGAGTTTGAACTTGCACTCGAAAATCGTTCCATAGGAGCGTCGATGCTGGTAGGTTCCACAAACGACGTGGGCTTCTGAGTCGAGAGGAGCCGCCGAGGTCTGATAGAAAGCTATACCATCAACATCTTGGACAAGAGAGGCAGAAGCGTGGGTCTCTGATACCTGGTACATCCCATCCCAAGCGACGTTCGCTGCATCGGCCATAGCCGACCAACTGCCACGCTGCCGCCAGCCCTCTACTGCTGCCCTCTGCACTTGGTTGTAGGCTTTGAAGCTGATGTAGCCACACAGGGAGGGCTCGCCGCGCTCGTCCACGATATTCCTATCTATAACTCCCCCTCCCGCAGGAATTAGGATCCTCGCCAGACTTATCTCGTAGATACCGCCAGATCGTGTAAGGCTGGGAGGCGTTGGATTAGCTGCTGGTGTGCCCTCCTTGGCACCTATCCAGACAGTGTTCGTCGCGTTGTCACGGCGAGCGATTATGCGATCATAGCGAGGCAAGGCTGCGCCTACAGACACGGTAACTATCTCATCAGCGCTCACAGCGACGAAGACACCTCCAACAGTCAAGATTCCCGTGTGGACTGTGATAGAAAAGAGAGCAAGAAACTCTACTCGACACTCCTCCGCATAGCCAAGGCAGACGCCTTCCAGCATCCCGCCCATGCCGAGTTCAAGGTTGGCTTCGCTGATGACTGACTGATCCATGCCGAAGATCTGTGCGACTGTCATCACGTCTTCCTATTCACGCCATTGGCGTAGTATTGAATGATAGAGCGGTCAGCGGCGACAAGGTTCTCTATGCCCGACCAGGGGTACATATTGATAGCCAGACCAGGGAGCAGCGCCCCAGTGATCCAGAGCGATGCCTGGATGTTGCGGTTGGTATCCAGCAACTCTAGCAGCATGTAGGTCTCGTCGGCGCGACAGGTGACGCGGAAGATGTGAGCGGCAGTATCAGCGACAACGCCGGTATCAGCAAAGGTTGGCACCGCGTCTGCTGCAAGTTCGTACATAAACTGGAAATTTGCGCCAAGGTGAGCAGGCTGGAATTGCAACCCTACTAGATCTCCAACAGGATGATCGGTTCCAAGGACGGTCGCTACCGCGTTGCTGCTGTGCAGGCCAACGAACAGACGTACGGTAGTGATGGCCACCAATTTGAACTTAGCCTCGAAGATCGACCAGTAGCGGCGAGCATGGCAAGGAGCATTTGCCCCCGCTAGGTCGGTGGCACCGATGATGTAGGCGCGAGTGTTGATGACAGCACTCGTGTCCTGTTGAAGACCGACGCCATTGGCGTCCTGGACTGCCGCTGAGGCATCGTCCACGACTTGGTTCGCAGGTGTGGCTGAGCCGTACATCCCTTGAAGGTTCACCAAGGTCGCATGACCGTAGGCGCTCCAGCCTCCACACTGCCTGTTGCCCTCTACATGGCCCCTGGCGACCTGTTCGTAGGCCTTGCCTGAGACGTATCCGCAGAGGGTTGGCTCGCCACGCTCGTCGGTGATGTCGTTCTCGTTCACCACCCCAGTATCGTCAACGTACACTCGCGCTAGGCTTATCTCGTAGACGCCTGCCGCTCGCACTGGCGCTGTGCAGACTGGCGGTCCGGGAGCGGCTATCTCAACTCCTGCCACCCTGGCAAGCTCTAGCAGGTTGGTAGCGTTGGTGCGCCGCAGCACTATCCTATCGCAACGCAGATTGCCAGCTGCTGCCGCAGGAACAGCCACCGTCTCCGCCGCGCTCACACACCCAAACACGCCTCCGGTGATAAATGTTCCCGTATCCACAACGACGCTTGCGCCAGGGACGCCGGAAGCCTGCACCCTGCACTCGTTATCGATGCCTAGAAACACGCCTTCCAGCAGGTTGCCGAATACAGTCTCGAAGTTCACCTCGCTTACCGCTGAGGCGTCAAGTCCGAATAATTGTGCGTATGCCATAATTATGCCCTCGCTGCCTTGATATCTCGGTTGTCTCCGTCTGTTATTGCTCCCCGAAAGCGTTCCATGTCGCTAGCTGTGGACGTATCAAAGGAGATTCCTATTACTGGAGCCACTCCGGCCTCCAACGTATGGCTGACCGCCAGAATGGTCATGTCTAGTGCAGCCGCTCCCACCAGGCCTAACTCCTCCACCTCCAGGGACACCAAGTAGCCGATGTCCCAATCATCTCGGTACACACGGCCAGGGATGCTCAGTAGGACTTCCTTGCTGCGAAACACCACAGGGAGGCCACTACTCCACGTCCTGTCCACCTGTGGCAGTATCTGGAATTCGAACTGGTTGAGCGCATTAAGCACCACCTCCATGCCGCAGTTACTTAGAGCGGCGATCTCCTGAAGGGCATCCTGGACAGTCCCGAATCGCGCCTGGTAGGATATGACACCTAGCGGAGCAATGGCAGCCCCGTTGATGAAGTTCCAGACTTTTCGAGTTACGTCTAGGGGATTGATGAGGTGGGTATCAACGTAGTCTCTCATCACTACATCGGCAGCAGCAGTTCCTGTCAGAGGATTCTGGTCATATTCTGCTCCCGTTATGTCCACTATCCCTGCCGCCTGGGTGCCTGGAGGTGGTAGGACTATCCGGTTGGCACACCAAGAGAGGAGACTGCGCCCTGATACAGTAATTAGTTCGTCTTCTGCAGGCTCTCCTGCCTTGGCTACCATGCTGCCGATAGGCTTGGTCTTGGTTATTTCAGCCTCTGCCCGCTGTATCAACAAGGCCAAGTTGTCCTTCTCCACGTCTCTGGCGTCTAGGAAGTATTCCAGCCGTCCCATGTTGAGGATACTGGCGGCGTTCTCAGCATAGGCCACGTCCCTCAGTGTCCCTGTCCCTTGCCCTGCCGCGTAGATCGCGTTCACGTTCTCGGAACTGTCAAGGATGTAGTTGATAATGCCTATCTGCAACTCAGCATGCTCTATTATGTAGATGGCCTCGAATGCGCCAGTGTCGGCTCGCCGGAACATGATGTAAGAACCTAGCGACATTAAATCGTTCAGGTAGGGGGTCTGGGCAGGTATGACCAGTTCGAAGGTGCCTGCCTGCTGCCAGCAGCGTGTCCAGTTAATCGAGATAGGCTGGATATTGCCACAATCGCCTGTCTCCAGCGGAAAGAGTGCTGCTTTCAGGTTCAGCCATCGGTCATAGAGCAGTATCTCAAACGGAGGAGCAGCAGCCTCCGCAGTCGCTTCCTCTGGTGTAGGCGCAGGGGGTGATGGGGGTGGCGGAGGTGGAGGCGGTGGCGGAGGTGGAGGCGGCGGCGCAAGAGGCCCAGGAGCGCAAATGTAACGAGACCCGCCATCGTGAACACCAATCACAGCGAATATATTGGCGGTTACATCGACCCACCCGCCTGCAGATGTCCACTTGTAGACCGACTTATGTGCCGTTCCCAAGGCCCCAGCCCAATAGAGGGCCTGGTCAAGCTCATCCCAGGCGATTGAGTCAGCCTGTCCTGGGTGCGTAAATCCTACCGTCGAACCTACTGCCCACTGGACTGTCCAGGTGGTGCCGTTATCTGTTGAGCGTGAAACATAACCATCCGTTACCGTATTCCATACCTTGACGAACTCGGCAGCGGAGGCTCCGTGAATTATCTGCTTAAAGTAGCAGAGACTGCCTGTATCGTTGACACATTTAGCTGTCCAGGATACCCCATAGTCGTCAGATATCCAGATCAATTCGTCATTGCCGCCGACACTTATGATTAGGCGGTTAGACTCACCCCACATAATCTGCGAGGAGAAGAAGCTGGAGACGTGTCCATACTTACCCGTTATCCTCTCTGTCCAGCTAGCCCCACCGTCTTGGCTAACATAAACCCGAAGTGAGCCTGTTGATCGCGTAGCAAGAAATGCTAGTTTGAGAGGGTCAGTCGGATGACAAGCAATATCCGTACCAGCCATGTCTGTTCGGGGAACATGGTAAACGAGAGTCCAGTTCAGACCCTGATCAATTGACTTGTAGACATCGGCACGATAAACTGCTACTAATCTGCCCCATGCTGCCCAGTAGACGCCGTTGACATCTTTTCTCGGTGCACATAATCCCTCCTGGTTATCCACCCCAGCCTTGACGAGATCGAAGGACACCCCACCATTGGTCGAACGGTAGAGTTGGCCTGGGTAGGGAAAGCTGCTGTTGCTGCAGTCAACTCGGAATAGGATTCCGTCAATGTTTGTTAGCTGAGCCCAATTTCCTACTGCGCCTTCAGCCGACAGGAGACTCCAGACGCCAGCGCTGAGAGAGGCCAGGTTATCATCATGTCCCTGGTAGCCAATTATGTCAGCCATTAAATTGCCACCAGGTCAGTGTCTGTGAGATGTATAACAGCGCTAACGCCCCTGCCAAGGAGATACTCGTCCCGTCTCTTTTCACCTTCCTTGTCTTGATGAGAATACCAGAAGCTACCATCGGCTTCCCAAGCTATGTTGTGAACCGGATCGTAAGCATCTACTACGTACCGACCAAATCTAACTTGCTCTTTGATACAGAAACCTGCTCCTTGAAGGAGCCTTCTTAGAGACAACTCCAAACAAGTAGGCCTTCCCATACGATATAGATACGAGCCTTTCTCATGGTTCTTAGCAGCGCTTTCTGCTAACTTTACCTTGCTCTCTTCTCGCATTGGGATGCCTCGGTTCCAGGGGACTTTACCGAGATGGGATTTGCTGTTGTTTACTCGGTGTTCATCGCTTGCCTTTCTCCCTCTGAGAGCAGCAGAGATACGAGCGTTGTGTTCCGGAGGATTCTTTTTTCCTAATCGCAGTGTTCTAAGCATTTCCGCTACTTGAGGTGATCGAGGCTTCCCCTTGGGCCAGTGAAATCTGTTAATGATAATACGACCTTTGGAAGCAGCCCCAACCCTAGCATTATGTTCTGCTGTATGAGGTCGTCCTTTCAGAGCAGCCGATATTTTTGCTTTGTGTTCGGGAGATAGCTTATAACCTTTCATAGACATCTTAAATACACACCAAAAAGCGTTCTGTCCAGACAATAGTGCCTGTGAATACCGCCGCATTATCGCTGACGATGCGGATGTCGTTGTCTCCTACGGCCAAGTTCCAGAAGGTGCCAGTAAGGCTGCCGAGGACGTTGGTTGCCGCTGCGCCTGTGTAGATGAAAGCCGTCCGATTGCCCATATCGATCACGAGTTGGGAGCCTGCTGGCACCAGCTCCGCCACCGCCAGCACCTGGCCCGCCGTGTCGTTATATATCGCAGGATTGTCTATCGGCCCATTTATGGTGATGACTGGCGAGGTGTAGATGTGGCCGTCGTTGGTGATAGTGAAGGAAGCCTGATTCCCTGGACTGCTGATGATTGCAGGGACGGTGAATTCGATAAAGAGGCCACCCGAGAGCGAGGACGTGAAGGCGTACTCCTCCTCATCTGTGTAGAAGAATGGGTTACAGGCGACGAGTTGAAGCAGCACCTCAGCAGCCCTGGAGTTCTGACGGTTGACATCTACGCCAGTTACTGGCTTGCAGTCCAGATAGAAGCGCAGGTGGTCGTCGCTCTCAATGCGGAGAGTGCTGCTGTTCAGAGGATTGATGGCTCGCACCAGAGCACGGTGCTTCTGCTGGAAATCTGCAGCGTCGCAACCGCTCAGAGAGAGAATGATGCTGAACTCTCGTGGCCGAAAGTAGGTGGCAATATAAGTGTCACCATGCTGCTCAGGCGCGCGAGCCGAGATGTGATCTTTGTCCGGCAGGCTGAGGCCGCTGACTGCCAGCACTGTGTGTCCTGACCTACTAGAGAAGGCACGCTGTATGCCGAGTGTATTGTTTATCCAAGTGTAGACAGGCATCTACGGTCTCCTCAGAGAGAAGGCTAGACTGCGGAAGGAACGCTCGTACTGCTTCACCATCTCATTCGCAGGCGTCATGAAGGTGGGAGAGTTGTTGATCGTCATGCCTCCGCCGTTGCCGCCAGCGCCTTGAGAGGGAATGTAGTGTGGCGACAACGGGTAAGCAGGAGCTACGCCTCCTCCTGCCAAGGCCGTTCTTCTCATCAACTCCTCAACCATGCTGTTTAGGTTGGGCCAGATGAATTCCCCAGCATGGAGGGAGGCAAGTCCCGCGCTCCTGACATAACCACCTTTCTGGGCTGCAGGAACAGCAGCGGCAGGAATCTCAATCGCTTCGATTGCCGACTGAATACCAATTAGAAGCTGTGTCTGTTGATTGAGTATATCCACCATGTTGTCGGTGCCCAAGCGGATGTCTAGGAGTTCACCAAGGTAGTTGGTATTAGCAGAAATACCGTACAGGAGGGTAAGAAGCCAGTCGCGAAGATTAGTCATCATGCCTACGAAACCACCGGCAACCTTCTCCTGGACACCGACCAAACCTTTGTTTACATCGCCGAGGTCTCCAGTAATGTCTTTGCTCATTCCTGTTACGTCACCGCTCAGGGTCTTGGTCATGTCTGAAACGTCAATATTGACGCTGGTTTCTACATCCCTCAGAACCTTCTCTAGTGGTGCGAAGATACCTGTCTCAGCCCCAGGAACTAGCGCCTTGATTTCGTCCCACAAGGCCAGAGCGGAAACCATCGCAGCTTCAGCGGCAGTCTGGTCACCTCGGTCGATAGCAGCATAGGCGGCCTCAATACTAGAAATTAGGTCTGGCCCACGTGCTTCCCAGATAGACTTAATAGCAGCATCGATTGAGCCTCCTGCTGAAAGTGCAGCAGTAAGGGTATCCCAAGCCCCTTGCAAGTCTTCGATGACCCCCTTCTGGTCTTCTATCTTACCTTTGAGAATCTCTGCCAAAGCCTGTGCGTCCACCATCGCGTTGTTCCAGAGCACCATCTGGCCGGTGAGGGTATCAATGTTGGCTTGAGAAGCGAGCGCCCCAGCCACAATCTGGTCAAAGGAGAACTCTGCATAGCCTCCGAGGTCTTCAAAGAACTTCTCCAGTTCATACTGCTTCGGTCCTAGCTTTACCTTCTCCTCCAGATCTACCACCGAAGCCTTGGCTGAGAAGATGTCCATCTGCTCGCCAGCAGCCTTGATGACCTCCTGGATTTTCTCGAACGTCAGCCTACCAGCACCATGCAGGTCAATACCTATGAGCTTAGCCAACGCCTTGATTTTGGCAGACAAACCTACTGAGGCGTAGTCCCCTTCCTCTAGTCCCTCCGTTAGCACTCCTAGATTGACCTTAGCGATAGCAAGTGCGAGCTTGTTGGAGCTTTCGTCTATTGCTTGGCCCGCATCGCTGAAGGCCCTAGTCCCCTCAAAGATAGCAGATTTCCAACCTTGAAGAGCCGTTGTGTTAGCGTCAATGTTTGCCTGCAAGTCTTTTACATGCTGACCAGCAGCGTCTAGGAATCCGTTTACAGCATCTAGTTCTTGCTGGTAGGCTCCTAACTCATCCGTTTGATAGGTAATAGCAGCGCTGAGTATAGCTAGCCCTTGCTCGGCTGTGGCTTGCATTGAACCTCTGAGAGTAGC
>Ga0315294_10002485_pt1 | contig 20148 bp, 24 predicted proteins | sample YL17G13_40_MG_FD_203626 | JGI IMG/M metagenome (GOLD analysis project Ga0315294, IMG submission 203626) | Sediment microbial communities from Yellowstone Lake, YNP, Wyoming, USA - YL17G13_40 | ecosystem: Environmental > Aquatic > Freshwater > Lake > Sediment | place: USA: Wyoming | collected...
GCTATGTCATCGAATGTTGCGTTATCTGGTGTCAAAACAACGGGTGATTCCAGCCTATTTAAAATTAGTTCTTTTTCACATCTCATCCCATCTCCTTTGTTGTTTTCCTCGCAATGAGGTGTATCAACATTCAGAGATGGGTTTATATTCATTTCTGTAACTCCATTGGGTCACTACCTAAAAATTTAGTAACATTAAAATTATGAAAAAATTCAATCCATTCATTGTTTTTTTCTAAATGATCTTTTGATTTTCCATTGTTCATTTTATGTATATTTGTTGGCAATGGAACAACAAACCATTTTCCATCCACATGATGATAATCAACAGGAAGTTCTTTAGGAAATATGTTTGGAAATATAGGTATCCATTTTTTATTTTTTAACTTATATTTATATTGAGAACGTACTTCTCTGAGATATTGTTTTCCTTTTTGAGTTTTATACCAATTTTTTTTATTTCTTTTAAAATTCTCCCTATTTTCTTTAAAATATCTTTTTTGATATTCTATATAAGTTGGATGAGTAATTGTATACTCTTTCATGTATTTTCTAAACCATTTGCGTCTACGTTCTAATCGACATCTTTCCGAACATAATTTTTTATTATAAATTGATGGAGTAAATTCCTCTTCACAAATTAAGCAAATCTTTTTCTTTTCTGGGTTATTAAACATTTTTATCAACTTTTATTTTTGCATTTAATACAATCAATCTCATGTTCTTTGTCTTTGATTTGCAAGTCAATTTCTAATTCTTTTATTTTATCGTGCAATGATCTGATCTCATCAGCATTTTCGTTTTCCTCTTTGTTTCTTATTTCTGTTTCAAGAGTTTCCCTTCGTTCTTTGATTTCTTTTCTTTCTTTTTTAATCCGTCTGGTAAGCAGAAATGATGTAGAAATTACCGTTACAAAAATTGCTAATAATACACAACAAATTGCGAGTACAGAAAATCCCTCGTTTTTGTTTTGTAAAGTATTGTATTTTTCGTAATAATCATTGCTTTTTAATTCATCTATTTCCTTATTGAACTCCGTGATTGTTTTATTCATCTCTTCTATCTTATTTTGTTGAGAAACAATAAATCCTGTTATATCATCAACAGCCATATTTTCAGTCGTACTAGAACCGAACAGATTTGTATTGCCAGCAATAATCAATACAATGATGACCACAAATGCGCCAATAAGAAATGCTATGTCCTGTTCAAACAGAGGATCTATATAATCCGCCTCATTTTTTTTAAATTTTTTCATATTTTCATCTCTTTAAACCGTCACCAACAAATCATCATTCTTTTCTTTTAATTGAGGCTGAAACCCGTTTTCATGATTGCTGAGCCATCTTGCGTATCCAATCAGAGATGGCTTTTCGTCTTTGTTTTTGCAGAAAGCACGATATTTCTGGAAGTTAGGATTATCAACTAGAGTCATTGGATTTCCCTCAGCTCGCCCACGGTACAAGACAACCAATATTCCTTTTCAGAGAAGTATTGTTTCATTGTGCAGCCCCCAATGTTTCCTGGCATTCACGGCAATAGACTTTACCCTTGTACTTTATCTGGCAGAAATTGATTATCTTCTTCACTTCGTCAGCTTCATAATAAGAATACAGATCTCGTTTGCATTTTGTGCATAAAACTTTCTTGTCTGAATTTGAATTTATTTTTTGTTGGCCTTGATTCGTTTTATTGTCATATATTCTAGAAACAATATTATGCAGATCCTCCTCAGCGTCTTTTTTCGGATCAAAATTTATTTTTATCTCCATCCTTTTTATTCTCCTATTTTTGTGAGAGGGAGACCCTGGATGGTGGGATGCACATTCTCCAAGGAATTTTGGTTTAAGGTCTCTCTCTCACGACCTCAAATACGTTAAGACTAAGTCTGATGATTTTTATTTGGTACTCTGTGCGGAATGACCCTGTGGATGCAGACAACCCCATCATCCATGAGGTCAAATCCGATCCAATCAAAAAATTCGACATTGATCCATTTTCTTACGTTTTTGGGGATAGTGATTTCCCCCCTTGCTCTCACCTGGATAATTTCAGATTCAGCGTTCATACGGTATCAACGCTAATACGTAATATTCATGTGTTTATAAAGTTTACGGTATTTCGTGATTACAGAGTATATTTTTATATACTACTTTGTAATATGGATAAAACCTATGGGAAAATATTTAGGAACAGCACAAATTCAACCAAGAGGAGTTATGACTATTCCAAAAGAGGTGCGAGAATATTTAAAACTCGGCCCAGGGGATAAAATAAGTATCTTGGAAGAAAATGGTAAAGTCATATTAAAACGAGAGAAAACTGTTCACGAGAATTTTGATTTGTGAAAACAGACATTATTATCATCTTCTTCAAAAACAATACTATCTCCTATTTTTAGATTAAGTTTCTCCATTACTCTTGATGGTATTTCTACTTTCATAGCCTCGCTCCCATGTTAAAAGATAACAGGGATTTAACATATCATTGCCAGTATTTAATCATTTTGAGGGGGAGCGGTGAAAGTATTAATAAGGATACAAGAGATTCAAGCCGTGAGGGCCGTGAGGGAGAGAATGAAGAAAACAGCAATATTGCTGATTGTTTTAATGTTAATCAGCATAGGAATTTTGAGTGGTTGTACATCAACCAAATTAAAAGAATGCAGTGTTTGCAGTGGTAGTGGCAAATGTAATCATTGTGATGGCACCGGTTGGGCTGTGGATTGGAATTTAGAATGTGATAATTGCGGTGGAACTGGTATTTGTCCTATTTGTAAAGGCTCTGGCCAGATACCTGAAAGTACCGGTTGGCCATAAAAATTAAGATTGAACGAACTCTGAAACCATTTTAAAATCCTTTTAAAACTTGCTACATGCTAACATGCCCTTTGGTATTTACTCCTGTTGCCACACCAAACATAAACTTAAATACAACTTTTTCTAATATATTGTGTTGGAGATGGAAAGGACCGCACACCGACTTTAGCCTATGCTAAAGACTGTAGTTATGCTACAGCCAAGGATAGTTATGAGTAGCGATCCAAAAATTCCTCAGACCTGTTTTGATTGCCATGGAATGATGATAAAGCCATTCCCTATACATTCATATGATTTTAACAAAGAAGGATATGTACCAAAATACTGCAATAACTGTGGTATTTGCAGCGATGTCGAAGAGATAATACCGGAAACAAACATACTTGCAAAACTCAGCAACCGTTTCAAAAAGAAGGTACTCAAGATTCTCTGCAACCATGGTAAAACCTTCGATTATTCCTCTTTTAATGTATTGTTTGAATCTGTAAAAGATCAGGATATCTATTCCCCATTTCAATTTGCCGAATGCCTGACTGAAACGGCAAACAGCAATGATATCCCACTGGATGCAAATTTTACGATCAATACAATCTATACACATGTTGACGTAAACAGCATGTCTTAGAGTACATATGTACATAATATGAGCCCCAGTGTTCCTACGGGGACGCTGGATGAAATTTTAGGATACTTCTCTTCAGCGAAGTGTGGGCTTGAGAGAGCCTGAAACCAACCGTTATGAATGATGTGACAAGGTCGTATCTGATCACTCGAAAACCATCACATCGGGAATGATTGGCCAATCTCTCAATTTTACGCAAGTATCTCTTTTTAGTCTTCTTGACGGCCCCAACGGGAATATAATCAAAGGATCAATTGGGGAGATCCGAAAAAGCGAGGTGAATCAAAAATGACGCAAGAAATGATATATCTCGGATATATACTAATCGCAATCGGCGCAGTCGTAGCAATTTCCTTTATGTACAAGAAAGGAATACTCAAGAACGTAGCGAAACTGAATCCAATAGCAAAAGTTCTAGTCATTGTTGCTACCGTTGGTATCGGTGGGGCATTAGCTGGATATTGGGCTATACCAAGTCTAACAACACCAACACAAATTACACCGATCGGTGGTGGCACAGTCTTAAATTGTGCAACCTTTAGCATAACACCATCAGTGACAGCAAGCAACGGAGTACTCAATAACGCAAAGAATCTGATAACAATCCCGTTCCTAGCCAACTCAACCGGTCACACTGTAGATGAAGGCGACAACACGACATGGGTAAACCCAGTAGTGACATTCGTTATCTCACCAGAGGCATATCTTGGTGCTGATGCTGATGATCTAGCGATAATCCACTATGAAGTCATAAACCCAAGCCAAACAGTCGATTCCTCTTCAGGCACATACTACATGCTTACCAAATCATCGAATCAATGGCAGGCAACCTGGACCGGTGACGGCACGCACTTTGTCTCAGGAACAAGTAACATGCTGTATACCGCCAACGAGACTCTGACATTGACACTCGATATAGATGAGACTGGAATGTCATATACCCAAAGCACATACAGTCCGCAATCACTGACAGTAAGGTTCTACAACGATTGCAGTTGGTCTCAAGTAGTCGATATCGACTTCATTGCCACGGAAATTGGTGCGCTAGTTACCTAAACCTGAACGCGTTCCAATCTCGCTTAAAAAGGGTTGGAACATCTTTCTATTTTTAAAACTATTTTAAATGTGGACATTTGGCTTTTGAGTCCCTATAACTCTTATTAGAATCAATTTGAAAAAGGTTATTATGCATGAGACAATACCTTGCACAATTAAGCAGTGCTCTGAAAGCAGCATATACAAAATTAGGAAAAATTCCGTTCATCTTCATTTTATTGGCAATTGAAGTTTACTTCTTTGTTAACGGCAGTGCCGTCTTCAAAAACTGGAATGAGTCATATGGTCAACTCATAATGGCCTATATAGTAATGACTCTGATATTCCTGGGATTTGCAAAAATTAAAACCAACAAGGAAATCAGGCAACCCATATCAAAGGCTGCATTCTCCTTTGTCGCATTCTTCATGATCACATGGGTCCTCTTGACGGCCCTTGTTTTCGCAAAAATCCTAACGCCAACTGTTTCAGATCTTAGTCTCTTCTGGCCATCGTTAGTTCTGCAAATATGCGTGGTCGCAGCATCCGAAGAACTGATGTTCAGAGGAGTGTTGCTTTCATATCTTGGGATCTTCATAACAGCAATTGCATTCGCAATCTGGCATGCTTGGGCTTATCAAATTACATTTTATTCTTTATCATGGACGACATTCAATTGGTCTGCTCTGCTAATTGCTTTCATCATGGGAATTATCCTGGGTTATGTGGCAAAAAACAAGCAGTGGGGATTACCAGCATGTGTGGGACTTCACTCCTGTTGGAATTTGTGTTTGCTAGGTATATTGACAATTGGAAGATAATATTTAACTAACATTAATGAGATTACAGATTAATTTTATTATTTTCAATAATTTTTAAAATTTTAAAAATTATGATGTGATAATATGAGAAATCTGAAAAATGATAGAGAAGCTGTTGTACTAGCAATTGGTCTATTTGGAATAATAATACTCGGGATCATAATAATAGTTGTAGCATCGCTTTTATCGCTGATGTGGGGCTTTTCCGGGTTCGTGGGATTTTGTCTTCTTGCGGGAAGTGGATATCTATTGTATAAAGAGAAAGGCAAAGTCAAGATGGCTGTCAATTCCCCGTTTGCCTGGTGTCTGGTAGTAGGCATTATCCTGATCTTCTTTTCAGCCGTTGGCTTGGATGTAATGCCGAATGCGATAAATTTCAGTGTCTTACCTTGGAGTGGCTACAGCCTGAATTTACTATAATCTACTACAATTTGTAGTAATTTACTATAAAGATGAAATCATGATCTCCAAAAAACTAGCATTGATATTCCTTACACTTGCTGGTCTTATATGCGTTTCATTGATTTTGGATCCTGTTCAAACTTGGGTTGAAAATGCCGGCTATTCTCCGTGGTTGTTGGCTGGAGTAGGATTCATAGGGATATTAGCTCTTTTAAAATATGGAGTAAAGGTGTTGTAATTGATCGGATCTCTTTTAAGTATGAGGCTCATCGGAGGGAAACCATGGATGCAGGCTCTAGTCTTTTGGGTAGTTATCCTGATCATTGGTTTTGCTCTTAGCACACAATATTATCTAGGAATCCTGATCACTTTAGCTAGCATTGGTATATTTATTGCTCTCGCTCATTTTTGGTACAAGCTATCCTGGATTAAATCTATAATTGTCTGGTTTGCAGCATTTGTCATTGATATAATAATTGTGTACGTCATCGTTTTAGTCTTTCCAACTTTTATAAAATATTGGTATTCGCCAATAGGATAAGTAAGAAAATTCAAACAATAGGGATGATAAGATGTGGGATCCTAAATTAAGTACACTATTCTTTATTGCAGGAGCATTTGCCGTTATATTTGGTTTGTTTTATACTTCAATTAGTGTATTTGGAATCCAACTTACTATTTTAGGTATTTTGATTATTTTTTTAGGTATGTTACTGCGATTTGGATTTAAAAGTTAGAATTTAAAAATAAAGTGTGATAATATGAAGAAGTCGTCAATTGTTGTAGGAGTTGTAGTAGCAATTGCATTGGTCGTAGTCCTGGTTTATTATAGCGGAGCCATACCAGGTTTCAACACATTCATTACATCAAAGGTCAATTCTTTAACTGGATCTACTGGCGACAATTGCGATTATGACAATAACGAGATTTTTCAGGCTTTAGAGGTTCTTTCTGGCAAGACGCTCAATTATGCGGAAGCGATGGGCTATATCGAGGCCTTGCACATGCAGATGTGCGGTATAGATGGCAAGAACTATCAGCAGGTTTACAACGAATACAAAGCAGACTATGAGAATCACGGTTATGTTTTTGTCAGCCAGGGGGCAAATAGCGGTACAGATTGGTACACAATGAACGGTTTATGGCGCAATGCTGAGGGTACTGAGGCAAAGGCCCTGATCACAGGATCCGGAGCTGCGGTATCGCTTGCATATGGATATGACACAATGATTTTGCAGGCTAACGGCGCATATGCCACTTGGTATCAGTTCTGGGTGTTTCTAAACAGTTAAGAAATTTTTGGAGTAAATATGTCACAGCATAGATCATCTTGCGATAGAAAAGTCACAGAAGCAATGGCAAAGCACAACTGGTCCCGTGATCGTGCTGAAAAATATGTGTATGGTGGAATATATAATAAACAGCATGGTCTAAAATCAAAACATCGTTAATAGAGGGATAATATGAAGAAACTAACAAAATATATTACACTAATAATTATTATATGTATAATCGGATTTGCGTACTATATCTATACATTACCTGAAAAATATCCGACATTACCAAAACCATATGCAGCACCAGCTTATTGCGGTTATGCTATACAAAATCCAGATGACTTATTAGAAATATCTTATAATCCAAACGATAGATTAACTAGTATATGTTATGTTTTATCTACAGTAAATTCAACTATAGCCTGTAATAATTGTTATCTTTGTGACAAATATAAATTTGAAGTATATTTCCAAGAAAATGCTACAGGAGAATTCACTAAAATAATTCAATCACCAGAATTATCTATATGGTGGCATGGTTATAGTTGTTGTAGCCACGGAGAAGATATTATACAACCTATAGATTTAGATCCAGTTCTTCCCAATAGCCAAGGTATACTAAGAATAGATGCATGGTTACATCTGAGTAACGCTGGCTGGTATATGTATGGTAGTGATTACGCATATGTAGGATATAGTATTACTACAATGGATGAACAAATTTTATCTTTTATAAGATAAAAATACTGTGTACTGTGGATACATAAATAAACCGGGTTTTAAAAACATGAAAAAAACTAAGATATTTTTAGCGTTAATTCTAATAATCATTATTGTAATTGTTGGTGCTCTTGTAGCTACTGGTAGCATTGGATTCGGCGGCAATAAAGTAACTATCAGAGGCAATGTATCCTATAATTTGATTACTGGATGGAGCGTTTCTTACGCCAGTAACATAGTTCAGCCAGACGATGCGCTATCCGTTTTATGGTATTGGCCATGGACAACCATGGATGTAAACGCAAAAGTAGAATTGACGGAAAATAGTGGTAAAATTTATCGTGGAGAGACATGGGTTGGGACATTAAGCAGCATAGTAGGATCTAGCAGTTTCAGTGTAGATCTTCGTCACATCCCTTCTGGCAGTTACACCGGCACAATTTACATCTATGAGGTTGAAAAAGGGCTTCTTTGGGGAGAAAGCAAAAGGAATCTCAGAGCAACAACTGGATTTCAGATAACCATAAGTTAAAAAATGAGATGTTTTTATGAAGAAACAAACAATCATAATAATAGCACTGCTGATTTTTAGCATTCTGGCATTGAATTATTTCGGTATTTTACAAATTACCGATAATTCATATCATACTGGCATTCCACCAACCGATCTAAATAATATGAATACAGTACATTATTGGCAAGATTGTTGGCAAGGCCAAGCAGAGCCAGGATATACAGAATTACTTTCAGATACTAAATTTGTAACAGCCTACAGTTCTGATAACAACTTGGTTCTTAGTGAGCGTATTGCAATGGATGGGAATATATATGAAGATGATATAGTTGAAATGTCTTACCCAGTTAAAGGATGGTATGTTATTAGCATTAAAACTGGTCTCAATAATCCGTGGGTTGATGTTGTTTCTAAAAATTGGTATGACTCTACAAAAGTGATGATTAATTCTGGCGCTGTTGCTCCTCAAGAACTTCAATATGTCGGATTTGGAGATTGGGATGAAAAGCAAAGTGCTAGATTTAATATGTTAGAAATACAGTTTAAAGGATCTGTTGTTGGTGCATTACGTGTTTCCATAGTAGCCGAATTTACAAGTGGTGTTCCTTTTACTTCAAATTGGGATAAAACAATGTCCACGGATTATGCTTATTTGCTTTCTGGTAAAGGTGCAATTTGGATAGAGGGATATGGGCCTTCTGACGTACCGCAGTTTGAGATAGGCGAAACATGCCCTATTCATATTGAAGCTGATTATAGCGGGCCAACCATTGGTGAAAATGGTAATTGGGAGCTCTGGGCATTTCCGCATAATGGCAATCCAGTTATCAAAATTAAAACATGGAGCTATGATTACTTCCGAGAGACATATAACTGGGTAATACCAACTGGTTTATGGAAACAAGGTGCATCTGACAACAAGGTAGATCTCGAATTACGAAATACATTATTTACCACTAGCAAAGTCAAAATATCGTCTATTGATTTAAAAGCAAAAGCACCACCAACACCAACAATACAAGTCACTCCAACAGCACCGCAAGTCGGAGAAACAATCACAGTATCTATGCAAGCAAATACCAATGCACAGACAAACGAGATTGTTACTGCATTTCACTTGAGAGCGATTTATACGGATAATAATCAAGAGATAGTTTATGTCACAAGTATAGTACCAACAGGTCAAAATCCATATTTAGGATCCTATAGTTTTACTCCACAGAGAGCAGGGCCATTAAAAATACAAGTGTGGGCCCACGATAAAGCAGGACGTGAATCTACTACACCGGCAACATATACGATGGAAATTCACTTGGGCCAATTTAGACTCACTGTTGAAGCATTGGATTATGATACCAGTCTCGCAATTCAGGGTGCTAAAGTAACATTATATCCTGGGGATTCCTCTAAGACCACAGAATCAGATGGTAAATGTTGGTTTGATCTTGAAAAAAATACTTATTCTGTGACAGTTTACAAAGAAGGATATAGAGTTGAAACAAAAACAGCATTCGTTGATAAAGATACAAGTATTACAGTTAGTTTACATAGAACTACCCTGATCTGGAATTTGAAAGTAATTGTAGCAGATGAAGATGGCAATAAGATACAATGGGCTGATGTTAAAGTCGGCGGAGTCGCACAAGCAAGGACTGATGAAAGCGGTAGCTGGACATTCCAAAATCTACCAGATGGAGAGTATATTGTTTCAGCCTCAAAAGGTACTCAAACAGGAAGCAAAAACATTGTTTTAGATTCAAATAAAGAGATAACGGTTGTAATCAAAAAACCAATCACCGAACAGGTTCTTTCGCTTAACGTAATTTTAGCTATTATTGTAGTAATTATATGTGCAATAGTGGCCTTCTTTATTCCGATTCCAGGTGGAACCATAGGTAAGATATTGCTCATTGTTGCAGGTATAGTTGCAGCAGTTGCAATATATCTGTTTTTGTAAGTGTAAATATGAAAACAAAAATTATCATAGGTGTAATACTGACTATTGTAATTTTGGTATTAGTTGCATTTAGTTATTTCGCATATGGTACAAAATGGAGTACAGAACCGATAGATACAGATAAAGACGGCATACCTGACGCGGAAGATAATTGTCCTACAACATCAAATCCAGATCAGAAGGATTCAAATAATGATGGTATAGGTGATGTTTGTGATTCTCAAACCGCCAGAGTAACAATAAATACGCTTAATCCGTGGATCCTTTCTTCTACAGATTCATCTATTACAGATCAGCAAGCTCGAACAATAACTATACCAGTCACCTATAATCAGGTTGGTGGGGGTCATTGGATCCGAGTAAAAGTAAGTAATGTAGACATCAGCTTTGGAGACATGACCGCTAGCCATTCATCAGTCAAGGCAAAAATAGAAGGAGTCGGTCCAGGCCAAAAAACCCTTACTGTAGAGGTCTTGACTTCAACGGGGGGAACTGTTGTTTGCCAAGACTCGACATATGTAGTATTCCCAGACTATTGGAAATATTACATAGATACAACTTCTTTGACAAATGCTATTTCAAGAAATGAACCAGAAACTCCATATTGGTTAGGAATAGGGATAGTTACAGGGATAATTACTCACATAGAAAATGGGGAGATTTATGTTGATCTATCTGGTAATAGTCCCTGCGAAGTTTGGTTTGACATTGCAGATGAATGCGCTCAACAGTGGCATGCACCTGTTTATAGTATTCCGTCAACCCAGATTCACCAAGGTTGGTGTTCGTTTAGTGTAGATGTTCCATCATCAGATCAGGTCACTACCGCTTGGTGGGGTTTTGCAGGTGGCGCTAACATCAAAGTTACAGACTTCCGTGGGAATGTAGTCGTAAAAGCAGGTTATCCAGGATACGAATGTGGCTGGGATCCATTATCATTTTTACGTGGGGAATATGGAAAGCCTCCAGCTCCCTAGTTATCATTAAAAACAAAGAAGATGAAAAATATGAAGAGAACAAAAATAATTATAGGACTAGCCATCGCGATAATATTAGTTGTTGCAGCAAGCTATTTCGTACTTGGAGATAGAATGTTTTCGGAACAGAATGAATTTGGAGATTGGGGACAAGAAGTGATTCTTAATTATGCGGATGGTTCAACACGGTCATTGGGTATTCTGGCCACTAATCCTCTTCAAAAATTAACTTACGAAAGGCAAACTGTAGTTTCAATAACGTATAAACTGAGTTGTAAAGCAACTGGAGAAGGCTATCAAGCTATAACTATTGATATGTCCCAGCATACATTGACAATTTATATGGATTCAATAGCATTTAATCCGATAAAGAATTTTCCAAATACAATTCAAGTTCCAGTAGATGGCCAGTGGCATGTAATTCATGAACAAACTATTAGTGTACTAGATTTTACTTCTGGTATTTCTGTCGGTGATCATACATTGAAATTAGTTTGTGGTGGCACATTGAGATATCAGGTTGAAAGCGGTAATTGGTTGGCTGTTGCTAATCCGACACAAATATCAATTCCAGTAATAGTAACAGCAGATGCTTGGATTCAAGTTGACCTTAGTCAAGATATAGAGTTTAGAAATGAGAAATACGAAATAAATTTGGTAATAGGACAAAATAATATCTCTTTTCCAGCAGAGATATGGCAATACTCTGAGAGTATAAAGAGTGACAGTAGTTGCAAAAATTTTATTACTGTAGCAGGAATATATAATTCTGTAAGTTCAATTTTTACTGCCACTGGTGATCTTAAAAGTTGGGTGAGAGATAGACCAGAAGAAGCCAATACTTTCCATATTATTGAACCAAATAATGCTTATATATTTTATATAACGCAGGCATGTACGCTAACAATTAATTATGACAGTGATTCTAATCAGAATCGTTTTGAGCGAACTCTATATTTCTATGGTCTTGATCCACCTGAACCAGATGAATGGAATGTAGTAGAGCTTCCTGCTACTATCTGGCAAAGAAATTCTAGTATCGCAGGTGATAGTAGTGTCAATAATGTATTTTCATCAGTATGGGATCATTTTATCATTGTAGAATATTACGATGGCACTAACTGGTTTTCTTATTCAAAAGCTAGACCAATAAATGACTTGTCTAACATTGTTCCTGGAACTTATTATGTAAGAGTCAATCAAGAGTGTACATTAATAATTAATTACAATCTTTCATAAAAAAGGTGAAACATGGCACATACCGATTTTTGGAGAATAGATAATTATGCGTCAAGGTAGTCTAATAGTAATCATTATTCTGGTTGTAGCTATTTTTCTAGCAACTACTAGAATTTATACAACTCAGAATTCGGATATTCCACCAGATGATTCAGAAATTCCGATAGATTATTCATCTATGACATTTAAATCTGCTACATATATTTATACTGCTTATGATTCTTCTGAACATTTTTCTGAATATCCTGAGCATATGGTAGATGGCGAAGTGCCAAGTGAATCTGCGTATGGTTTACCAGGAGAAACACAACTTTGTGTTATAAATAATTGTCCTTTATCTCAATCAGGAATTATTACAGCCGTAAAAATGCAGGTATACATTGGTACTGATGACGGTATGTGTAGACTTCAGCCTGTTTTCAATGGCGTTCAGGGTTCTATCTATGATCCTCTTGATGTTCCTGGTCCGCATTGGGCAAGTTTCGAAACTTATGTTGATGGACAACCGCCAATTAATATTACAAATGACGCTAATGCACCTATACACTGGTCATGGTCTGCGATTAGAAACTTAGATATAAGAGTTATATCTGATAATCCAATGCCCCTTTGTTCATCATGTGGAACAAAACCATTATGTGAAGCTGCTGGTTGCTTCTGGTGGATGGGAACAGGTCCTTGTAAAGGACATTTTGGTCTATCTTGCTCTTATGTTGGAATAATAGTTGAATATTACGAATAGGATAATATAATGTGTAGTGGTAATAGAGAGAGACAATTATGCGACCAATTAGTATAATATTAGTTGCAATTCTGATCATAGCTGGAGTTGTTGTAGCTGTTCAGACAGGTATTATTAAAAATTTGTCTTTAATGGGTACTAATGAATTTTCTGAAAGTTACACGATTCTTAATCCATATACTTATATGACAGGTGCAATAAAAAAGAATTATTGGATGGGAACGTCATTCATACCAGATATTACTTTTACTGTTACTAATGTGAAACTTTATATGACTAAGAGAGGGGCTCCTACTTGTAATGTACGAGTTGGAATACAGCAAAATCTTATCGGAGGAGGACCACCAGCAAACCCTCCCTCAGGAACAGATCTTACATATGGATATTTTGATACTGCAACATTACCAACGAACTTTTATGGATGGGTTTCTGTTAATGTTACACCATACGTCCTCAATGCTGGTACACGATATTCCCTTTGTGCAAGAGTTTGGAATGGCTGGTTCGATGAAGATAATAATTATATGTTATGGTATGGAGACACGTCGGCTTATTATGATGGCGGTGTTATAAATCGTCTTTATTATACATATGATAATGGAACAACATGGAATCATTGGGGACCACATATAAATGAAAATGCGAGTGGATTATTTTATGTTGGTGGTGTAACAGGAGAAATAATACCACCAGTTCAACCAATATCAAAATATAATATAACATTTACAGTATCTACCGACACAGGAAAGATGCCGAACGCTTTAATTCTATTGGGAAATATTACTGGAAGAACAGATACTAATGGTGTAGCAGTTTTACAGGTTCCTACTGGTACTTATCATTTGAAAGTTATGTCGGGTGGTTATTATGGATATTATCAGGATCACGAAGAAATAATGGTAATTACTGGAGATACAGAAAAAGGTATTACACTTATTCGGAGCGAAGTGACAACATATGATTTATCAATAACAGTATTATCAGCAAGGGATAGAAACTCGATTGCAGGCGCATTAATTAGTATTGATGATATAACATCTGTTACAGATTCGTATGGTGCAGCTAACTTGATTAATTTGCTACCAGGATCAAAGATAATAACAGTTACAAAAGCAGGATATTTAGACGTTACCACAATAGTTCAGTTAAATTCAAGCAAATCAATTACTATTTCAATGACACAAGTTGGAGGAATTCCAGGATTTGAATTAGTGATATTTTTTAGTGCATTATTTGTTGCATTCTTAATTTTAAAAAGAAGGAAATGAGATAAGTATGGCACACATAGGTTTAGCACCAAAAACCATAATCGGAATGGTATTATCAATCGGGTTACTTTTTGTACCTAGGATTTTGCAGTATTTCGGTTTATCCAATCAGATATTGACAGACATGACATCTGCCTGGGCCACATTTGTAATTTTATTCATCATTGGATTAGTTATCTTATGGGGTTGGCTCAAAAAAAGTAAATTGACCGCCATACTTTTACTTGCAGATCTCATTGTGGCATTCCTTCTTACATTTTACTGGTGTCATCTATCATTGCCCTGGTAAATAAATAATATATTTTTTATTTTTTTCAGTTTTAAAATAATTTTAAATCAGATTGAAACCAATCATCATTAAGAAATCCACTTTTATCGGATTTGTGGTAGTTTTGTTGATAATAATTGCAGTTGTATCAGCGGAATTAATACCACCATTTTATTATCAAACACAGATACAAGATAAATATAAAGGTTGGAAATCACCAGAATATCTGGGTTGGGTTTGTGCCAATAAATCTGTAGAATGTGAAAAGTATTTTGAGACAAAATTAGGGTTGTCATGTTATCTCGTCTATGGTCGTATGAATTATCCAAATGGAACGATCGAAGCAGCACATATGTGGAATATTGTTATAATCAATGACAAACCTTGGGAATTTGAGAGCACGTGTCTTCAATTTCAAAAAATGAGTGATAAATACATTGTAGATTGTATTCAAGAAGGTTTTTATGTCAATGGAGTAAAATATGAAAAATGCCAACCATTGGATAATTGGGAGTCGATAAAGAATGAATTATAGAAAAACATTAACCTATTACATCATACTTTCCTTATTATTCTGTCTGATACCGCTTTCTAGTAATGTCTTAGCAGCTGCACCGACTGTAACTACTGATGATGCAACAGGTGTAGAAGAAACTACTGCTACATTACATGGGACGCTGACGGATGATGGTGGAGTGGCAAGTAATACTGGTTTTAATTATGGTTTGACAACAGAATATGGGACTGATGCACCTTTACTGCCGACATACATCTATGCTGGAGGAGGATACGGAATACAGAAAGTCTACCAATACTGGCAATCAAACATGGTAAAAAAAGCAGAGACTCCAGCCTATGGTTCATACATCTATGGCATTACAGAAGATGATACTTACATCTATTATGCGGGGGGAAACTCAAAGACAATCTACCAATATTGGAAATCAAATATGAGTTATAAAAACTCAGTAGGTGTTTCTGGAAATAACATTTATGCTGTTACAGATGACACCACCTATATCTATGGGGCGGTAGGGTATTCAACAAACAAAGCATGCCAATACTGGAAATCGAACATGACCTTGAAAGCACAATCGGGAGACTATGGAGCGAATCCCTTAGCTATCGCCCAAGATAGCACCTATGTTTATATGGGAGGCGGAACAATAAACAAAGTCTTCCAATACTGGAAATCCAACATGACTAAGAAAACAGAAACAGCATCCTATGGAGGAGAAATTGATGCTCTTGCTGTTGATGACGCATATATCTATGTTGGAGGAAGCAGTACAAACAAAGTCCGTCAATATTGGACATCAAATATGACCTATAAAACACAGTCAGCAGACTATGGCGGGCAAATCTTTGCTCTCGCTCAGGATAGCACCTACATCTATGCTGGAGGTAGAACTGGTTCCTCAGACCCATTTGCGGGAAGTCATATTCATCAATACTGGAAATCCAACATGACATTAAAAGCACAGTCAGTAGGTTATGGTGGCATCATTAGGGCAATTGCTGAAGATGCAATCTACATCTACGTGGGAGGAGCTACAACAAACAAAGTCCGTCAATACTATAAATCAGACATGACCTTAAAAGCAGAGGCTGATTATGGGTCAACCATCTATGCTATTTCATCAATCTCATTATCACCTACTTACACAACAGGAAACACGTTCTATTATGATGCAATAGGATTGACACCAGGAAAACTCTATCATTTCAAAGCAAATGCAACCAACTCAGATGGAACAGGTTATGGCTCTGATAAAACATTCTTAACAAAGCCCAATGAACCAGCATCTCTAGTAGCAACTGCTCTCAACAGAACAAAAATAAATCTAACATGGACAAAAGGAACAGGGGCAAATAATACAGTCGTACTAAAAAAGACAGGTTCTTATCCAACTTCAGTAACTGATGGTACAATAATCTATAATAATACAGGATCGGCATATAATAATAGTGGTTTATTTCCTGGAACAACATATTATTATAGGGCATGGAGTTTCACAACGTGGAGTACTCTACAGCAATGGTCGGATAGTTATTCAAGTGCATCAACTACTACAACAGCAGATGTATCGCCTATGTTTTCTAACAGGACAGTATATCCAACATCAGGTTCTGCCGAACTAACAACTTTTCAATTTAATGTATCAATAAAAGATACAGATGATGCTATAATGAGTCAAGTAAGAATACACGTATGGTCTGGAACATCATATAATGAAAGTATGACATGGATATCTGGTACTAATTTATCAGGAACTGCAAAATATATCAAGACTCTCGGACCATATACACAAGCTGGCTTATATAATTATGAGTTCCTTGCATTTGATGGATGGATTTGGAACACTTCTGCTACGTCTACATTTACAGTTAATGTTAATACATCATTTAGCTTTAATTTTCCTACATATCTAGAAGTTGGTGCTTACATACTTGCATACGGTTGGGTAAGAAATGCTACAGGATATCCAATAAATAATATTTGGTGTCACACTAAAATTTTGGATTCAACAGATTTTTCAGTAGTTCCATTTTCTAGTATGGCTTGTTATTTGATAAATGGTTTTTATCAATACTGTTTTTCAACGTCTACTATGTTACCAGGGATTTATTATGTGAATGTTAATTTTACATATCAATCAACCAATTTTTCAGCTAATCTAACATTATATCTATCGTATCCTGGTGGCCCAGGACATACAATTACGGATACACATTTTACATATTACAACGCTAATACTGGTATTGGTATAGATCCGATATCCTTTAAACTTTATGTCGATGATAGTATACCGCTTACAGCTACCGATAGAATATACCAAGACACTTATTACAACGCATATACTGGGCAAACATTATATTACAAAGTTCTAGATTATTTTGATAATAAAATCTATCCATTGGTCGGTGATCAAGCATCTGTATTAATAACAGCGCCCAATCAATTCGTAGATATTCCTATTGACTGGAAAGCATTTTCTGTAAAGAACATGAATCATTCAATAGTCAAATTCACACTAGCAAACGGATCTAGAAGTATAGTACAATATCTTTTCCCGTATGAGCCATTCTATTGGAACTTACTCCCAGGATTATACAATCTTACTATGGATTATTATGATGCAAATACTGGAAACTATGAAGAAACTAAAACTGCGTCAGCTGATGTAACTACAGATACATATTACTGGATTCGTGGTTATGACTTAAATGATATTATCATAGAGATCCAAGTTACAAATTCTTCGTTAAACACAGTAATGCTAAATATAACAACAAATCTCAATGTTGTAAATTCAACTGTGAATACGATAACCACAAATATCCTTACAAATCTTGCAATTACGGAGAGCAATATTACTCTTCTATTGTCTAATATCGCATCTTACATTAATATCTTTGAATCTAATATTACTAACCAAGTTATAAGTGTGTGGGCAAGTATAAATAACACAAATTCAACAATTCATTCTCAAATAAATGGTGTTTGGTTAACAGTCAACAACACAAATGCAAATATCGTTACTCAAGCGAATATTGTTAAACAATCTATTTTGAACAATAGAACAACTATAATTAATCAGATAAACCAGATGTGGCAAGAGGTAAACAACACAAACACAACCATCGGTAATCAATTAAATGCTGTTGTTCAGAGCATTATTAATGAAGAATTAAACATAACTACTCAGGTAAATGGTGTGTGGTCAACTGTAAATAATACAAATTCTACCATACACACAGAATTGAATAGCATTACTTCCCAAATAATCAATGCAAATTCAACTATTCATAATCAGATTAATACAGTTCAACAAATGATAGTTAGTCAGAATTCAAATATAACAACCCAGATAAATTCTGTCATAACAAACGTAAATAATGCCAACTCTACCATACATACTCAAATAAATTCTGTTATAACAGATATCCAGAATGTAAACTCTAGCATTCATTCCCAGATAACCATAACACAAACGATGATAAATAACTTGGAGAGCAACATAACAACCCAAATAAATTCAATTGATGCCATTATTACTAACACAGAAAGCAATATAACTTATCAGATTAATCTTGTCTGGACAAGCATCAATAATACGAATACATCCATACTCACCCAGATAAATGCCGTGTCAACAAAAATAACCAACACAGAAAGCAATATCACAAATCAATTGAATAATTTGGAGATCAGTATTACAAATACCGAGAGTAACATTACAAATCAGATAAATAATATAAACATAAATATTTCAAATGTAAACACATCCATTCAAAATCAATTAAACTCAATCATTACCGACATATCAAATACGAATGCTACTATCGTTACGCAAGCAAATCTCATTTTAAACCAGATCACTAACACGGAATCTACTATTGTTACGCAACTCAACGCAGTACAGACGGCGATCTCCAATAGCGAATCGAACATAACAGCCCAGGTTAATATCGTTCTTACAAATCTTTCAAACGTCAATTCCTCGATTAATGGGCAACTAAACGTCATGACTGTTACGATAAACAACATTGAATCTAATTTGACCGCTCAAATCAATACTGTAGAATTGCAGATAAACAATTTCGAGGGGAATATAACTACTCAGATCAATACGATACTTTCATCTATCACAAACACGGAAACAAACATCAGCACACAAATAAATATAGTTAAGACCCAGATAAACAATCAAAATAGTAATCTGACAAATCAATTCAACTATGTAGAAACGATGATAACTAATTCCGAAGGCAACATTACTAATCAGGTAAACTCCGTTTCTGTTAAAATAACTAACACAGAAGTAAATATCACTAATCAGATCAATGCCGTTCTTGTAGCGATATCCAACAACAACACGAATATTGTTAACCAACTCAACCTCATATGGAACTCCATCAACAATACAAATTCTTCAATTTCTGTTCAGATAACCGGTGTACATACAACAATAACTACTATGTGGTCTAATGTGAACTATTCATTCAGTGTCATACAATCTGGGATAATCAATACCGAAAACAACATAACCAATCTGATAACTGATATGAATGCATCTCTTTACATAAAACTTGTTGGTGTACTGGATAATGTCAGCCAAGCTGGTGTAAGCGTATTTGATAAAACGATTTCGATACTAAATAATCTCTCCAACATAAATACAAGCCTTCATGATGAGTTATTGAATAGTGTTCTTAATATAGTAAACAACATCAGCGGTCTCAACTCAACATTGTTCGCAGAGATACAAAATCAAGCACTGGTTATAATGAACAACATCACGGTTCAATCCAGTATCAACTTCAATACAATAACAAATCTTTCCAACACAATAGGCAAACTTATATCTGGAAATCTTTCTACTATGATCCAGGATATATTTGATAATGTTACAAACATTCTTTCTGGAGTAAACAATCTGACTATAAATATCACAGGTAATTTAACTGTAGATCTTTCAAGTGT
>Ga0315294_10002486_pt1 | contig 20139 bp, 34 predicted proteins | sample YL17G13_40_MG_FD_203626 | JGI IMG/M metagenome (GOLD analysis project Ga0315294, IMG submission 203626) | Sediment microbial communities from Yellowstone Lake, YNP, Wyoming, USA - YL17G13_40 | ecosystem: Environmental > Aquatic > Freshwater > Lake > Sediment | place: USA: Wyoming | collected...
CCCCCCACCCACCGCACCGCCCACCGCTCCTATGGCGGCCTCCTTGTCACCTCGCAGTATTCCACCGGCGAGACCTCCCAAGGCTCCGAACATCACTCCTTGCTCTGTCGCCTTTTCGGCCGCTTCCTCCAGTGTTCTCCTCTTCACAGTGTAGACAGTCTTTATGTTCGGGTCCTGTTTGATGAATTGAAGTCTGCCCGTCTCATCCTTGTACTTGACATCCATCTCGAGAAGAGGCTCTGCGCCTGCTTTGTTCGTTATCTCAGTGCCTGCGAGCGCGAGTTGGGAGCAGATCCTCTCCGTGAAGTCAACGAAGAACTTGCTTACCCCCTGACTGTAGTACTCGAATGGCATACTAGGTCGAACCACGTCACGGCGAACAAAAGCTTTGGTACAGATTCCCTGTCGTCTGCAGGTGAGTGGCGACACACGGATGCCTTATATCACAGCCTCAGCACGTGAACTAGGGTAATGTGTCGGACCGCACATTCGTCGAGTAGGATTCCATCCTCCGAAGCAGGAATCGACGACCTCCTAGCTTCAGTGAATACGGGATTCTCCTGCAGGATGTGCGGGTCTTGTTGTGCTTTGGACGTGCGAATCACGGAGAGTGATTTGACGAGGATCGAATCGAGATTCCCCACTCAAGCCACGAAGGTAGGCCGCGTTCGCGAACAGAAGCGAGAACAGGACAGCAAGCTCTATTCCACGTTGTTCACTGATGCCAGCGGAGAGATCCGATGTATCTTCTTGGAGGAGAACGAGTGTTCCGTTCACGAGGTCAAGCCACTTCAATGCAGGCTGTATCCCTTCTTTCCAATCCAAGTCGACTCGGTTCAGAACCTTGTCTCGGGTTCTGATGGCCTGGTTCTCGCTACTTCCCCCACCGGAAAGAGGTACGTTGTATCTATTGATCAGAACTGCGCAGGGGTACACGCCTCTCTTGCTGGGCCGGACTGGAGAGAGATTGTCCTTCTCTGGGAGCAGAACGAAATGGAATGTGGAGGAGCGACCCATTGAAGTTGAGCAAAGGCTTCGCTGGGCTCACGGCCGCAACGATCACTTAGTCGTGGGGAATTTGCCCTGCCTCTGCGATGGCCTTGTCTATCAGTTCGTCCGAAAGTAGCAGTGCTTTCTTCGGATCGAATAGGATTCTGAGTTTCTCATCCGAGATCTTGGACGATACAACTCGGTCATCGCGGAGCAACGTCAGAAAGTCCTTCTTGGAGCTCGCAACTTCCTCGACGATGCCGCTAACGAGACGATGCGCCTCGGCCCTGCCCATCCCGGACAGAACAAGCTCTCCCAAGATGAACTCCGAGAATATCGCTCCTTTGGTTGAATTCAGATTCCTCTCGATCGCTTCTTCATCCAACACGAGATTCCTCACTACCTCCGTCATTGTAGTCAACTGCTCGGAGACTAGGCCGAACATCTCAGGCATTATCACTCTCTCAGCAGAGCTATTCGTCAGGTCTCTCTCATCCCACAACACGACATCTTCAAGGGAGGCCAAAGCCAACGACCTAACCACTCGAGCCAGACCAGAGACCTTCTCGCATCCGATCGGATTTCTCTTGTGAGGCATCGCCGATGATCCAACCTGTCTTTCGGTCCGACCCTCTCTGACTTCTCCTACCTCTGTCCTGTGAAGGTTTCTCAGGTTCGTCGCAATTCTGTCCAACACTGATGACAGAGTTGCCAACTGAAGCAACGTCGAAGTCAAGACATCCCTTGGGATCACTTGGGTGGTTGGAGTCAGGGCTTTGAGTCCAAAGCTGGCGAGGACTCTACTCTCCAATTCTGGGCCCCTCGCCCCCAGTGCAGAATAGTCTCCGACAGCTCCACTGACTTTGCCGACCTTGGCCTGTGAGAGCGCATCTGAGAGCTTGAGGTAGCAGCGGACTATCTCCGATGACCACACCGCGAACCTGAGTCCATACGTGTAGGGCTCGGCGTGCATGCCGTGGGTTCTGGCAACACACAGTAGGTGTCGGCTCTCTTCGGCCCTCTTCACTAATCCTTTGACTAGGTCCTTTGTCAGCTCTAGGATTCGTTTGCCCGCCTCGGATCCTTGCATGAACATGATCGTATCAAGAACGTCATTGGACGTCAAGCCGAAGTGAACGAACCTGCCCGCTTCGCCCGCCGCCTCCTCAAGGCAGGAAGCAACTGCCGCCACCTCGTGTTGCGTTTCCTTCTCCTTTTCTCTGACCCTCTCCAGTGGAATTCCCGCTTTGGCAGCCTTGGATATCACGGGCCCCGCCCATACTGGTATGATCCCCAGTTCAGACTGGACCTCGGCCACCTTTCCCTCGAACTCCAAGATCAGCCTGAACTTCTCCGACTGGGAGAACACGTGTTTCACCTTGGCGTCACCGTACCGGTAGTCCAGTGGATGGATGGCTTCCGAGCCAGTGCTCATTGTTCGGTCGTAGAAGCGCATGCGTTAAAAAGCCCTCACCAAGCCCCTTGCGCCGATGAGTCTCGTAGTAATAGTCTCCGGATTCTGGGGCGATGAGGGAAAGCGGCACTGACCGCCCCAAGAGGGCAAGGTGGCTGCCTACCTTGCCTTGAAGGATCGCCCGGAATTGTCCGTGAGGACCGGATCAGTCAACGCTGGACACACCGTGATCCATGATGGCAAGACCTACAAGCTGAGACTGACGCCCAGCGCATTCGTCAACCCAACCACCCAGCTGAGGATCGCGGCGGGAGCGAACGTAGACTTGGCAATCTTGAGGTCGGAGATGGATTATCTCGGCTTGGCTGGGAGGCTGAAGGTCGATTCGATGGCCTCTGTGATAGAAGCGCACCACATCAACGAGGACAGATCGGACGAGTTCCTGAAAGGGGTTGTGGGCACGACCGGCTCAGGTGTGGGACCGACCATCGCTGACAGAGTCCGACGGAGAGCGAGGCTCGCCAAGGATTTCGACGAACTGAAAGGCTTGACGACTGACGTGTCTGAGGAAGTCCACTCGATTCTGGACTCTGGGGAGACAGTTCATCTGGAAGGAAGTCAGGGTTTCTACTTGAGCCTCTACCATGGGACATATCCCTTCGTCACCGGGAGAGACACGACCGCAGCGGCAGTGCTCAGCGAAGTTGGAGTTGGGCCGAAGATGGTCAGTGACGTGGTCCTCGTGCTCAAATCCTACATGACGAGGGTTGGAGAAGGGCTTTTGCCCGGTGAACTCGACCCCCAAGAAACTGCCGCGAGAGGTTGGTCGGAGAAAGGGACCATCACAGGTAGGACGAGGAGGGCGGCGCCCTTCGACTTCAAACTGGCAAGGAGAGCCGCGAGGGTGAACGGAGCGACCTCAATCGCGGTCACGAAGCTGGACATCCTCTTCCCCGAGTGTTCCTCGGCCAAGACGGTGGATGGTCTGTCCCCCAAGTGTCTCGAATTCGTGCGACGTGTCGAGGTGGAAGTCGGAGTTCCAGTCAGATATGTCAGCACTGGTCCGGACACAAGCGAGATGGTGTTGCTTGAGTGAGAAGACTCGTTGGCAAGTTCGTGCAATGACAAGGAGAGTCTGACTTGGGCAACCTGAATTCGCTGTCGTTGGCCCGCGGGGCACAACTTTTATTTAGAGGGCTGCGTGCGAGGTCACGATTTCGAGCTGAGTAGGCGCAGATGCCAAAATTCGGATACTCTTGGGAAGGACAAGTCCCCGAAAAAGGGGTCGTCAGAGCTAGCCTCAGGGAAGTAAGGGTCTCGAGGAAGCACGCTCGGGAAATCGCCGGTTGGATAAAGGGCTCAAAGATCTCGGAAGCTAGGTCGATGCTTGAGCGAGTCGTCAGCGGCGAGGCTGCAGTCCCGTTCAGAAGGTACAACAGGAAGATAGGGCACAGGAGGGGAATCGGGAAGTTTCATGCGGGACGTTTCCCCAAGAAGGCGGCTGCCCGCTTCATCGATCTCATAAACACCCTCGAGGCAAATGCCATCGACAGAGGTTTTGATGTCGATGGGCTCAGGATAATCAGCGCCTCGGCTTATCCCGGAAGGAAGATGGTCAGGTTCTTCGCTAGGGCTTTCGGCAGGACTTCGCCGAAGATCGATGAACTCGTTCACATAGAACTGGTGGCCAGCGAGGTGTCCTGATCATGTCGATGAAGGAGATAGTCTCAGACGCGAAGTTGAGGGTCGGGGTTGAGGAGTTCCTGAAGAAAGAATTGAAGGCTGCTGGTTTCTCGGAGATGAAGATGGTCAAGACGCCGCTGGGGGTCAACTTGACTTTGGTAGTCGGCCATCCAGGTCAGGTAATCGGGCCCGGTGGCAGGAACATCAGAGAGTTATCCGACAAGCTGGCCGCGAACTTCGGCTTGAAGAACCCGCAGATATCAGTCACGGAGTTGGAGAACCCCATGCTCGACGCGAACGTTGTCGCGACTAGGATAGGGGAGGCACTCGAGAGGGGAATCAGATACAGGAGAGTTCTGCGCCTCTACACGAGGAGAATAAAGGAAGCCGGCGCGATCGGTGCTCAGATACGCTTGGCCGGGAAGCTCACATCGGAAAGATCGAGGTTTGAGAAATATACTTTCGGTTACATACCGTCAACTGGTGAGCCCAAGGAGAGACAACTCAGGGTCGCCACCATGAACCTGCTACTTCCGAAGGGGTTGATTGGCATAAAGGTGAAGATTCTGCCCCCTAATGCCAAGTTCCCTGATCAAGTTGAAGTGCTGAAGCTCAAGGAGGAAAAGGTCTCCGAGAAGCCCGCTAGCGAGAATATTCCCAGCGAGGAAAAGCCCGAGGGCGAGAAGCAGAAACCAGAATTGAAGGAAGGTGAGGAGAATGCCGAAGAAAAAGCTTGATGAGATCAGAAAGATGAAGCCCGAGGAGAAGGAGAGGCGATTGGCGGAACTCAGGGAAGAACTCGCTATGGTGAAATCCAAAGGGGGCAGAAGCGATGATAACTTTAAGGCGATCAGAGACCTAAGGCGCGAGATGGCTAGGGTGCTGACCTTGATGAGGGAGGAGAGAGCTTGAGATGCCGATCGTCAACGTTGATGAATTCCTCGGCTTGGAGGTCAGGGTCAAGTGTTCCACGAACCCGAGCCTTGAGGGATTGTCTGGCAAAATCGTGGGAGAAACGATGAAGACTTTCTCGATCAGGACGGGCTCAAGCGTCAAGGTAGTTCCAAAAGACACCTCAACCTTTGAGGTGAAGTTGGGGCCGAGCAACATCGTCCAACTCAAGGGTCGTGATATCGCGAAGAGGCTTGAGGAAAGGACATGGAGGTACGAGGCACAATGAGAGAGGTGGCAAGAGGTCTGCAAGTAGTTCCACCAAGCACGACATGCGACGACCCCAAGTGTCCCTATCATGGCAAGGTTACAGTAAGGGGAAAGACCCTGGACGGCGTGGTGTTGAAAGACAAGGTCCCCAGTAAAGTCGTAGTGCGAATCGAGTACCTTCACTATGATCCCAAGTACAAGAGATACCAGAGAAGAAGGGGTACAATACCTGCACATAGGCCCAAGTGCGTAGTGGTGAAGGCGGGCGACAGAGTGACGATAGGCGAAACAAGACCTCTCACAAAGACCGTCCATTTCGTCGTATTGGGGAAGGTGAGCTAGGCCAATGTCCTTGGGGAAGTCTAGGGCAGTCTCGGCCCAGGGTATACTCGAGTACAGGCTGAGCGGAGCCAGAGGACTTCCCACGGGATCGAGGCTCGTGTGCGCCGACAACAGTGGTGCCAAGATACTCTTGATAGTTCAAGTGCACAGGTACGGCGGGCACCTCAGGAGGAGGCCAACTGCCAACGTCGGGAGCATGGTCACCGTCGCGGTCAAAAAGGGGCCGCCTGACCTAAAGGGGCAGATGTTTCTCGCCATTGTGATCAGACAGAGGTTCCCCTTCAGGAGGCCGGAGGGCCACAGGGTCGCGTTCGAGGACAACGCTGCCGTTCTGATCACCAAGGAAGGCGACCTCAAAGGCACGGAGACAAAGGGGCCTGTGGCAAGGGAAGCAGCGGACATGTGGCCAAAGCTGGCTGGCATAGCTAGCATGATAATATGAGGTGAAGGTGATTGATCAGCCACAAGCCAAGCAAGCAAAGGAAGTATCTCTTCAACCTACCGCTTCACAAGCGCAGGTCAATCCTGACCGCGCCCCTGATTGATTCACTCTCCGAAAGGTTGAAGATCAAACGCATACCGATAAGGAGGAACGACGAGGTGACGATATTCAAAGGCGACTACAAGGGGGTCAAAGGATTGGTGACGCGCGTGGACAGGAAAAGAGGCAGGATTTTCATAGAGGGCGTGACTAGGGAGAAATCAGACGGTACTGTTGTTCCGATCCCAGTGTCTCCCTACAACGTCATCATCTCAAAAGTGGACACGAGCGACAAGAGGAGACCGACTTCGAGAGGTGAATGAAATGGCTCGAATGGGCGGCAGAAGGCACATGAAAGCCCTGGCGGCTCCGCGCTCGTGGAGAATAAGCAGGAAGGAGAATACCTTCGTGGCCAAATCAAAGCCCGGACCGCATCCTCTCTACCTCTCATTGCCGGCCTATGTGCTAGTTAGGGACATCATGGGAGAAGCTGCCTCCAAGAAGGAGGCGAAGATGATCTTCAAGCAGGGCAAGGTTCTGATCGACGGAAGGGAGACTAAGGAAGAGAAAAGACCGGTCGGCCTGATGGATGTTGTCTCGTTTCCTTCCATCGGCAAGCACTATAGGCTAACGGTTGACGATGACGGTCGGATCGTGGCGATAGCGATTCCCGCGAAAGAATCCAAAGTGAAGGTGGGCAGAGTCATGTCCAAGTTTACTACAAAGAAAGGGGAGCTCACGATCAGACTGCACGACGGCACAACCCTCAAGGTTCCTGGAGAAGTTCCAGTCAACAACGGTGACTCTGTAGTCCTGTCTCTTCCGGATAGGAAGTTGTCAGATGTGATCAGGACGAAAGAGGGTACGATCTGTTTTGCCTTCAGGGGCAGCTCGGCGGGCAAGCTCGGCAGGTTCGAATCCGAATCTCCAGCGAGCCTCAAGAGGCGTGCGCTAGTCAACCTGAAACTCGATGATGGGTCGAGCTTTTCGACCCTCAAGGAGTACGTCATGGCAGTGGGGACTGAGGAGCCCCGGGTGACCATCAGATGACAGCGCAGGAAGCGCAATCACAGAGCGCCAGCACTGCGCCGACTCGGGGCGGCATCAGACTCGAGAAGGTTGTGGTCAACATGGGAGTGGGTAAGTCGGGCGAGCCGGTGGAAAAGGCGAAGGCAGTGCTGAAGTCCATCACAGGCTCCAAGAAGGTATGGGAGAGGAAGGCAAAGGACACCATAAGGGACTTCGGCATCAGGGAGAATGACACCATTGCTGTGGCGGTCACGCTCAGAAGGAAAGAAGCTGACGCGTTCCTCAGGAGGGCGTTCAAGGCGATGAGCATGAAACTCAAGTCCTCGTCCGTCTCCGGCAGGACGTTCTCTGCGGGGCTCACCGAGCACATTCTCCTGCCCGGGGCGAAGTACGATCCGAAGCTGGGTGTGTTCGGAATGGATGTCACGGTGGCACTTGAAAAGCCCGGCTACAGGGTGGCAAGGAGGAAGAGGCGCCCAGCGAAGATAGGGAAGCGCGCCGCCATAAGCTCTCAGGACACGATCGACTTCATCTCATCCAACTACGGGGTGGAGGTTGTCTAGACTTGGCAAAGAAGAAGGCACCGAAGGAGCGGAAGTTCGGAAAGAAGGTTCATGCCTGTGTCAGATGCAAGTCAACCGGTCCGACGATTAGGTCCTACGGACTCAACTACTGCCGTAATTGCTTCAGGGAGGTTGCGAAGACGCTTGGATTCAGGAAATACACGTGAGGTGACCTGACGGCAAATTGACGCTCATGAATCCGGTTTCCAACGCGATGATCGCGCTGCAGAACAGCGAGTTGAGGAACCTGAAGAGCTGCACGATCTGGCCCGCATCGAACTTGGTGGGCAAGATAATGCAGGTGCTTCAGAAGTACGGCTACATCGGTGAGTTCGAGTTCATAGATGATGGGAAGGCGGGCATGTTCAAGGTCCAGTTGCTCGGCAGGATCAACAGAAGCAAGTCCGTCAGGCCGAGGTGGAGCACCAAGGCGGACGAGTACACGGAGTGGGAGAAAAAACTCCTGCCGGCCTACAACGTGGGAGTAATCATTGTGACCACTCCAGAGGGAGTGATGTCGCACATCGAGGCCAGAGAGAAGAGGTTGGGAGGTAAGCTGCTAGCATATGTATACTGAAAACCTCAGACAGGTCACTGCCAAGTCCGAGGTTGTGATCCCGGAAGGAGTCCAGGTGGAAGTCAGCGGCCCTGTGGTCAAGACTACGGGCCCGCTCGGCACCATGTCCAAGGACTTCTCGAAGACGAGGGTGAAGATCACGAAAGGGGAAGCGAAGCTGGAAGTATCCACGGATCTCAAGGGCAGGAGAGGCAAGGCAATGGTCGGGGCGATCGTAAAGAGACTGTCCAACATGATGAGAGGCGTCAAGGTCCACTACATCGTCGATATGAAGTTGGTGTTCTCGCACTTCCCCCCAACGATTGAGGCACAGGGTGCAGTCTTCAGCGTGAAGAACTTTATGGGAGAGAGGACCCCCAGAAAAGTGGCGATCCCGCCCGGCGTGCAGGTCGAGGTTAAGGGGCAGGACATAACGGTCACAAGTGTTGATATTGAGAGCGCCACTCAGTTCGCCGGGTCGGTCGAGACCACGACAAAGACGATCGGCAAGGACCAGAGGATATACTTGGACGGCATCTACGTCCAGAGCAAGCGTTATGAGGACGAGATAAAGCGGTGAGAAGTCTTGAGCCCTGAATTCAGTAAGAAGCGCTTCAAGCCGAGGAAGAGGACGCCCAAGTTCAGGAGGCAAGAGAGCTGGAAGTACGACAAGCTCTCGGAGGCATGGAGGCGACCGAAGGGGCTCGACAACAAGATGAGGAAGGAAACGAAGGGAGTGCCGCCAACGGTCAAGGTCGGATATGGGACGCCCAAGACTATCAGAGGTCTTCACCCTTCTGGTCTCAGGCCTGTCATGGTTTCGAACGTGGAGCAGGTGGAGCGACTCCCTGACCAAGATGTGATCGTGGTTATCTCCGCGAGAGTCGGCAGGAGGATGAAGCGGGCCATCACTGACAAGGCCAGGTCGATCGGCGTCAGGGTCGCGAATCCGTTCAGGGAAGAGGTGTTCGAGTGATCCAAGATGACTGTCAAAACAGTGAAGAGGATCGCGGCTGATGTCCTGAAGGTCGGAGAGACCAGAATATGGATGGACCCCGACAGACTCGAGGACTTGGAGTCTGCCGTGACAAGACAGGATGTCCGGCGGCTGATCAAGGAGGGGATCATAACCAAGAGGCCATCCTCTACGCCGTCCAGGGGCAGGAAGAGAGCGTTCGCCATGGCTAGGAGGAGAGGCAGAAGGAGAGGGCCTGGTAGCAGGAAAGGGGCGAAGGGAGCAAGGACAGGTCGGACATCAGAGTGGCCTGCTAGAGTGAGAGCGATGAGGCGCGCCCTCAGGCAGCTGAAGAAGAGCGGCAAGGTAGAGAGCAAGCGTTACAGGAAGCTCTACCTGCAGGTCAAAGGTGGCAGGTTCTCGTCAGTCAGAGAGCTGCTGGACCAAGTCACGCCCAGTAGGAAGACAGCGAGGAGGACAAAGAGATGAGCCCGCTCAGGAGAAGACGAGAGGGGCTGACCAACTATCGGAAGAGGAAGAGGTTCCTCCAGTCGAGGTTGCCGAGGGTTGTCTGCAGAATATCGAACAAGTACATCAGCGCTGCGATCGTGACCGTTGACCAGAAAGGCGACAGGACCATTGCCTCAGCTGTTTCCAAGGAATTGAGCAAGTTGGGCTGGCACTTTGGGCTGAGCAATGTCCCTGCCTCGTACCTTACAGGGTGTCTCCTAGCCAAGAGGGCCTCGGGGTTGAATTTGGGCGAAGTGATACTGGACATGGGTCTGGCCACACCAACAAGGGGGAACAGGTTGTTCGCGTTGGCAAAAGGCTGCATTGATTCAGGTCTCAAGGTGATGTTCGATGAATCGGTTGCGCCTTCCGAGGAGCGGATTCGCGGAGGTCATTTGGCGGAGTTCGCCGGAACGCAGCAGACTGGCGTGGCGTTCTCGAAGCTCAAGGGAGCGGGAATAGACCCGAAGTCGATCACAGAGGAGTTCAACTCGTTGGTGACAAAGATAAGAGAAGGTGAAGTGAGCGAGCATGTCTGAAGGAGGAACAGCGGGAGAGAAGCAGGCGGCGTCTGACGAGGGACTAGATGCTGTCAAGTCCAGCAGAGTCACGTCACTCGAAGAGTACTTCGAGCTGGGCTACAAGATCAAGGATCCTCAGGTCGTTGACCTCCTTATGCCCAAGCTCCGGGAGGAGCTCATATCAATGAGCCCGGTCCAGAAGCAGACTGACGCGGGCGAGCGGACGAAGATCAGAGCCATCCTCGTGATCGGCGATGAGGACGGTCACGTGGGCTTCGGCGTGGGAAAAGCTGCCCAAGTCAGTGAGGCCATTGGCAAAGCGTCTAGGAGGGCGAAGCTGAGTTCGATCGCCGTGAGAAGAGGGTGTGGCTCTTGGGAATGCAAGTGCGGGCAGCTGCACTCTGTGCCTTTCAAGATATCTGGAAAGACAGGCTCGGTGCGGGTTGACTTGATACCGGCTCCGAAGGGCTTGGGCCTTGTCGCAAGCGAGGCAACGAAGGTCATGCTGAAGCTGGCTGGAATTCGTGACGTGTGGTCGAGGACATCAGGAAGCACGGCAACTCCCGTGTCCACAGTCATGGCGACATTCGACGCGCTCAGGAAGACCTACATGACCACAACTCAATCCGATTGGGGTGCCTAAGTTGAGCAAGCAACAGGCTGCCAATCCGTTGCTGTTAGTGGTTAGGATCAGAGGAACAGTAAACGTCAGGAAAGACATGAAGGGCACGCTGGAGGCTCTTCGACTGGGTCGCGTCCACACCGCGACACTGCATCCAGGCGAACCGAGCGTCATAGGCGCGCTGCAGCACATCAAGGATTTTGTTGCTTGGGGGGAAGTTGACGAAGAGACCCTGACCAGACTACTGCAGAAGCGAGCTCGACTGGCGGGCAACAAGCAAGTGGATCAGGAATACCTGAAGGAACACTTGGGCGTTGGTGACTTTGCCGAGTTGGCCAAGTCACTACTGTCCTTCAAGGCTGACTTCTCAGCCCTGCCCGGGGTGAAACCGTGGTTCAGGCTCCCCCCTCCGAGAAAGGGATATCACGTGAAACTGGAGCGGTCGAGAAGAGGAAAGAAAGGAAATACTTCGATCTCCGGACACCTGGGCAAGGGAATAAACGAACTCGTCAGCAGAATGATCTAGCGGCAATCGATTGTCGCATCGTTCATAGTTCCGACCCTCAGAAGCTTCTCTTTCCCGCGGGCCAAATCACTGGAAGGTTTTTAAGGCGTGTCGTCCGACCACGAAAGGCACGATATGGTTCCTGATGATGAGTGGGATGACTGGTTGAAAAAGAGGTATACTTACTTGGACAAGTTCTGGAAGGAGATATTCAAGGACATCGAGGAGATGGACCACACGCTTGAGGGGTTCTCCTCCGAGTTCTCACCTGAGGAATGGGACAAGTTGGGTCATCCTCAGTACTACGGCTTCTCGATCAGCGTAGGCCTGGACGGCAAGCCTGTTATCAGGGAGTTCGGCAACGTGAAGAGGAAGGGACTGACCCCGAACGTTAGTGATGAGATAGAACCGCTTGCCGATGTCGTTGAGAAGGAGAAGGAGATCACTGTGGTCGCTGAGGTTCCGGGCGTAGAGAAGAATGACATAGACATCATCTGCGATGGCAGGAAGGTGAAGATAGAGGCCAAGTCAAAGCTGAGAAAATACCTCAAGGAGCTTGTCCTGCCCGCCGAGGTGGAACCGAAGTCCGGAAAGGCCACTTACAAGAACGGAGTACTTGAAGTCACGTTGACCAAGAAGACCCCGAGTGCGCCTTCCGGCGAGGAGATCAGGGTAGAGTGAGCTGTCAATGCCGCACGACCTCAGGAAGACCAGGAAGATGAGGGGACGTCGCACCGCCGGCTGGGGCCGAGTGGCGCAACACAGGAGATCAAGCAGAAAGGGGGGAAGGGGTATGTCAGGGGGGGCCGGTACCAAGTTCGCGTTGTTCCTGGCTCAGGGAGGCCCGACGAGGGGGTTCGTACGCAAGCCGATCAGGAAACCGGTCGAGGCAGTGAACCTCATGCAGTTGGAGCGTCTCGCAGCATCGCCAGCGGCAGGGGCCGGGAAGCCGACCATTGACCTTTCATCGATGGGCGTGGGCAAGCTCCTCGGTGGAGGAGTCGCTCCTAAGAATGTTGAGATCATCGTAAGCTCTTGGTCAAAGAGAGCGGAAGAGAAAGTGAAGGCAGCTGGAGGCTCGATCAGGAAACCCTAGATCTGGTGAACTGTGTTGGTAAGACTCATTGAGGTAACAGCGTCTGTGGGCAGGCTTGTACCCGAGGTGGTGAAGCCGGAAAGAAAGCCTCGCCTGACTGAGCGATTGATCTGGACCGCGGTCGCCCTCATAATCTACCTGATCATGGGTTACATCGACCTTTTCGGGATTCCAACGCAGACCGCAGATCCTCTCAGACAGATGAGAGTCATCATAGGCGGCGCTAGGGGTTCACTGGCGGAACTGGGCATCGGACCCATAGTGACGGGTGGTCTCATCCTTCAGCTGTTGGCCGGAACCGGTTTCATTTCGTACGACAAGAACTCGCCCGAGGACAGAGAGCTGTTCGCTGCCTCAAACAAGGCTTCCGCCCTTCTCTTCTCTGTGGTCATGGCTGCCCTCTACGCTTTCGGTGGATCATACGGAACCCTCGATCTGACCACGAAGGTGGTGATATTCGCTCAGCTGCTCTTCGCCGGAATAGTGATCTTGATGCTCGACGAGTTGTTGCAGAAGGGCTGGGGCATAGGCAGTGGAATAAGCCTCTTCATCCTCGCCGGAGTTGCGCGCGAGATAACATGGTCGCTGTTCTCCCCGATCCCAATGAGCGATGGCCTCGCAGATGGCGTAGTGATAGCATTCGTGCAAGCAGCCCTTGCCGGCAAACTGACGCCTGCGATGCTATTCATCAGAAGCCCGGACCCCAATCTCCCCACGGTCAGCGGAGTCTTCGTCACGCTGGCGCTTCTGGCGATAGTAGTGTACTTGGAGAACGTCAGCGTACAGGTTCCTGTGTCATCCGCAAGGGCGAGGGGGTTCAGCGGTAACTACCCGATCAAGCTCCTGTTCGTCTCAACCCTGCCGATAATCCTAGCGGCTGCGGTGTTCGCGAACTTGACGCTTGTCTCCTACTTCGTGCAAGGCAACAAGCAGATAGCATCGATCGGTTTCATGAACGTGACACTGGGGGGCATCATCGGCGAGGTGAACGCCACCTCAGGTCGTGCTCTGAGCGGTATAGTCTACTACACCAGCGCCCCGAGGAACATCACCGAGACGATGGCAGATCCAATTCGAAGTCTGATTTACATGCTCGTCTTGGTGGGCTTCTGTGTAGTTTTCTCAATACTCTGGGTCTACACTGCGGGAATGGACCCAAGGTCGATCGCCCAACAGTTGATGGATGCTGGGGCGGTTGTCCCGGGCTTCAGGGCATCAAACAAGCCTTTGGAGGCGATAATCTCGGACTACCTGGGCGTGGTCACGGTGGTGGGCGGGGCCCTTGTCGGCTTGCTGGCAAGCCTCGGGGACATGTTCGGAGCCTTTGGCTCTGGTACTGGGCTCATGCTGTGCGTGGGTATCGTGTACTCGCTGTACGAGGATATCGCTCGGGAACAGATAACGCAACTCTACCCGAGGCTCGGGCGGATACTGCCAGGCCTAACTTGAACCTCACGTTTAAATCGAAAAGGGTAGCGCGCCTCACATGGGTCGATTAGCGGTAGTCGTTGGCATACCCGGTGTCGGCAAGACCACCGTCATGGACAGTTTCGTTGAGATGTGCCAACAGAAGGGGATCAAGGCAAGGGTGCTCACCATGGGAACTCTGATGCTGGAGGAGGCTGTGGCGAGGGGACTGGCTCAGGACAGGGACGGACTAAGGGGGCTAACCCTGAAGCAGCAGAGGGAGCTGAGAGAGGCTTCGGTCCCAAAGATTCTGGGAGCCAAGAAAGAGGCCGCGATAGTCCTGCTGGACACACATTTCATGGTAAGGTCGAGAGGAGGCTACCTCATCGCGCTCCCCCGCAAGTTCCTAGAGAACATCTCGCCGGAATCCTTTGTCATCGTTGAGACATCCGTGGACGAGATAGTACGCAGGAGAAACAAGGACAGTGAAAGAACGAGGGACGTCGTAGACCGCCCCGAGGTGAGGCTTGAGCAGGACATCACTAGGCAGGCGGCCTTCTTGCTGGCCTCTCTCTGCAACGCAGACGTAATACGCGTGTTGAACAGGAGAAACCAAGCGGCCCAAGCCGCTGGGAAGCTTTATGAGTTCTTGCTGGAGGGCGCGTGACCGGATGGATTTCATCAGTTCTCTCCTGTTGGTGACCGGTGCTGCGGTCTTCAATGCCGCTGGCAACACCTTCCTTTCGGTCAAGATCAGCAACCCCGAGAAGCTCAAGAGGCTTCAACAGGAAGCGAAAGACTACCGCGAACAGTTGGACGCGGCCAAGAAGGCCTCGGACACGAAAGTCATGAAGAGCCTTGAGAAGCGGAAGAAGTACATTGAAATGCTTTCGAATGAAGTCTCCTCGGCCACGCTCAAACAGACACTGGCCTCTCTTGCCGTTACACTAGTCGCGTTCTATCTAATGTTGTGGCTGATACCTCAAGGTACCACAGTTGCCTACGTGTCAACCTATCTGTGGAACCCCGGAGACGGACTGGTCGGTCTGGATTCGGTATTTTGGTTTGTGGTGACAACGTCTTACTTTTCAATCGTGACGAGGAAGTTGTTCGGTATGGTCTGAGGATAAACCGTCATGGACATCACAAGGCCCCGAGGACCAGTAATAGCCGTGGGAGGTCTACACGGTGTGGGCAAGTCCACCCACTCCAAGGCTCTGGCAGACAGCATGAGGTTGCGGTACGTTTCCACGGGCCTGCTGTTCAGAGACGTTGCGTCGGAGAAAGGAATGGATATCATCGAACTCACCCGACTGTCAGCAAAGGACCGTTCGATTGACAAAGAGATAGACGATCGCAGCAAGAGGCTCTTGGTTGAGGGCAACGTCGTGTTCGACAGCATGCTGGCTCCGTACCTTTCGTTGTCTGGAGGGGTTGAGTCCTTCAGGATATGCCTGTTCGCGCCACTGAAGGTGAGGACCGGGAGGATCGCAAACAGGGACGAAATAGGAGAACCGCGCGCCCTGATGGAGACCGAACTCAGGGAGAGGACTGAGCTTGAGAGGTTCAAGAGGTACTACGACATCGACATAACAGACACCTCAATCTACCACCTTATGTTGGACACGTCGCTCTTCCCCATCGAGGACAACGTTAAAATCCTGTGCAGTGCGGTGACCACCTACATACGGAGGGTTTGGCCGAATTGGCAGTGCTATCAATAGGTAGGATATGCCTCAAGACAAAGGGTAGGGAGACTGGCAGTAAGTGCGTGGTGGTGAACCTGATAGACAAGAACTACGTGGAGATCACGGGCCCAAAGGAAGTGACCGGTGTCAGGAGGAGGAAGGTGAACATTGGGCACCTAGCCCCTCTGGAGAAGTCAGTCAAGATACGAAAGGATGCTCCTGACAAGATGGTCGTTACCGCGCTCAAGAGATCTAGGCTGATCCCGTTCATGGGTGGAAAGGAGATTGAGAGAGACGAGGATACCCCAGAGGACGAGGAAACTGATAGTTCGTGAGGAATCCGAGCCATCTTGGGAGTACGGACATAACCCGCGCTCCAGGCCAGTCGACCTTCTGATGAACTTGGCGACCGTGGTGTTGGACAAGCAGAAAGGCCCAACCAGCCATGATGTGGTCGCCAACTTCAAGAGGCTAATCAAAGTCGACAGGGCCGGTCACACGGGGACCCTAGTGATCTGATCGGGGAAATCCCCAGGTAACCGGCGTGCTCGTCGTGCTCACAGGCAATGCTACTAACATCATGTCGTACACGCACACCTTCAACAAGGAATACGTCGGAGTCGGAGAACTCCACGCGAAGGTGGGCGAAGCCCGCGTGAGGAAGGCAATGAAGGAACTCATCGGGGAGATTTACCAGCGGCCGCCGGTCAGATCCGCTGTCAGCAGGCGACTGAGAACTAGAGAGATCTACTACTTCGATCTGCTAGAGATGAAGGACAGAAGGGTCTTGTTCAAGGCCGGAACCGAATCAGGGACTTACGCTAGGAAGCTCATCAATGACCTCGGCCTTCTCTTAGGGACAGGGGCACACATGGCAGAGTTGAGAAGAACCCTAGACGGGCCGTTCCTCGAAAAGGACGCCCACTCGATGTGGGATGTCGCGGCCTCCTTGGAGCTGTACCGGAGGAACGGGGACGATTCCCTGTTGAGGAAGATCTTCCTCCCGGTGGAGACCGCTGTCTCAACGTTTCCTTCGATCTACATCAAAGACAGCGCAGTGGCCGCGGTCTGTCACGGTGCGAGCCTAGCGGTGGGGGGAATATCATCGTTTGAGGAGCCTATTGCCCAACATGAGATCGTGGCTATCAAGACCCTCAAGGGAGAACTCGCGGCAATGGGGAGAGCCAGCAAGGACGGCTCAGCGCTTGCCACAGACAAGACGGGGATGGCCGTTGCGGTTGAACGGGTTGTGATGGACAGGAACCTGTATCCCAAGATGTGGAGATGAACCCGCAGAAGAAATCTTATTATCGCGTGGAGTCGAATCAGGATTCAGCGCCCGGGTACCCAAGCACGGTTACGGGGCAATAGTCGCCTATGCCTGGAGCCGGCTCAGAAAGCTTGTGGGCCTTCGGGCCCGCGTGAGTTCAAGAGAGGTGCTCTGAAAGTCTCACCCCGGGCGCCTCATCCTAGCAGTTCCACAATCCGTGATCGCACCACGTTAACGCAGAAGGAGGGAATCGCTCACACGTCCAGAAACAGGAAATAACTATTAATAGAGGGTCCGAATGGTTGCACGGTCTGATGTCAGAAGAGAAAGAGCTGAGGGTGATCGTCAGGATAGCTGGAACTGACTGCAATGGGGAACAGAAACTGAGGGTCGGCTTGTGCAAGATAAGAGGGGTGGGTTTCAGCTTCGCGAACGCCCTAGCCAAGGCCACCGGTCTTCCGCCTGATATGAAGACTGGAGAGCTGACGGATGAGGATGTAGAGAAGATAGAGAAGGTCTTGCGAGACCCCAGTAGCTTCAACATCCCAGCTTGGATGACCAACAGGAGAAACGACCCATCGACGGGCACCACAAGCCAGCTCGTGGGATCCGATATCGACATAGCGCTCAGATCGGACTTGGAGAGGATGAGAAGGACGAGTTCATGGAAGGGGATAAGGCACTCGCTGGGCTTGAAGGTCAGGGGCCAACACACGAAGACGACGGGCAGGACTGGAAAGACCGTCGGTGTCTCGAAGAAGGCCCTGATGGAATCCGCCAAGGAAGCAGCAGCTGCTGCTGAGAAGAAGTAGGTGAATGCAAATGGGAGATCCTCGGAGAATAAGGAGCACAGTCGTCAGACCAAGAAGGCCCTGGGACGCGGACAGGCTGACTGAGGAACTCCCCATGATGGGCCAGTACGGACTGCGATCCAAGAGGGAGCTGTACACGGCCGAATCCTTCCTCCGCAAGATAAGGAGGACGGCTAGGTCTTACCTAGCACTCCCGCCTGGTGAGAGAGCCTCAACGGAGAAGGAGCTGATATCGAGGCTGCACCGCCTCGGTTTGGTCGAGGAGAAGTCAACACTTGAGTCAGTCCTATCATTGGACCGGAGTTCGATCCTCTCAAGGAGGCTTCAGTCAATAGTCCAAGCAAAGGGCTTGGCGAAGTCCCTGTACGAAAGCAGGCAGATGATCACTCACGGCAATGTCACCATGAACGGAGTAGTCGTGAGGACTCCCGGAAGGATAGTCACGCGGGACGAGGAAAAGCACTTGGCGAAAGCCGAGTGAGGTCTACATTCTGCGGCCTCTTCTGCCGCCGGGCCTTCTAGTTCCGTCCGTCGGTATCGGCGTAACATCCTCTATTCGGCCTATCGCGAACCCCGACCTGGCCAGAGCCCTTATGGCGGACTGCGCGCCCTGTCCTGGCGTCCTTGACATATGCCCGCCTACGCCCCTGACAGCAATGTGCAGGTGCGTGATCTTCTTCTCCTTGAGCTGTCCGGCCACAGCAAATGCCGCGCTCATTGCGGCGTACTGACTCGGCTTGAGCCTGTCAGCCTTCACGTGCCTGCCTCCGCTCGAGAACGCCAGAGTCTGGGCTCCAGATAAGTCGGTGGCATGGACTATGGTATTGTTGAAGCTGGAGTAGATGTGGACAATCGCCCACTTCTCGGCCTTCTCGCTCATCGTTCAAGCCGAGCGCCTGCAGCGGCTAATAAAGACATCGCTGACACGAGCGAAGCTAACGTTTATAACAAGTTGAGACGCACGGCTCGTTTCGATGGGATTATCCGTTATATCAGGTTCAGATGAGGAGCTCAGGTTCAGGTGGAGCGACACGAGCCCGTCGCTCGCCAACTGTCTGCGCAGGGTTATTCTTACTGAGGTTCCGACGCTTGCAGTGGAAGATGTGGTTTTCATAGAGAACGAGAGCCCGATGAGCGACGAACACATTGCCCATGTCTTGGCGATGATCCCGCTGACCACGCCTCCTCAGGGCACGTACGTTTTTCCGAAGGACGCCGACACGAAGCGTGATGACCAGCGGTCAAGGGCGACTCTCACGATCGACTTGCAAGCCAAGGATGGTGTCCTCGAGGTGACCTCGGGACAATTGACCAGCGATGACCCGGCGGTCAAGCCCGTCACGCCGAACATCACGATCACGAAGCTGGCCCCGGGCAAGAGGCTCAAACTCGAGGCGTATGCAGTGTTGGGAGCCGGGCGAACCCACGCCAAGTTTCAACCAGTATCCACAGTTTACTACAAGTTCCAGCCAGTGATAGAGATAGACCTCAAGAGGTGTGATGCTTGTGCCAAGTGTGTCGAGTCCTGCCCCAAGGGTGTCATAAGGCTGGAGAAGGGCAAGATAGCGGTAATTGATCCAGAGCAGTGCACCCAATGCGCTGACTGCGTCAAGGCCTGCCCGTCCGATCCTCCGTCCATCAAGATGTCGGAACTCCCCGATACGGTGCTCTTCACCGTCGAGTCCACGGGGGCCATCCCGGCGGGCAGGATAGTGTCTGAAGCCTTCGACATCATGAAAGAAAGGTTCAATAGCATCAAGTCAGAACTCGGGGAGGCAAACTGACAGTTGCCCAAGGCGCGAACGTCTCAAAGGAGAAGGAACCTGAGCCTGGAACTCGAGAAGGCCGGAAAGAAGGCCGAGATATGGACAACTCTGTCCGAGACCGTGCGAGGCCCGAGAAGCCACTTCCCGGTGGTCAACTTGGACAGGCTGAACAGGCTCACGACTAGCGGAGAAACGGTCGCGGTCCCGGGAAAAGTTCTCGGAGGCGGGAAGGTTGACCATCCTCTGACGGTCGCTGCAATGCACTTCTCCCTCAGCTCCGCGAGGGCGATACAGAGCGCTGGCGGGAAGGTGCTGAGTCTCAACGAACTGGCAAAGAAGAAACCGGACGGAAAAGGAGTGAGGATTATTGCCTGAATCGCCGACTGTGATAGTGAACGCGGACAATCAAGTGGTCGGTAGACTTTCCAGTATGGTCGCGAAAATGCTATTGGACGGAAAGAAGGTCGTGATTGTGAACGCAGGAGGGGCCGTGATCTCGGGCACGAAAACCGCGACCCTCAGGGAGATCCAGGAGTTCGGGAATGTGAGGAGTGCAGTCAATCCGAAGAACACACCCAGACACTTCTCACGGCCCGACATGATGATGAGGCGCACCATACGCGGCATGTTGCCACACAGGAAGCCAAAGGGCCGGGAGGCTCTCAAGAGGCTCAGGGTCTACTTGGAAATGCCGACGGCCATTGAAGGCGAACCATTGGTACTCGAGGGGACAAGCGCAACTAAGCTCAGCCACAAGTACGTCAAGCT
>Ga0315294_10002490_pt1 | contig 20132 bp, 10 predicted proteins | sample YL17G13_40_MG_FD_203626 | JGI IMG/M metagenome (GOLD analysis project Ga0315294, IMG submission 203626) | Sediment microbial communities from Yellowstone Lake, YNP, Wyoming, USA - YL17G13_40 | ecosystem: Environmental > Aquatic > Freshwater > Lake > Sediment | place: USA: Wyoming | collected...
TGAGAGCAGTTTCGCCGCCAACGCGAGGAGTCTGGCTGCTGAATAAGATGTATCGTTGAGTTCCAGGCCGGTGGAATACTGCACGATCTGAAGAGAAAGGATTTGGTCGGTCATGCAAATGAAGGCTAACAACACCCTCAGACATGTGAAAGTCCTGGCTGTCACCCTTTTGCTGTGTTCAGCAGTTTCGGCTCCGGCGTCCGGTCAACTGGAGGTGCTGGGCTCGTACTACCGGCCGGACACGCCGTTCCCGCAGTTCGCGCAATTCTGGGGCGGCAGCTCGCAGGTGGAGAAGGAAGCGGGCAGCGCGCTCGGCGCTTCGGTTCATGTATTCGTGCGCAATACCGGCGAGCAGCCCCTGGAGATCAAGGACGTTCTGCTCGAAGGAGTGAGCCTGAAACAAGCCATCGCCTTCTCCGACCAGCGGAAGTTCAAGAAAGTCGCCTTCGCCGCCAGCATATACTTTTCGGATCTCCCTAAAGCCGAGCGAGACAGCCTGATCGCCGCGGGTGAGCCTGTCTGGTGGAAGGTCGAACCGGAGAGCATACCTCCGGCAGGAACGGCACAGGCAGTCGTTCGCCTCCGCCGCGCTCCCTCCGGCGAGGCCCTCCGACTCGGACTGAGGTGCGCCGACGGTGTGACTGAGGTATCCGTACCTGTTAAGCCAAGCCAATCGCGGGTGGAGAGCATCAGCTTCTCGCCTACCCTCGATCAGGTCTACCTGTATCTGCGCCATGCCGAACCGGGCAAGTCGCCATCCCGGATCTTGATGGACGGACGAGACATTACCAGTAGGTCGTCAGTTGGTCGAGACGCCAACCTGGATACGGTACCCGTCGTCTGCAAGCTTGAGGCTCCTCTCGCTCGCGCCTCGTTCCACTGCTTCCAGGCCGTTTACGAAGACGGCTCGGCCGCCATTGGCGGGATTCGCGCGTGGGCGGATGAGACCGCATACGGTCTCTGGGGAGCCAAGCCCGGGAAGGAATCCGATGTCGAACTTGCACGCGCGCACGTAAAGGATATGGGCGTGCACAACATCAACCTGCAGATGGAGATAATCGGCTCCGATGCAGTCCGGGTCTTCATGAACAGCAGTGAGGGCCGTCAGATGTTGAAGTCGCTCGGCATCCGTGAGATAGTGAGCGACCCGGAAAAGGCAAGGACGACGCCGCTCGCCTACTACCTTGCCGACGAGCCGGACACGGCCGACTTCAAGGTCACAGGGGTCCCGCCCCGGTCGAAGGTCGGCTGTCTGGGCCAGGGACTGATCAAGCGGGGCGAGGAGCTCCGGAAGGTTGATCCCAAGACGCCGAACATGGTGAACGTTGACATGACCTTCAAGCCGGACAACTGGTATACGTACGGCCAGCTCCCGGACATATTCGCCGCGGATCCATACTACCAGACCCGGCTGGCCGAAGCTTACTGGAAAAAGCCCGATCAGGTGACCATGTACTCCAAGGCAACCTTCGTGTACGCGGTCGGAAGCGTTTGCCAGTCCGCCTGCGCTCCGAAGCCGCTGCACCTGATCCTCAATTGCACGCGATTGCAGAGAGAGGGTCGGAAGTTCCGATTCGGCACGCCGCAGGAGAAGCGCATCGAGGTGTACTATTCTCTCGCAGCCGGCGCCAAGTCGTTGTCCTACTGGTGGTTCATCCCCATAGCGCCCGATGCCACCGGCTCCTGCGGCTGCGGCGCAGACGAGCCCGAGGCCAAGGCGCTGTGGGATGAGATCGGGCTCCTCGGCGCGGAGGTCCGAACCGCCGGACCGATCATCGTGAAGAGCTGCCCGGCGGATGTGCCCGTGAAGGCCCCGACCCGACTGTGGGTGCGCTCCCTGCTCTCCGGCCTCGACACGCTCGTGATCCTCTGCGTGAACGATGACTACCTCAACGACCAGCGCGGTACCACCTTCCGGCCGGTGGAGAATGCCTTCGTGATTGCAGACCTGCCGTCCTGGCTGCAGCCCACGGAGGTCTTCGAGATTTCCCATAAGGGGATTCAAGACGTCTCCTGGAATCGTCAGGGCTCGCAGGTCTCAATGGGTCTCGGCACGGTCGAGATCACCCGTTTTATCGTTGTCACCGCAGATGGTAAGCTGCGCGAAAGTCTCCGGACTCTTTACGACGCCAGGTTTGCGTCGAATGTTCAGAAGTTGACCGCCAAACCATGAGGGAGATCGCCGGTGCGAAAGCCGAATATCGTATTCATACTGGTTGACGATATGGGCTACGGAGACTTCGGCGCATTCGGCAGCAAGGCCGTCGAGACACCGAATCTCGACCGACTGGCCGGGGAGGGCGTTTGCCTGACACAGCATTACACTGGTTCGCCGGTGTGCGCTCCTTCCAGAGCGGCACTTCTCACCGGTCGGTACCCTCACCGCACCGGAGCCATTGACACGCTGGAGGGCCGCGGCCTGGATCGCCTGGCTCTCAGCGAGGTGACGCTTGGGGACATACTTAAGTCCTCGGGCTACGCGACCGGTCTGATCGGCAAGTGGCACCTGGGCGCGCTCGACCCCCGCTATCACCCAAATGCCCGCGGGTTCGACGAGTTCGTGGGTTTTCGCGGCGGGTGGAGCGATTACTGGCAGTGGCGGCTGGACTACAACGGCGCCTTCCGCAAGGCGGATGGTCGCTATCTCACCGACGTGTTCACCGAAGAAGCAGTGCAGTTCGTACAGCGCCACCGGAGCGAGCCGTTCTTCCTACACCTGACCTACAACGCTCCGCACTTCCCGCTGCAGGTCCCCGATGAAGAGGCAAAGCCTTTTCGCGAGAAGGGAGAATTCACCGAAGGTGTGAGCCTCATTTACGGGATGAACCGCCGAATGGACAAGGGCGTCGAGCGTGTGCTGGAGGAGTTGGAGGGGCACGGCCTTTCCGAAAACACACTGGTCGTTTTCACCAGCGACAATGGACCGCAATTCGGCGGCAAAGGAGATATGTGCACGACCCGCTACAACGGCGACTTCAACGGCTGCAAGGGCCTGGTCTACGAAGGCGGGATCCGCGTGCCGGCGATCCTCCGCTGGCCCGCGGGTCTGGACGGCAGCCGGTGCGTCAACGATCTGGTCCACTTCACCGACTGGCTGCCGACGCTGGCAGCCGTGATCGGCGCAAGGACGCCGGAGGATCGCAAGCTGGACGGTCACAACGTCCTCCCGGTTCTCCGAGGCGAAAAGGCAGAGGTTGACACGCCGCGCTTCTGGCAGTGGAACCGCTATACCCCCGTGAAGACGTGCAATGCGGCCATGCGCGACGGTCCCTGGAAGCTCGTCAGGCCGAGGATCGCCGAAGCTATGAAGGTGGCGCCCGAGGATGGGAAGATGGATCGCCGCCTGAAGTACGAACCTGAGGGCATCACGGACATCTGCCGCGATCCCGAGCCGGCCCGCACGATTCCCGACCCGCCTCCGCCGCTGCTCTTCAACCTCGACGAGGATCCGTACGAGCAGCACGACCTTTCCGCCGAAAACCCCGAGATCCTGGCGCGGATGCAGCGCGAACTGGATAGCTGGTTCGAGTCCGTCGAGGCGGACCGGCGCGCAATCGTGACTGAGAGGCGGACAAGTGCCGCGTTTGCACCAACATCAGGGGTTCCGTCCTACCTGGCGGGATATGAGGAGCAGTATGAAACGCACCCGCGCACGGCGGCTCTGTCGTGGTTTCGGGAGGCCCGCTATGGGCTGTTTCTGCATTATGGACTCTACTCGCTTCTCGGACGGCATGAGTGGGTGCAGTTCAGGGAAAAGATACCGGTTGCCGAGTACGCAAAACTGATGGACAAGTTCACCGCGGAGGAATTCGACGCGAAGTACATCGCATCGCTCGCCGTGGACTGCGGCATGAAGTACATCAACATCACGACGCGGCACCACGATTCCTTCTGTCTGTTCGACACGAAGCAGACGCCCTTCAACAGCGTCAAGTCTCCGGCGCGTCGGGATCTCGTGGCGGAACTGGCCGGCGCATGTCGGGAAAAGGGACTGGGGCTTTTCCTCTACTACTCGCACGGTCGTGACTGGAAGCATCCGCACGCTCCGAACAATGATAAATGGAAGGGCAGTGCGCGCCCGGCCTACGATCCACCCGATCCCTCTTACGTCACCGGCAAGGACCACAACCTTCAGCTTTACCTCGACTTCATGGCCGCGCAGATAACCGAATTGCTGACCAACTACGGCCCTGTGGCCGGCGTCTGGCTGGACGGCATCGGCGTTCCTCTGTCGGGCGACAGGTCGCTTTTCAAGTGCCAGGAACTCTATGACCTCATCCACAGCCTTCAGCCGCAGGTCCTGGTTTCATACAAGCAGGGACTCCTCGGCACGGAGGACTTCGTCGCGCCGGAACACAAGACTATCGGAAGGCCCGACAAGCCCGGCGAGATATGCACGACCATGTGCCCGCAGTCATGGGGCTATCTTGCAGCCGGCAAAGGAAAGCACAAAACGGCGGACGAAGTCTGGGATACCATTCGATATGCTCGGAGCCAGGGCTACAACCTGCTGCTCAATACCGGGCCGCTGCCCGACGGCAGCATAGATCCGTACGACGATAAGGTTCTGCGCGAAGTGGGCGCTCGGCTTCGCAGGGAAGGATTCCCCGGCGAATAGGTGCGTGTGGACGATGGCCGCCTCCGGTGCGGCGTGCGCGCAGAGCGATCAGGAGCAGTCCTATGATTCACAAGGCTGTGTGGAGAGTCCCGGTCATTCTCGGTCTGCTGGCGATATGCCTGGCGCTGTCCACCTGTCTCCTGTGCGCAGATCAGCCGTACGCCTTCTCGTTCTCGGACGATTTCTCGAAGTATCGCGATGGGAGCGACGGGTTCCCGACCTGGGAGACGGACTCCTATCTCGGCTGGGAAGTAAGAGACGGCGCGTTCATCCCGTTGGACAACGAGACATCGTTCGCGCTCCCGAAGAAGGCACCCTATGGACGGCTCGCGGCCGTCGAGGCGACCGTGATGCTCCGCGGAACGAGGAGCGCGTCGTGGAAGATCGCGGGCGTCTTGATACACCAGGACAGCAGAAACTACTGGCATCTCGCGCTGATCGAAAGCCCGGATGCTTCGGGCAGGTCGCACCATGTAGAGCTTTCCGAAGCATACGACGGCAGGTGGCTCGCACACGCGGAGAAGTCAACCGCCCTCACCAGCGTATCGAGTACCGGCCAGAACTTCGACTGGAAGTACAATCATCCGTACAGACTGAGAATCGAGCTGAACCCGAAGGGAATCGTCGGAACGGTCCGCGAACTCGACGGCACCGAGCGCGCGCGAATCGGCTACAGGTTCGACAACAAAGCCGTGACCTGGGGCAAACCCGGCCTGGACGGCGCGGGTTTCCGGGTCGAGTTCGACGATTTCTCCGCAAAGGTGGGGATGGAAGTGAGCGCCCAAGAGGTAAGAAAGACGGCGGCCTTTCCGCCGTATTCCGGCAAAGGCTGGGCCGGCACGAAGGGGAAACGCACCGGGTTCTTCCACGCGGAGCGGATAGACGATAAGTGGTGGGTGATAGATCCCGCCGGCAGCGCCTTCTACATCATCGGGACCGACCACGTGAACTATAACGTCCACTCCTGCGAGAAACTCGGCTATGCGCCGTACCACCGCAACTGCGAGCGGATATACGGGACCGAGGAGAAATGGGCCGATACGAACGTTGCCCGCCTGCGCAGATGGGGTTTCAACAGCCTCGGCGCGAACAGCTCGCCTTCCACCCGGCATAAGAGGCTTGCCCACATGGAGTTCCTGGGCATGGGATCGAGCTTTTCGGGCGTGGACTACATCACCGAAAAGACCACGTGGACCGGCTTCCCCAACGTCTTCAGTCCCGATTTCGAGAGGTTCTGCGACCGGCTCGCGCGGCGGCATTGCGCGCCTCTCAAAGACGATCCCTGGGTGATCGGCTACTTCATTGACAACGAGCTGGAATGGTTCGGCAAGAGCGGGTCGCTGTTCAGCGATGCCTTCAAGCGGCCGGCGGACCACAGCGCCAGGATCGCCCTGGTGGACCTTCTCAGGGAGAGATACCGGAATGACGTGAAGGCGTTCAACGCGGCCTGGAAGACTGATATAGCCGAGTTCGATGACCTCCTGGAGCTGACCCAGGCGCCGAGGCCCGCAACACCGGAAGCCGAGTCCGATGTCCGCGAGTACGCCAGGCTTGCGGCTGAGAGGTATTTCGCTGTTAGTGCGTCCGCGATCCGCAGGCACGATCCGAACCACATGGTTCTGGGATGCCGGTTCGCTGGCGCCGCCCCGGACGTCTGGGACATCGCCGGGAAATACTGCGACATCGTGAGCGTCAACTCCTACCGGACAGTTGATCTCGAAAAAGGAGTTCTGGCGGATGGATATGAGGAAGACCTGGCGGAGTGGTATCGGAAGACGAAGCGCCCGCTCATGATCACGGAGTGGAGCTTCCCGGCGCTGGACACGCCGCTTCCGAGCGAACACGGCGCCGGCCAGAGAGTGCCGACGCAGAAGGACCGGGCGCGCGCCTTCACCATATTCCAGAAGCTGCTCTTCGCCACCCCTTTCGTCGTCGGATCGGACTTCTTCATGTGGGTTGACGAGCCGGCGCTCGGCATATCGAGCACCTTTCCGGAGGACTCCAACTACGGCCTGGTCAACGAGAATGACAAGCCGTACAAGCTCCTGACAGAAGCCGCGAGGAAGCTGCACCCCCTGGTCTACGACATCCACAGCGGGAACGTGGCGGACGTCTATGCAAAGCAGGGGGAAAAGCCCGGCACGTTGATCGTCGGGAACTCGGGAAAGTCGGATGCTTCCTGTACCGTCTCTCTGTGGACTGACGGGAGACTCGCCGAGCAGACGCTGGAAATCCCCGGCGGCGGGTCCCGCCGAATCGAAGCGCCTCAGGACTCTCTCGCAGCGCCGGGCGGCCACTTTCTCGTGTGCCGCGTGGATCAGAAGATGGCTTTCGCGGAGCCGAATGAGGCGGATAACCTGGCGACGCAGCATTTCTACACTCCGGGTCTGCCGGCTTGGGACGCAGCATCGCAGTACTCGCGCATCCCGATCATTGTGACAAACTCGACCGATAAGGCTGTCCGGAGCGTTCCGATATCTCTGAAGCTTTGTGAGCTCGCGCTGCTTGACTGGTCGAGGGCAAAGGATGCCCTGTGTGTGGTTCGAGCGCAGGACGGACGGCAGTCGGAGATTCCATTTCAGGTGGTTGCAGATGACGAGTTTCTCTTCGCGCTCGACGAGCTCGGGCCCCGGGAGTGCGCCACCGTTTTCGTCTACTTGAACTCAGCGGCGCGGCTGAAGACCCAGGCGAAAGTCACATACCGCGAGACTGGCGATGGCTTCGAGGTGGACAATGGCGCGCTGAAGCTGCTCAAGCGAGGCCCCGGTGGAAATGCCTTCGATAGGATTGACCTCGGCTCGATCGAGGTCGGCAGCTTCTCGCCCGTAATATGGCAGCAGGTCGGCCAGGACTTCTGGGTTCGGCCAACCGGAGTGGAGCGGATCGAGGCGCACGAAGGACCGGTCGCGCTCGTGCTGGATATGACATTCCTCTTCGACGGAGGCAGGGCAGCGGCGATCACCGAGGTAGGCCCGGAGGGGAAGTACGCCCCCGCAGAGAACCGTCCGCACATGTATCGCACCAAGTACCGCTTCACCATCTATCCCGGCAAGCCGTACTTCGACAGCCGGTTCCTGTGGGTGGAGAATACGGACGAGGAACCCTGGCACTTCCACACCTACTATCACTACATTCGGTCGAACATCGCCGGGGATTCCTCGGACGACAAGCCGAAGGTCAAATACTGGCTGGATGCCGCTGCGAATCTGTGCTACGGCGTGGAAGCCCCCGACGTTTTCAGCGTTATTCTGTGGAAGGACAGCACCGGGCTCGAGCACCCGGACGTCTATCGCTACCCGTACTTTTCCCGGACGCTCAAGCCGGGCGAGCGACTTGCCGCGGCGGACCCGCCGGTGCATACGATTGCCGGCAGCGAGGATGAGTTCGCGCGCGCCGCCGATGAGCTGCACGCACTCTCGGATCTGCATATACAGGTTTGTGAAATGGAGTCGCCAGACATCCCGGCTCAGCGGCATCATGGCAGAGAGTGAAATGAAGGTCAGACGCTTTCCGGGCAATCCCGTCATCCGCCCCAACATGCTGTATTCCGCGGCAGGCGAGCGCGGCATCGCCATCGCCGAGCTGAGGGAGTAGACATGCTGAACTACGCGCACACCTGGGCCGAGCCGGACCTCTACATACTGGCCGATGAGGACTTGATCGAGACGAGCCGGAACGCGGTTCGGCGCCTTTGCCCGATCGAGAAGCATTCCGAGCCGGTCATTGCGCCGGACAGGCCTTGGGAGGGCCTGATGCCCGACGGTGAGGTGATATCGCTTCAGGATCCGTTCTACGCCACGGTTCTTTTCGATCCCCTGGATGGCATTTTCCGCTGCTGGTACAGGGCGCTGAACCGCTACCTCAGCAGGTCCTACAGTCGGGGATTTGCGAACCAGGCCTCCCAGTTGTGCCATGCGGTGAGTTCGGACGGCGTGCACTGGGAGAAACCCGTGATCGGGCAGGTGCTCTACGACGGCTCGTACGAGAACAACATGGTGCGCCTGATTGACGAGTCGAGCTCCGCGCCGGACAATTATGCCGAGTCCATGGGCTCGATAATCCCGTACTCAGCGCCTGATTCCGAGGACCGCTTCGCCGCCTCGATCCACACCGAATTCGACGACCCGGTATACCCAAAGGGCATTACGGTATGTTTCAGTCCCGACGGGCTTCGGTGGCGAATGCATTACCCGCCGGTTTTGCCCCTTGACGGTGACTGCAATTCACTCAGCCGGGATCCCGAGAACAGGTGCTATCTGCTCACCAGCCGGTCGAGCCAGCATGCGAACCTGTGCAGGCGCTGGGGTCATGGATGGAAGCGTCACATCGCACTCGGCAGGAGTCTGGATCTGATCCACTGGACTCCGCTGGCGACCGTTCTGGAGGCGGATGACAAAGACCCGGATGACACCGAACTCTACAAGATGTACGTCATACCCTACGGTCATGCCTATCTAGGTCAACTGCTCGTGTTCTACACTCACGAGATGGTTCTGGAGAACCAGTTGGCGCTGAGCAGGGACCTCATAAACTGGCAGCGCGTCGGCGACCGGCAGCCGATCCTGGCGCGCGGCAGTGAAGGAAGCTGGGACTGCAGGCACGTCACCCTGAGCGACAATCCGCCGCATCCGCAGGGAGACAAAATGCGCTTCTGGTACGGCGGGAAATCGGCGCCTCACTATCAGGCGGGGTACGGCGCCCTGGGGACAGGCGCCATGCGCCGGGATGGTTTCGCTTGCTATGAAGCCGGCGAGAAGGAGGCTGTCCTCACCACCATCCCCTTCCGGGTCAAGGGCGCTACTTCCATAGCCATAAACGTTGATGCCGCCGACGGAGAGGTCAGGGCGGAGGTAGTGGACAAGGCCGGCAATCCCATAGAGGGATGCACGCGCAAGGATTGCATTCCCGTACACGGCGATCATATCCGCACAGTCGTGAGCTTCAAAGCTGGGCCCGGCCGTTTCTTCGACCGCGGGAACTTCCTCAGATTCGCCGACGAAGTACGCTTCCGCTTCTATCTCACGAACGCGAGGCTTTATGCCTTCAAGTCGCCGCATCTCACGCCGCTCTGGCCGGGGGAAGACAAGTGAACATAATACAATTCGAGGAAGAATTGGCCAAGATGCGTTTCGCCCGCTACCGCCACCCTGAGGTTGACGTTATCAACGAGGGCTTCAGGCCGGTGAGCGGCAAGGTGGCGGACTTCGGCGTCATCGAGCACGAAGAGCGGTACCACTTCTTCTACATCGAGCGGCGATTGGCAGAGGGCACGCCTTTCTATCCCGGAAACGAGATCTACTTCGGCCACGCCAGCACCTCCGACTTTTTCGATTGGGAGGTCCACGATCCCGTGATGCTGATTCGCCCGGGCACCTGGGAGGGCGCGCACGTCTGGGCGCCGTATGTGTTCCGCCACCAGGGGAGGTTCGTCATGGCCTATACCGGGGTGAATGAGCATCTCTCGCAGGACATCGGCCTGGCGTTCAGCGATGACTTGTTTGAATGGCAGCGATGGGAGCACAATCCCATCTCGCCGTGCAAGGGAAAGGCATGGTCGTTCTGGCGAGAGGACGGCATCGCGAGCTGCCGCGATCCGCACGTCCTCGAGCATGACGGCCGAGTCTGGATGTGCTACACGGCGAATACCAGAGGCGGGGCTTCCTGCATAGCCCTGACGAGTACGCCGGACCTCGTGCACTGGGAAGACCACGGGCCGATACTGGTCGGTCCGTCTGAGGGCTATGAGCCGAGGTTGGAAGGCGGCCACCCCCAGGGCAGCCTGGAATCGAGCAACCTCCTTCAGCGCGGGGATAGGTGGTTTCTCCTGGTTAACGCCAGCATCCGCGGCACGACTGTCAGGAGCTGGGTCTTCGAGAGCAGGAGAATGGACTCGTTCGATCTCGCTTCGGGCCGGGAGTTCTGGCCCGGAGGCGGCGGAGTCGAGATCGTCGTGGAAAAGGGCGACCGCTCCCTCCTGGCCTGCTTTGCCGGCGGGTACATACGATTCGGCGAAGTGGACTGGTCAGCCGACCACCCGACCGCGGATTTCATCTCGACCCGAGAACAACTCGCCTCCTGGCGGGCCTAGCATCCGCCGGGTCCTTAGGTGCCCGTGCTTCAGATGCGCGTCACGGCCAGGGGAAGTCCGGCGGCGTGATGCCGGTCAGCGCGTTTATCAGCGTCCAGACTGCCGCCATGCCGAACTCGCCGATGACCATGCCCACGAACCAGGGCCGGGCCCTCACGTAAAGCCGCATCCCGCCGTAGCGAAGAATCAATCCCTTCACCATCCAGGCGATCAGGCACGAGAACCAGAAGTTGCTGACCGCCCACGACACGCACAGCGCGTATCCCAGCGGATGGAACGGCCACCAGTAGAACATCGCCCGCATGTATGAGAGGAACAAGGTGAATACCACGCCCACTGCGAAGAAGACGGGCGCGTCCCAGGTGGCCCGGGTGGACCCGAGCATTTGAGCCTGGTAATCCTTGAAGGGCGCTAAGTTAAGGCCCTGGTAGACGGCCTGGTAGAGCGTGATGCCGCCCCGAGTATACGGTATCCACAGATGCAATACGCCGGCAAACAGTAGTGCGGCCAGTATGCCGATCACAAAGATCGGCAGAAACGCCCTCCTGCGCACTCTCGCACCGTCGGCAATCTTGAGGCCGTCCAGCATGCCGGTGAAGAGCAGCCCCCTCTGATCGCGCAGAAACGCCATGTCGAAGAATGCGAGCATCGTCATGTTTGCCGGCCCGAGCGCGCTGACCGGGGCAAACATCCGGTACAGGTCCACCGGCCTGAAGGACGTCTCTGTCATCAGCATGCCCGCCTCCGCGGTGCTTCTGGCCATCACCAGGGCTATGACGAATATGAAGACGCCGAATTCCAGCAGCGCAACCCCGACGGACATCCCCGCGAGGTAGCTCCATCCAACAATGAGAGCCAGACATACGAGCAGACCCCAGAAGGCGACGCCATACGGCATGAGCTCCTGGGAGTCGTCCGCCTTCTCCCGGGCCAGCGCGGCACGAACCACCTTCTTCAAGTGCGGCCGTGCCATGTAGAACAGGTATCCGACCAGCACGAAATACGCTCCGGCCGTCTGATAGGCGACAAACTGGTGCGTGCCGTACACCGGCATGTGTACCGGCTCCATGCCGAAGGATGCAGCCACTACCCCTTGCAGGCGGGCGAATATGGCAAAGAACCAGATGGCGAACAGCAGGTCCGACGGCAGAAAGAAGAAAAACCCGATAGCCGCGAAGGAGCAGTACAGCCACGTGCAGTAAATCTCGCTCCACGGAGGAGTCACCAGATACGGGTTCAGCAGCAGCTCCAGCTGGAACTGCGGGATGGACGGAAACAGGTTGTGCAGACCGTTGGCAGTGAAGATGACGGCGGGGAGAGCAGCTCCTCCCCACAGCAGTCGGTTCTTGAAGACCGACTGCCCCTGTTCCTCGCGCACCATCTCGAGCGGCAACTGGGCGAGCGGGAAAGCCAGCTTCTCGTTGTCCACCCACTGCCTGCGCAGGATTGTCGCCAGACACAGGAACGCGAAGATCACGAGCAGGACGAGGACGCCCCATGCCGCCAATGGGACCATCCACACTCCCCAGGGGATTGATTCTCCTGCCCTGAGACCCTCGAAAAACTGCGAGGCGACCGGCTGGCTGCGGCCGCCCTGCGGATCGAAAGGAACCATCCACCGCTTGATGTACGGGAAGAAAAGCTCCTGCCACCGGTTCGCCGGGTTTGCGAAGTAGTTCGGCGTAACGACGAGAGGGATGATCTTCTCCATCACGCCCCGGGAGGAGATCATCGCGGCGACGAGCATCATGCAGTAGATCATCATCAGTTCGGCGGGAGACAAAGTGAACTTCTGCCGGACGCGCTGCATGCCTCTGTTCACAAGGATCAGGAAGACGAATATGGCGATGACCGCCGGGGGCATCTGGAGGAAGCCGATCTGAATCCGCGCGACAACCAGCTCGGCATAGGATACAACGGCGCATATCACGGCAACGAAGGCCAGACCCAGCGCAATAGCGCGGAAGGATATGCCGGCTCGGACTCCGTCGTCCTCCGCGGCACGATCCCCCATTTGGGCCGCATGCTTCTTCTGACGCCCAACTGCCATAACTCAACCAGTGAATCCAGACTCAGCCGCCCGAAGGCCCGGCCCTTGAAGCTTCAGTGTGCGCTACATCTCTATCGGGGCTATGTACACCACGCCGTCAATCACGTAGGCGATCCAACTGCCGTCCGGCGACCAGGACGGATACCCCTCGATAACTCCGGTGCTGGTTAGCTGATAAACCCATGAGCCGTCCCAGCTCGCCATCCAGAGATCGGACGTGAGGATTCTCTGGCCGTCGTCCGTGGTCCTCTCAAAGATCACGTACCGGCCGTCGGGTGACCAGCTAAACCGCCAGCCCGCCGCCGGCATATTCGTGTTCCGGAGCACGTAGGAGTCGGCGGTCTTCACGCCCCGGTTGTACGTCCCCATGTGGGCGACCATCTCCGGGTTGATCTTATTGCGAAGATCGTAGCTGGTTGAGCTGCCGTTCGGATGGCAGAAGGTCTCCGTGCCGTATGCAGCTCCGTTGAAGGCATTGCAGTGAGTGCAGACGAATCTGTTCGCACCGTTGTTGTTCGCAATGTCGCAGCGTCCCTGGAGCGAGACGTACACGTCGGTGGTCCGGGTCATGATGACCGTGGCGGAGTCCAACTGGAACATGTCCCTGGCGCGCAGGCCGATGTCCAGGTTGATGTCCTTTTCGTACAGGCCGTTGCCTACTGCCCCGGGATCGGAGCCGCCGTGGCCTGGGTCAACGCAGATCTTGACTCCGGAGAAATGTGCGTGACCAGGCAGGCAGGCCCCTAAGATGATGAGCGCGGGGATCAAAGCGAGGAATACCCTTCTCATGGATCAGCACCCCTCTTCCGGCAGGTGTCCGTCGCGGCTGTCGAGTCACGATCCGACCGCCGCATCGCATATTCCCGAAAGCCATTATAGGAGAGCGCCGCTGAGCTGTCAATCTTCCGCCGGCTTCTCACGCGTGCTGTCGCCCGGAAACTGGTAAAAGTACCAGTACAATCTTCTGGAGACACGGCAGACCCTGCCAGTTCCCACGTGCTCGTCCGCCGTGCGATAAAGGATTATTCTTGCGCGAATTGCCGTTTGCAGTAAGGGATTTCGCAGGCATCCGTAGTACATTAGCCTCGACATGATACGACTTCTGTTCCTTGTCACGGCCGCATGCCTGCTGTGGACATCCATCTGCAGCGCGGAAACTCCGGTCTTCCGGGAGGATTTCGCAGGCGGGAAAGCCGATGCGCAGTGGGAAACGCACGTCTCGGCGGGCAACAGCATCACCGTCCGCGACGGCTCGGCGGAGATCACTGCCGATGTCAACTCCTACGCGCACATTTCCCGCCCTCTTGGAGTGGACAACGTCACGGTCATCGCGCGCATCAAGCCTTCGTCCCCTGCCGGGATGACATGGTGCACCTCCCTGTTCCTGCTCTGGAATGGGGGCGATTGGTGCCAGATGGGCATGATCACCGCTCCCGGCGGCGGCCGGCTCTATGCGGTTGAAACCCAGGGGGGCGTGACCACCGAAACCTACCTGACCGAGTGCGATCTGACCCAGTGGCATCACGTCCGCATCCAGCTCGGCAGGGACTGCATTCGCTGCTTCGCCGGCAGCGACGGCAGGCAATGGCGCTGCCTGAGGGTGATCGAGCGGCCGGCCGAGTTCGCCGGTCCACCCGCGTTTCTCGCAGTGGGCAAGGGATACGGCCGCGGCGCGGCCCCCTATGCCAATCCTGATCTGGACAATGACTACCAGGATCGCGGCGAGAAGGCAGTCTCCATGATCGCGGACATCCAGGTCGAGAGTACGCCGCCGGGTCACCTGTCGCTCACATCAGCCGAGCGTGCGGCAATTCGGGAAGCCGGTCTCGACCCGGTGGGCAGGATCGAGCTTCGCGGAAGGGCCGATCCCACTTACGAGAGGGTGGCGAAGTATTTCCCGCCCATGAAGCTTCCCCGGGAGGTGGTCGGGGTCCCGGAGCATCCCGTGGACATCGCGGTAGACTACCTGGGTCGGCTCCAGCTCAACTACAACCAGCCGCTCGTGGCATGGCTCGAGATAGGCGATCCGCCGGCTCCTTTCGGCGACGAGAAAACCCCGATAACGAGGAGGCTTCTGAGCGGCTATCTCCCGGTGCTGATTCTGACGACCAGCCGCGAGAACGTGGAGTACGAGCAGACGGTGTTCGGCTGGACGGAGGGCTTCAGCCCGGACAAGGACCTCTATGCCTTTGTTCGGCTGAGGGTCCGCGCTTCGAAGGGCGTCGGGCTTCCCTCGCAGGCGTGGCTGGTCTCGGGAGCGGACGGCAAGCGCACCGCCTGGCCTCTGCAGAGCCACCGCGCCGGGGAAGCCGAGGTCTGCCTGCGGATTCCGTTCCCCGGCCTGGAAGGCGCTTCCAGCGTGACCGCGGATGAGTTCGAGAGGACGCTCGCGGAGACCGCAAAGTTCTGGGAGGCGGTCCTCAAGCAGGGCACGCGTTTCGAAGTGCCGGATGCACGCGTCAATGATGCGTACAGGGCGTGGATCGCATACTCCCTGCTGAATGTGGACAAGGTCAAAGGCGTCTACGAGCCGCACGACGGAGCCGGCTTCTACGAGGAGATCTACGGCTACAGCGCCACGCTCTACTGCATCGCGCTCGACATGTACGGGATGCATAGGAAAGCCGAGCTTTACCTCCGCTCGCTCCTGCACTTCCAGCAGCCGGACGGCCTTTATACTCAGAACTTCGGTCTGCCCGACCAGGGCGCGCTGCTTCTGGCGCTCGCCGAGCACTACAACCTGACCGGCGACAGGGCCTGGCTTCAACGTGTGGCGAAGAACGTGGTCAGCGCGTGCGAGTGGATTGCCCGGCAGCGCGGGCTTGCCCCGAAAACCGGCGTCACGCGGGGCCTGATCAAGTTCCGTGCATACTGCGATTACCCGGAGCAGGCTTTCGATTACATGGGCGATACGTACTGCTGCGTCGGCCTCGAAAAGGCCGCCTCGGCGTTGAAAGCCATCGGCATCGACGACGACGCCCGGAGGTTCGCACTCGAAGCCGAACGCTACCGCGCCGATATCCTGGCCTCGATGGATGCAGCCGCCGTTCGAAAGGCCGATCTCACGGCGCTTCCGATGGAGCCCGATACGCATCGCCTGCTGAAGGACAACCGGTACACGGGAGGCGAGTACTACGGGCTGGTGGCATCCTGCGTCCTGGAGAACGAGTTCCTTCCCGCGGACGACAAACGCGCGCGCTGGATCACCGATCTGATCGAGCAGAAGCGGGGACTCATCGCGGGGCTCAGCCGGTTCGGCCCCGGCGGAGTGGACCATGCCTACACCTACGGCTACCTGCTCACCCAGCTCAAGCGCGGCGACGCGCGGAAGGTTCTGCTCGGCTTCCACGCCATGCTCGCGTACGGCATGACCCGTGAGACGTATTCCGGCGTCGAGTGCACCACCATCGTCTCCGGCGCGAACTCCTGGACTCTGCCCCATCTCTACTCCTGCACGCAGCAACTGCGGCTGCTCCGGAACATGCTCCTCCGCGAGGACGGCGATTCCCTGCTCATCGGAGATGCGATTCCGCGGGCGTGGCTCTCGGACGGCAGGAAGGTCGAGGTGCAGTCCGCGCCGACTCACTTCGGGGATGTCTCGTTCCGCATTACGTCCGAAGTGAAGGACGGCCGCATACAGGTTCGGCTCTCTCCGCCTGATCGTGCGGTCCCGGGCCGGATTCGCATCACGCTCCGTCATCCGACGGCTGACCCGATCCGCGCGGTTTTCCTCGACGGCCGCGAATATCGGCGGTTCTCCGGCGAGACTATCGAGCTCGACGGCGTGAACAAGCGCGTGCGCCTGGACGTCCTTTACTCCCGGTGAGCCGAGAATATCCCCGTGGGCATCGCGTCTCCGGTCCGCAGGCATCTGCGAGCACGGAAGCAGCCCGTTGAGGCGCGACTCACTACGCGGCCCCTGCAAACCCGCAATTGTACCGGTTTTCCCGGCGCACGCTCGACCCCCCGCCGGCCGTGATATAATGATTATGTACCGGAAAGGAGATCGAACCTTGTTCGGCAGGCGCACAATCTGGCCCGTCGCGCTCCTCCTTGTCCTCGCTTCTTGCAGCGCGTTGGCCGATGAGTTTCGTTCAATACTCGTGGACTCCTGGTACTGGGGCTCGGGATACGCGATCGTGAATCCCACGGCGACGCAGCAGACCGTGGACACTATCAAGTCCTGGAACTGCAATGTCATCGGAATCGAGGTGCGGAAGCGATGTGACGCCTACTACACGTCCTCGATCGAACCGGCGGGGACCGATCCCTCTCCCGATCCCGGCTATGATTGCCTCGGGGGTATGGTAACCAAGGCGCACGCCGCCGGCATGGAGGTCCACACCTGGGTCGTGCCGTACCGGGTTTGGACGACCGTTGCGCCGCCTCCGCACAGCACCCCGGAGCACATATACTACCTGCACCCTGAATGGTTCAGTTGCTACGCGGACGGCAGCACACTCTGGGACGGCCGCTGGACCGGCCTCGATCCCGGGCTGCCCGCGGTGGAGGATTACCTGATCACCGTCTTCATGGACATAGTGTCGCGATACGACATAGACGGTTTCATGCTGGACTACATCCGCTACTTCAACAACGCGTGGGGCTACAACCCGGATGCCGTTGCCAGGTTCAATGCAGAATACGGCCGCACCGGCATCCCTTCAAGCACGGATCCTCTCTGGCAGGAATGGCGGCGGGATCAGGTATCCAATCTGGTCAAGCGCACCTACCTCGAGGTCAAGGCAGTGAAGCCGGAAGTGAAAGTCGGGGCTCTCGTGTGGCGAACCGCGGCGAGCGGCCGCTCCGAGGTCCTGCAGGACTGGGACCGGTGGATGGCAAACCACTGGATGGACTACGCTTCCCCGATGAACTACACCGCCGATAACGATGTCTTCCACGCCAACAGCCTGGACAGCCTGGGCCGGGACTACGGCCATCACATTTACATGGGCATAAGCGGCCACAGTAACCCCGTCAGTACCAGCGTCTGGCAGATCGAGGACGCGCGCAATATCGGGTTCCCGGGGATGACATTCTACAACTATGCCCAGCCGGACGCCGGGACGCCGAACCAGGAGGGCTTCAAGAACGCCCTCCTTGCCGGTCCGTATGCCAGTCCGGACACCGTACCCGGCATGCCGTGGCTCACTGCGCCCACGAAAGGCTACCTGAAGGGCTTCATACGAGATGGGACCGGCACGGCGATCTACCCGGCGACCGCGACCATCCTTGAACTTGCCCTGAGTGACAAGAACTCCGGGACCGGGTTCTACGGGTTCTCCGAGATCGCGCCCGGCAGCTACACGGTCCGCGTGGAATCGCCGGGCTGCGTCCCGGACGAGAAGCCGGTGACGATAACCGCCGGACAGGTCTCCTGCCTGGACTTCACGCTCCAGCGCGAGACCGTACCTCCCGTCATCTCAAACGTGCGGGCAGAGAATGTCCAGGGCACGCACGCGCAGGTCAAATGGGACACGGACGAGTCCGCCACCAGCCAGGTGGACTACGGGCTCACCCCAAGCTACGGCGCGACGACCACCGAGAACATGGCCCGCGTGACCTCGCACACCGTCCAACTGGTCGGTCTGAGGCCGTTCACGACGTATCACTTCCGCGTCAGGTCCTACGACGCGGCCAGAAACGTCACCGAGTCGGCGGATTTCACGTTCACGACCGCGACTCACGACGCGCCCGCCGAGATAATCATAGACAATCTGGACAGCGGGTGCCAGACGTATGGAACCTGGTGGACAGGCACCGTGGCGCCCGCGAAGTACGGCCCCGACTACTTCTATACGACGACCACCGACCCCGGAAGGTACGCGACTTTCACCCCGGGTATTCTGACCCCCGGGCCGTACGATGTCTACATCTGGTATACGCAGGCGTGGAACCGAAGCACGCAGGCGAAGTGGCGCGTTTACTACGACGGCGGGATGCAGGAGTTCAGCGTAAACGAGCAGGTCAACGGCGGGCAGTGGAACCTGCTTGCCGGCGACAGGCCGTTCGCCTGCGGAGCATCGGGCTGCGCGGCTACCTACAGCGACACGGGAGATACTTCCTCCATGGTCATCATCGCCGACGCGGTGAAGTTCGTCTACAAGGGCGACACGCAGCCTCCAAGCGCCCCAACGAACCTCGTCTGCACGGCTCTTTCCACTGGCCAGATTTCGCTGAGCTGGAACAGTGCGACCGACAACGTGGGAGTCGTCGGCTATAGGGTTTACAGGGACGGGGAGGAGATCGGAACCAGTTCCGCCTGCGCCTACATTGATTCGGGTCTCGCTCCGAACACCCAGTACTCATATTGCGTCAGGGCATACGATGCGGCGCAGAACGTGTCCGATGCGAGCATTCCGGCTGCCCGATATACGCTGTCTCAAGCTCCCGGGCCTGCCAGCGTTACCTGCGACAAGCCGGCGGATGTATGGCAGAGCTCTCCGGCCTTCAACTTCACGGCCGCAGGCGGATTCGGCGCGGGTACGGTCGAGTACTACCGGTACGCATGGGATCAGAGCCTGAGCCATTCCTGGACCGGCTCGGAGCCGCAGTGGAGCTCGGGCACTCTCGACCGGACAGCCGCCGACACCGGCTCGTGGTATCTCCACGTCAAGGGCTACAATGCCGAGAACATCGAAAACGGAAGCTGCACTTACGGGCCGTACAAGTACGACCCGTCCGCTGTGGCACTGACTGTGGCAGAGGCAAAGAACCGTGCGGATGGCGCGGCTGTTATACTCTCGCAGAAGGTTGTAAGCGCGGACTTCACCAATCACTTCTATATCTGCGAGACCAGGGAGAACCAGTGTTCGGGGATTCGCGTGAACGGGCCTTCGCCGTCCCAGGGAAGCTATGTGGACGTCTCCGCGACTCTCGACACGCTGAACGGCGAGCGCGTGCTGACTGCTCCGGACATCCATTCCGATGAAGGCCCTGGTGCGCCCAGCCCGCTCTTTATGGCGAACAAGCACGTCGGCGGCGGCAAGCTCAATGCCCACACCGACGGCGTGACCGGCGGCGTCGGCGTGAATAACATCGGGTTGCTGATCGCCGTGGCCGGCAGAGTGACTCAGGACGCAGGCGACTTCATCCTCATCAGCGATGGATCCGGCGTGGAGCTCAAGGTTGACTGCACGCCCCTGACTGAGATTCCGGGGAAGGACACTTTCGTTCGCATCATCGGGATCAGCGCCGCGGAGCAGCCCGGCAGCGACATACTGCGCCTGGTCAAACCCCGGCACGACTCTGACGTGGCTGTCTATCCCTAGGGCTCCCAACCCGGAGGGTTTCGCTCGAGGTTAGCCCAGGAATTCATTCCTGGGTTGTTCTTCATCCCCGTGCGAATGAATTCACGGCAACGACGGCACAAAGTG
>Ga0315294_10002491_pt1 | contig 20131 bp, 12 predicted proteins | sample YL17G13_40_MG_FD_203626 | JGI IMG/M metagenome (GOLD analysis project Ga0315294, IMG submission 203626) | Sediment microbial communities from Yellowstone Lake, YNP, Wyoming, USA - YL17G13_40 | ecosystem: Environmental > Aquatic > Freshwater > Lake > Sediment | place: USA: Wyoming | collected...
CTTGACACCGCAATATAAAGTCAGCAATATATAACTTGCGGATACACTTACGGTTGTAACCTCGCTTTTTCGGTCTAAAGAACTCGATATGAAACCAGGCAAAGTCACAAGAGTCATACATATTTTAACCACACTGCAGACAGGAAAAACCTATACTGCCGACAATCTCTCCGAATTATTCAACAAAAGCCGCAGAACCATTTTCCGCGACCTGAATGAATTGAAGGCTATCGGCGTGCCGTATCACTACGACGCCAAAACCGGCAGCTATTCTATAAACCCTGAGTTTTTCCTTCCTCCTCTGGATTTGAACCTTCAGGAGGCATTAAGCCTGCTCCTGCTGGTCCACAAAACAAGCAATCAGGCACAACTGCCATTTAAAAAGTCCCTGCTGCTGGCCTCTATGAAAATTGAAAATAACCTGCCAGCCAAAATCAGGCAATACTGCAATGCCGCCCTGCAAAACATCTCCGCCAGACCACGGCCCCTGGCGACAACAAACCTGCTCGACAAAATCTTCGGGACGCTGCAAAAAGCCATAACGGAAAAATGCCTCGTCCGCATAAAATACCACTCACTTTTCGAAGGCGGCGATATCGACACCGAGTTGCGTCCCTACCACCTGATGTTTAATCGCCGAGCCTGGTATGTGCTGGGCTTTTCTGACATTCATAAAAGCATCCACACATTCAATCTAAACCGTATAAAAGAACTGGCCGTGTCGGACAACCGCTTCACAGACAGTGGAAAATTCGACGCCGACGAACACCTCGGCAGGGCCTGGTCGATGATTCCGGAAGGCAGAATATACAATGTCAGCCTGCGATTCCTGCCCAAAGTGGCTGAAAATGTCACCGAGGTGCAGTGGCACAGCACGCAGAAAGTTACCCAAAACAGCGATGGCTCGGCCACGGTCGAATTCCGAGTCGACGGCCTGGGTGAAATATCCTGGTGGATTCTCGGCTATGGTGACCAGGTCCAGGTCCTCGCTCCAAAAATCCTCCGCAACAAAATCGTCGAAACCGCAAAAAATATTCTATCGCTAAACCAGAACCTGTGAAACGCTTACTCTTGCCCCCTGGCTTGATGCAACCTGCTCGACAAATGCCTCCAGCCGCGTAGCCAAAGCAGCATCCTCCTGACCGTCAAAGCTCAGGTTCAATATCGGCATACCCCCGCAATCCGCGCTCACACGCATCGTCTGCGTGCTGACGATTGTTGACGGCATACAGGTAAACGGCATCACATTCACCACGCCGCCGACTCCCTTGTGATAATACTCCACCATCTTGCCCACACTAAGCACTGCCTCGCCTTCAAACGAACGATGCATATAAGGCTCAGCCAGTTCAAGAGTATGCTCTATGGGTTCTTCGGCCAGCCGGCCAAATCTCCTCTCCAGCGGCTCTGCAAGCTTCTTTTCGATTTTATGCTGCATATAATCCTGAGCGATATTCGAGACCCAGTCTCTGAACTGCCCCCTTCGCATCGCCTGGTGTTTGCGTGTATAATTGGTATAGTAAATCCATTCTGCAACAGACGCCAAGTCGCATACAGCACCCAGTTCCTCCAGCCTTGCAATTATATTCATATTGGCAAACGGATGGTTTCGCACGTATATTTCGCCGACTATGCCGACTTTTGGCTTTTGCAGCCCCCTGTTAAGCTCTACCTCGGCAAACTGCTCAGCAATAAACTCCATAACATCGCCCATCTGCCTAAGGCTCATTCGCCTTCTGGCCGTGTTGCACCACCGCTTTAGTGCCTCATCATAAACCCGCTGTACCCTTCTGGCATCTACTGCGAAAGGCCGCAGTCTCAGCAGGAGTTTATGCAGCAAATCAATCCCTACGGTAGCAATCCACATATCCTTCAAAAAAGCAAGTCTGTTTCCGCCGGCAGCCTGTGCAAATTCTTTGTAGAAACCGCTGTCCTGGTTCGGCGAGATAACCGGCACGCCCTCGACGCCGGCATATTTCAGAATAAGTTTATGCAGGCAATTATACATGCCGAACCTGCAGGGTCCGCAGCCGCTGGGCATAAAAAACGCCGCCTTATTGGGGTCAAATCCAGCAGACTTTTTTACATTCAGCATATCGCCGGCAGTAATAGTACAAGGCAGACACTCCTTGCCGGTAGTGAACTGCCTGCCCCGCAAAAGTGTCGACTCATCCGCCATCGGCATCACCTCTGCCGGCTGACCGTATGCACTGAAACACGCCGCCATACCATAAGCACAATCGCTCATATACGGAAGATACAGCTTGCGACCAACGTAAACTTTCCCTGCCGACTTAATCGTTCTCGCCGCTGGGGACACTACTTGCTCAGTAGATTCACAATAATGCTTAAGGCTCTCAAGAAACGCTTCTAAGCGAGTAATCAATCCCGCATCGGCGGAATGTTCATCAAGCTCTAATTGCAAGCATGGCTTTCGCCCCATTATGTCCTTAAAAAACGTAAGTAAAAACGAATCCGGCCCGCAACTGAAATTTGAAAGATATATAGCAAACAATCGCCGGTCTCTTTTAATCACCTCCGCAGCCCTCAAAACCTTCTGCCCATTCACCCAGTAGACCCGTCTATGCAGTTCCGGCTCACCAAGACAAGCCCCGTCAAGGTCCAGCATATCCAGCGGTATTACCCGAACACCAAGCTCTTTAAGTTTCTTCACGAGATGCAGGTTCACTCCTTCATCGCAGCCGTTGTAAGAGCGACTAACCAGAACAAAAAGTCTCTGGTTCGGCCCGGTTTTTTCCAGAATCTCCCTGCCTTTTTCTTTTATGGCCTGCTCAAACCCCGCCTGCGCAGAAAGCCCCTCCTTAATCGCCCTGCGGACCGCTGACGCTGAAACCCCCAGCTCTCTGCCAATCGCAATAAAACCCCCACACAGTTGCTTATGGCCTTCACACATACGAAACGGAGCGGTCAAAATTTTCGTCGCGCCAAGTTTGCCCGCAAATGCAGTCCTGACCTGATAGGCAAACGACTGCACGTATGGACACAACTGATTATGCTCGTTCTCCGGGAAGCTTGCCGTCATCGAAACGATACTCGGAAGGAAAATCCAGTCAACTTCCTTCTCAATCAAATCCGCCACGTGACCGTATGCAACTTTGACAGGAAAACACGGCTGGGCAGGAACACACTCCACCCCCATCTGGATTATTTTCCTGTCGGTCCGGCCTGACAAAACAACCTCAAAACCCAGCAATTTGAAAAACCTTGCGAACATTGGCAAAAGCTGCCAGTTAACCAGTGCCATCGGGATACCTATTTTGACGCTGGCTTTTCTGATGTCTGTTTCGCCATTGGCAAGGCCCGCAAACTCCATCATCTTGCGGTTGCGAAATTCAAACGCATCTTCTTCATTCAATGCCGCCGATTTTCGCCGCTCCTTGCCTAAATTATACCTGTCGCAGCGTGAGCCGTAATATAATAGCTCATTGCCGGGCAACTGCACCTTCTTAATGTCGCAATGGTTTGGACAATGCTCACAGCTAAAAGACTCCACGTTGTACCTGATGGCAGCCAGGCTTTCAAAGCCCCTGAACTTGCTCTCGACGGCCCTGCCCTCCTCAGATGCAAGCCTTTCTACATAATCACACGCAATTGCCGCCGCTCCAATCGCACCAGTAACCTCGTGATGGTCCGGCACCATAACCGGCTTGCCAAGTACCTGCCCAAATGCCGCCCAAACAGCCTTATTGAATGCCGTTCCCCCCTGAAAGCAGATATTATCCCCAATCCTGCGACGTCCGACCACGCGATTAAGGTAATTCGCCACTATCGAATATGCCAGGCCCGCAACAAGCTCCTTCGTCTCCACGCCCTGCTGCTGGTAGCTCAGCAAATCAGACTCCATAAACACCGTGCACCGCTCGCCAAGTTTTACAGGCTGCCTGCCCTGAAATGCAAGTTCTGCAAACTCCTCGTTGATATTTATCCCCAGCCGCTGCGCCTGCTCCTCCAGAAACGAGCCTGTCCCCGCCGCACAGGCGTGGTTCATCTCAAAATCCACAACCACGCCGTTTTCCAGTGATATATATTTGCTGTCCTGGCCGCCAATCTCAAATATCGTATCGACCTTTGGGTTGACAATAAATGCACCCGTCGCCTGCGCCGTAATCTCGTTTATGACCACATCGGCGCCTATGAAGTCGCTGGTAAGATACCTGCCTGAGCCGGTTGTCCCCGCGCCCAATATTTTTACCTTGCCGGCAACTTCCCTGCCGACTATCTCCATACCCTGACGCACTGCCTCCAAGGGCCGGCCGGCTGTCATCAGGTATGCTTTCGAAAGCACCCGCTTCTGCTCATCAATAACAACTACATTCGTGCTTATCGACCCGACATCCACCCCTAAATATGCCCTTATCGGTTCAGTAGCACTATCCAGCAGTTCACTGTAAACCCTGCCTTGTGGCGGCGACAGGCTCGGTTTCCTCAACGGCTCTCGCCGCGACACATCTGTAAAAACAGCCCCTGCCCGCGAAAAGCAATCTTTCAGCCTTTCTATACTAACAGGACTATGATTACTTCCTTTATGTATACCCCTGCTTTCAGTAACAAGCACTGCGCCGATAGCGCCGGTAAAGAAATGCTCGTCAGGCACAATAAGGCCGCCTGAATCCAGTTCAAATACCTGCTCAATCGCCCTGACAACGCCGGCGTTTGCTGCCACGCCGCCTGTAAACACTATCGGCTTGACAAACTCACGCCCGCAACCCAAGTTGCTTTTTAAATTCCTCGCCAGCGCAAGGCACAGTCCTGCAATAATATCGCAGACCGGCGTCGCCTGCTGTTGCAGGTGAATCATATCGCTCTTTGCGAAAACTGAGCATCGCCCCGCCATTTGCGGAACATTCCCGCTTTGCAGCGCCAATTGGCCGAATTCATCCTCTATGTTCACGCCCAGACGCTGTGCCTGCTGGTCAAGAAAAGACCCGGTTCCCGCAGCACAAACACCGTTGAGCGCAAAGCTTTTTATAATATTGCGGCCGCCTTCAGAAGAAATGAATATTAGTTTGCTGTCCTGACCGCCCATTTCAATTATAGTAGCGAGTTGCAGAGAGGGGTATAAATGGTGTATAGCGGCAGCCTGCGCCGAAACCTCATTAACAAACGGGATATTCAGCAGCTTGGCCGCCAGCCGGCCTACAGAGCCGGTAGCCGCCATAAAAACAACATCATCTGAATTGACAACGCGAAAAATTTCCCCCAACTGCTGCTGTAGTGTATCTAACGGCCTGCCTTTGGTCCGCTGGTAACTACTGAAAACCACATCATTCACAGCATCAAGCACAACTACGTCGCTGCTGGTAGAGCCGACATCGACGCCTATTTTTACCTGCTGTTTTGAATAAAGATGTTGAAGCTGCCTCTTCCTCACCCACCCCGGTAGCTTTGTGCTTCTGTATACCATTCTGTTCATAATCACCTCCCCAAAACTTAATTTCAGGTATTCCAGGTAATTGCGGTAATATTCTGCCGTCAGTAAGGAAAAAAATCAAAACCTTTCTATGGTTTGTGCATCACCTGATAACAAACCTGTTTAATTTCCCATAGCCTCCCAAAACAACAAAAAAACTAACTTATAATACAACACCAATAACCAACCATCACTGACAAACTAACAGCTTCCCCACAATTTTCTCAACCCAAAGAGTAGCTTTATCCGCTTATTGTATAAGTACTTACAAAAAAACCTTCTATTAAACTAAAACTTAACACGCCTTATTACTATTACTACTAACTGATAAGTATCTTAATATTAATCTAATACCTCTCCATCGTTCACCCCTCATTATTGAGGCTCCTTTAGGATATACTTTCTGAAGAAAAAAGCAACGGGAAATTTTTCTTGAATAGTGTTTGCTTGAGTAGTCAAGTTAGCGCTTGAAAATCAATGCAGCTTTGGTAGACTTCACCGAACTTTTTTTATTTTTTGGTTTGATGGTCATAATACAGAAAGGAGTATTAGGAAAATGAAAATTGTCGGAAGATTTTTTATGGCAGCAATTTTAATTGGCATACTGGCGACAGCGGTATGGTCATCAGTGGGCGGCCTTGAGGCGGTGGTTACACCGGCGTCCGCAAAGGAGGGCGGGATTACGCTTTTAGAACCATTAGTAAGCGGCAAGTATGCGCTGTATGAGAAGGTTGCGCTGGTAACAAACGTGTTTATAGCGCTGGCGGGACTTCTCTATGCGCTGCTTTTGGTCAAGCAGGTAAGGGAGGCCGACCAGGGGACAACAAAGATGCAGGAAATAGCACATGCAATTCGTGAGGGGGCCAACGCATACCTATACCGGCAGTTCAGGGTGGTTGGTGTGTTGATAGTGATTATAACCGTGGTGCTGTATTTTGCAGCCAAAGCATCAGGAGCGCCACTTTCTATTTCGTGGGGACGTGCAATTGCGTTTTTAATCGGTTCGACATTTTCCGCAACCGTAGGCTTTGTCGGAATGAGAATGGCAACCACAGGAAATCTGCGTGTAGCCGCTGCTGCCCAGACCAGTTTCGGACGGGCGCTGCAGCTTGGTTATCGCAGCGGGACTATTACGGGAATGCTGACAGATGGATTAGGCCTGCTGGGCGGGTCTATCATATTCTTGGTTTATGGCGAGCATGCTTATGAGGCGCTGCTTGGGTTCGGGTTCGGCGGGACATTGCTGGCGCTGTTTATGCGAGTCGGCGGCGGTATATTCACTAAGGCAGCCGATGTCGGCGCAGACCTTGTCGGCAAAGTTGAAGCGGGGATTCCGGAGGACGACCCGCGAAACGCAGCGACGATTGCGGACAACGTCGGCGACAACGTGGGCGACTGTGCGGGTATGGCAGCAGATATTTTTGAGAGCTACGAGGTGACAATCGTGGCAGCGATGATTCTGGGTATTGCCAGTTTCGGTCATAAGGGCGTGATTTTCCCGCTGCTGGTGCGAGCCATCGGTGTGATAGCCAGCATCATAAGCACTTACAGCGTGCGTGCGGGCGATAAGGGAACCGTTGCCGCTGCAATGAAAAGCGTCAACAAAGGTTTCATAATTGGCTCAACCATCAGCGTAATCGGTTTCCTCATTCTCGGCTTTTTATATTTCAGATTTGACCCAAGCTACCCCAATTACGAGGCAATCAAGCCATACATCACAAACCTGCCGGTCTGGGCCAACCTCGGAATAGAAGGTCTGGATATGCGGCCTGCGTGGACGTGCCTGATAGGAATCATTTTGGCGGTTGCACTTAACAGGTGCACGGAATATTTTACGGGGACGGAGTTTTCTCCCGTTAAGAGTCTGGTTAAAGCCTGCCAGACCGGACACGCGACCAATATTATCCAGGGATTGGCGGTCGGTTATGAAAGCACAGTCTTTGCGGTGCTGATTATCGCAACTGCGATTATGGGCAGCATCCTGATTTACGGCGGAACTAATGCCACTTTTGTTGCTTACGGCGTGGCAATGTGCGGCATCGGAATGTTGACCCTGACTGGAAACACCATCTCAATGGACGTTTTTGGGCCGGTGGCGGACAATGCCAACGGTATCGGCGAGATGGGTTATGACAAGAACCAAATGGGTGAAACGAAGTATAAAGAGGCTCGGCAGATACTGGCTGACCTCGATGCGGTCGGTAATACTACAAAGGCCATCACTAAAGGTATCGCAATCGGCTCGGCGGTCATTGCAGCGGTGTCGCTGTTCAACAGTTACATCGTTTCGGTCGGCTCAGGCGGTAAAGGCGAGACCGCAGGCATCTCAAAGGACATTTACAACATGGTTGCCTCTATGCTGACCATATCGGACCCGATGCTGTTTATTGGGATGTTAATCGGTGGGGCGGTGCCGTTTTTGTTCAGCTCTATGACTATCAGGGCGGTCGGCAGGGCAGCGTCTCTGATTGTAAACGAGTGTAGGATTCAGTTCCGCGACAAGGCCATCTGGGAAGGCACAAAGAGACCGGATTATGGCCGTGTTGTGGACATCTGCACAACGGCCGCGCAGAAGGAATTAATCGGTCCGGGATTGCTGGCGATATCAGTGCCGGTGCTCATCGGGTTCGGACTCGGCGTAATAGCACTGGCCGGCTTTTTAGGTGGTATGATAGTGGTGGGACAGCTACTTGCCGTCTTTATGGCTAACTCCGGCGGCGCTTGGGACAATGCCAAGAAAATCATCGAGGATGAGCCGCGAAATATTGAAGCTAATACAGGCAAGGGCAGCGAAAGACATAAGGCCTCCGTTACCGGCGATACGGTCGGAGACCCGCTGAAAGATACCGCAGGCCCGGCAATCAACCCGTTGATTAAGGTTATGAATATGGTGAGCCTGCTGATTATAGGCTTGATTCTGCCTTACGATAAAACGGTTCTGGGAATTCTCGGCAAGCACGGCGTGGTGGTTGCACAAAAGTCCCGCGACACGCTTTTCTGGACGGTGCTGGTTGTCGGGATAATAGGGCTTGTCTGGTCGGTATGGCAGTCGAAGCGCGAGACGGAAGCGACAAGGCAGATGGAAAAAGCCGCCGCTGCTGGGGCAAAAGCATAGCGGAATGCCGGTGATTGACGCGGCTGTCGAATATGTGTAAGCTATCGGGGTGGTCGGTTTTGGCCACCCCGTTTTTTTGAGGACTTACTTTGGCGAAGAGAAAAAGGGCGACAAAAGCCGAAACAAAAGCAAGGGCATTTGCTCTGGCCGCTGCGAAACTGGCCGCCGAACGCCGTTGCACCGATATCGTGGCCCTCGACCTGCGGGGCAAATCGCCTGTTACGGATTATTTCATAATTGTTACCGGCACAAGCGACAGGCAGATGCGGACCGTTGCCGATGAGGTCTCCGCAATAGGTAAGCAGCAGGGCTACCCGCTTTTCGGTAGGGCAGGCTACGAGCACGCCCGCTGGATTCTGCTGGACTTTGTCGATGTTGTTGTGCATATCTTCGACAGCCGGCACCGCGAATATTACGACCTTGAGCTGCTCTGGGGTGATGCGGAAAAATTGATTATTGATAAATGAGTATTAAATGGGGACTGTCATTGACATACTTGAAGAACGAATATCGGCGGCGATGGCGGCGGTTACGGGTGAGAAACACTGCGCAGCGATGGTCAAACCCGCAACCGACCCTAAATTCGGCGATTACCAGGTCAACGGCGTAATGCCGCTCGCCAAAAAGATAAAAACAAACCCCCGCAAATTCGCAGAAGAAATTAAGGCCAAACTAAATCTCGATGATATTTGCGAAGAGCCTGAAATTGCCGGGCCGGGCTTTATAAACCTTCGATTGAAACCCGATTTCGTCACAGGCAGGTTGCTCGATATTAAAGAAAGTAGGGTGGGGTCTTTACCCCACCAAAATATGATACAAGAGAGCGATGGTGGGGTTGTGACCCCACCCTACAAAACGGCGCATTTCGGCATAGAAAAAACCGCTCATCCAAAAACAATAGTTGTTGATTTTTCCGGCCCTAACATCGCCAAGCAAATGCATGTTGGCCATCTGCGAAGCACAATTATCGGCGACTGTATCTGCCGACTGCTCGAATTTGAGGGCCACAACGTAATCCGCCAAAACCACATCGGCGACTGGGGAACTAATTTTGGGATGGTCATACTTGGTTTGTGGCATATATGTATGTCCGAGAAACGCATTGATGAAAAACCCTATTATCAAACCGAACTCGAAGAATTAAACGTCTACGCAAAAGATAAAAAGATGCTAAAGATAATTTGTCAACGTATACGTGACCGTCACGAGAAAGACTGGCGTGAAGACTCTAAGCCTAAGGAAGAACTGGGAAACGGCAAAGAGTCTTTCAAGCCTTTTCTTGAGAGACTCAAAGACCGCAATGAAGATGATATCTGGCCAAAGATATTACTATCTTATCAATACGTGAACTTACTGGAAGAAACCGTTATGGGTATGGGGCTGATGATTCCAACACGTAAGAAGAAAGATAAAAGATTTTTTGAATATGTCTCAATACCGTATGAATCCCTTTCACGTCATATAACAGCTTGTTATTTGCAGAATATCGATGATAAGGATAATGAGCAGGAGAAAATGGCTTGGGAACGTATTAGAGGAATTTCCTTGAAGCACTGCCATACAATTTATGAGAAACTCAATGTTAATCTTACTGAAAAACATACCAGAGGGGAAAGTTTCTATAAAGATAAGCTTGCGGATGTTGTAACCGATTTGCAAAAGCAGGGATTGGCGGTTGAGTCAGAAGGGGCGGTGTGTGTTTTTCCGCCGGGATTTAAGGATAAGGACGGCAAGCCTCTGCCGGTAATAATACAAAAATCAGATGGGGCATATTTATATGCAACTACCGATTTGGCGGCCATCCGCTATCGTGTGAATGAACTAAAGGCAGACAGGATAATTTATGTTACCGACAGCCGGCAAAAACTGCATTTCGAAATGGTTTTTACGGTGGCGCGAATGGCAGGCTGGGTTAAAGATAACGTTGATTTGGTTCACGTTACGTTCGGTAGCGTTCTCGGCGAAAACGGGCAGCCTTTGAAAACACGTTCCGGCGAAAATGTGAAGCTAAAGGAGCTGCTCGATGAGGCAGTCCGGCAGGCAAGGAAAATCGTTGAGGAAAAAAATCCCGAATTTGATGCGGAGACAAAAGACAAAATCGCAAAAGCGGTCGGCATCGGCGCCGTAAAATACGCCGATTTTTCCAACAACCGCACGAGCGACTATGTTTTCAGCTTCAATAAGATGCTTGCGATGGAGGGCAACACCGCCCCATATATGCAATACGCCTACGCAAGGGTAAAATCAATAGGGCGAAAGGCGCAGGAAAGAGGCATTGACGCTGAAATGGAGCTGCGGGGGATAAAAAAGATAAATCTGACCGACCCTGCCGAGCTGGATTTGGCAAAGCATCTGATTCGTTACGGCGAGGCCGTGGAGGCCGCAATCGCCGATTACAAGCCGAATTACCTGACGGCTTATCTTTACGAGCTGGCGCAGAAGTTCAGCGTTTTTTACACTAATTGCCCCGTTCTTGATGCCGAGCCGGACAAGAGGCCGACCAGACTGCTGCTTTGTGATTTGACCGCCGAAACCATCCATCACGGCCTTAGCGAGCTTCTCGGCATCGAAGTCGTCGAACAGATGTGAGTTTGTCCTTGCAATTGCAGGTAAATAAGTTAGGCTAATGAGGTTATAGTGCATTTATCCAGTTCTCCGGAGGTTTATGTAAAATGGGTTATTTGCTTTCACAGAAGATACCTAATGACAAGCTGGCAGAGTTCTGCAAAAGAAACCATATAAAAAAGCTGTCGGTTTTCGGGTCTGCTGTTCGCGGTCAGTTAGGGCCAGATAGCGACATCGACCTTTTGGTGGAGTTTGAGGAAAATCATACGCCCGGCCTTTTCTCGATTGTGGCAATGGAAATAGAACTTGCAGAGATGCTTGGTCGAAAAATCGATATGAGAACACCTGAAGATTTGAGCCAGTATTTTCGCGATGAGGTAATGCAGAATGCCGAACTTCAGTATCAGTCGTGAAGACCGTGTGAGATTACAGCATATGCTGGACGCCACTCTCGAAATCCGGCAGTATGTGCAGTCTTCAACACGCGAAGATTTGGATGACGACCGAAAGCTAGTTCATTCGCTTGTTCGCCTTTTCGAAATTATCGGCGAAGCGGCAACACAGGTGTCGGACGAGCTTCGCGACAATACTCCCCGGATTCCCTGGCTTGTCATAATCGGTATGAGGAATCGGCTCATCCACGCATATTTTTCCATCAACCTGGACGTTGTGTGGAGCACTTCGACAGGAGACATCCCATCGCTTATCAGAGAATTGAAAAAACTTCTTGGCGCAGGCAAATAGAATAAAGACACCTGACAAGGGAAATTAAAGATGAAAATAATCGAGAAAGAATTTTCTATAAGCAGCAGGACCCGCAACCAGATGATTGACATTACCAGCCAGGTTGAGGCCGTGGTAGGCCAATCGGGGATTAAGACCGGCGATGTGATAGTATATTGTCCCCATACGACGGCGGCGATTACCATAAACGAGAACGCCGACCCCGATGTCCCCCACGATATACTTTTGACCTTGCAGGAATTGGTTCCTCAGTCAAACCTGCGTTACCAGCATTCGGAAGGCAATTCGGACGCCCACTGCAAAAGTTCCATCGTGGGCTGCAGCAAACAAATCCTTATAAAAAACGGTGCTCTCTGTCTCGGCACCTGGCAGGGCATATTTTTCTGCGAGTTCGACGGCCCACGCACCAGAAGCGTATTGGTCCAGGCCCGCGGTGAGTAGAAATTTATTGTTTGTTGGCAAACCCAAAAGGCTATTTAGGCAAGATGCCTTTCAGACCCTTCGAAATCTCGTATTGTTTCTCTGCGGCCTCTCTGTCTCCGATGCCGGAATAAGCAGCCCCCAGATTTGAATGCGCCTCCGCAAAATCGGCTTTCAGCTCCACCGCCCTCTTACACGCCTTTATCGCCTCCGTCCATTGCTCCAGCATAAGGTAAGCAGCGCCAAGATTATTATGTGCCTCAGCATAATCCGGACTTATTTTAATCGCATGCTTGAACGCCTCTATCGCCTTGGCTTGCTGTCCCCCTTCGCTGTAAGCAATCCCCAGGTTGTTATATATTTCTGCCCTGTCAGGCCCTGCTTTTGCTGCCTGCTCGTATGCTTCTATCGCCTTCGCCTGCTGACCCATCTGGCGATATGCGTAACCAAGATTACTGTATGCCTCAGCATCATCAGGTCTGACTTTTACCTCCTGCTCGTATGCCTCAGCAGCCTCCCTCCATCGGCCAAGGTCTAAATAAGTGTATCCGAGATTGCCGTATGCCAGCCAGTAATTAGGCCTTTTTTGCAGGACATAGGTCCAGAAGGCCTCATTGTCTTTGTATATATGACATTGCCGCCAGCTAAGAATACTGAAAACCAGCAAAACCAGAACCAAAGCGGCCTTCGCAAGATTCATGCCTCTTTCGCCGAACCTGCTGAAAAAGCGGTAACAAACGGCCGCCCCAAATCCTGCCAGACCCGCTATCGATGAATACTGATAATGGTCGGCCACAAACGAATACCGCATAAAAAATATGTCGAAAAACCCCAGCATCGGCGCCAGCATCACAACATAGTACCCCGCCGCAAACAGCAAACCTCGCCCCCAGGTGTGCTTCCGCAGCCAGCCTGTCAGGAATACCGCTGCCAGCATAACAACAGGCACATACCAGACCCAGCTCGCAGGCGATATGACCCATCGCGGATAAACCGGCACAAGCCCCGTTGGAAGTATTGCCTTATAAACATAGAACCATACCGCAGCCCCGGCGCCGGCCAGCCTGCCCGCGAAACCATTACCGCCAACCTCGCTCCGGCCTATCGCACGAAAATACTGAAACCATATCTCGACAGCGCTCATTACAACAGAGATGGCAAAGAACGGCACACTACACAGAATGTCTTTTCTTGTTATCTTCCCCCGCAACCACCATACGCACAGCAAAATCACAACTGGCGCCCCGACAACCGAACCTTTGCTTAGCATTGCAAAAACAAACAATACAACGGCGAGCAGGTAAAAAGATTTTTTGCCGCCGGAGTCAAACCGCAGATAACACAACAGGGACATCAAAAAAAACATCGTTGCCAGAACGGTCTTTCTCTGGGTAATCCAGGCCGCCGACTCGACATTCACAGGATGCACCGCAAAAATAATCGCCGCCGCAAATGCAGCAGGGACTTTAAGCCGAGCCAAAACACGCCATACCAGCAGCGAGCAGATTATGTGGACAAGAATATTGGTTATATGGTATCCCCTCGGCCATAGTCCCCATAGTTTATGCTCCAGCCGGTATGATGTCCACGTTATCGGCCAATAGTTACTCTGTTGTGTTGTGAACCAGCATTTATAAAGGCCGTTCTCCCGCAGGACGAGATTGTGAACCAGCATAGCATCATCGTCCCACACAAACCCTCCCCGTATCGCCGGAATATAAACTGTCAGGCATATTCCGATGACGAGAATGATTTTTATAAACAGAGCGCTCTTTATGGCCTCTGATACTTCCGGACTTATTCCGTTCATACCATTATGTTATCCCCCAAATTGTCCCTGTGCAATAACTTATACCGGCAGAGACAACCCAAAATTTCTGCCAGCCTGCCACTTTCCTATGTTACCTATTTTCCCTAAGCAGAACCAAACCTGCTTTTATCCACTTGTCTGTTTGGCCTTCTCCAAAGGAGTATGAAAAGATATGCGCATAAAAAGGGCGAGGTGGTGGGACCGGCTGGGGGGGAAACCGGTGGGCCACGCTGCCTCGCCGAGGTTCGTAAACTGCTAAAAGCAGCAAATTTTAACTTTTCAAAAACTTAAAGCGTTAAAATTAACACCTTGGGGGGAACTGTCAAACAAAAAATAATTAAATTTCAAAATTTTCTTATCGGCCGCCTCTGCCCCAAGTGTTAATTCCTCACTCTATTTATCAATAGGAATTATATCACTTAAAATCGGAAAGTTCAAGCATAAAATTGCACTTTTTTTAATTTTTTTGATTATTTTTGCAAATTTTTCTGCCTTTTTACAAAAAAACCTCAAAAACCTCTCACTTTTTAAACGGTTTTTCGGCGAAAATGGAGCAAAAAACCCTTGCCAAATGCTCAGAAAGCATTAGCCGCCCTGCCGTTAACCACCTATTTTTCAAGCTCCAACTCCCGGCTTTTTAATAACTTACGGAAAACCCTTGAAAATCGCCCTAAAAAGCGTATCTTGTTGTTTTTTAGGCTGGCATAAAAATGCCAAATTGATACTTTAAATACGCCGTTATTGTGTGTTTTTTCGGAATTTAGGCTTATTCTATGGCAAAAATTTCTGAAAGAGTAAAGCGGCTGAAGGACTCAGTCATCGCCGTTTGCGCCCGCATCGGCAGGGCTCCGCAGGACGTAAAGTTTGTTGTGGTAACCAAATCCGCCTCTTTTGAGGCCATAAAAGAAATTATTCGTATGGGCTTTATTGACCTCGGCGAAAATCGCGTTCAGCAGCTCAAAAAAATTTCCGCCCAGGTGGCGGATTTCCTGGGCCGGCCTGAAGGCGAATCACCTTTGCCCCAAAAAGTCAACTGGCATATGATAGGTCATCTCCAGCGAAATAAAGTCCGCCAGGTATTGCCTATGGTTTTCCTGATACATTCGGTCGATACTCTGCGATTGGCGGAAGAGATAAACTCATCGGCAGCAAAGCTTAATTTGTGTCAGAACATCCTCCTGCAGGTCAATACCTCCGACGAGCCGCAAAAATATGGTGTGCCGGTCGGGGCCGCTATGCATCTGGCAGAGCAGATTGAGACCCTGCCGAACATCAGGCTAATCGGCCTGATGACAATGGCGCCGCTGACGCACAATAAAGATGTTGTGCGCGCCTGTTTCACAAGGGCCAGAGAATTGTTTATCGAGATGAAGGGCGAGAAGATAGTCAGCCAGCGGTTTACTGAACTGAGTATGGGGATGAGTTCTGACTACGAAATCGCTATCGAAGAAGGCGCAACCATTCTTCGAATCGGCTCGGCTATTTTTGCGGGATAGAATCCCTAATCCGGCATCCGGTCTGATTTTCACACCCATCGCTGCCCCCTTTTTTTGCAGGGAGAAAAAACCAAAAACAGCAAAAGTGCCCCCCTGAATAAGCCGAAAACTGGGATATGCCGGAGTTCCGGAAACAAAGGTTTATTTGAAGTCCCATAAAACTAATTGCAAGGGTTCGGAAAATGGTCAAGACTGAAGCAGCAACCGTTATCGAGGCGCCGAGGATGTATAAGGATATTGTATACCTGACGGACCAGCCGGATATGGCGCCTGAAATAAAGCGTCTGTTAAAACAACGTAAGCTGTCTTATTTGATTTTATCTTTAGACAAGTTTCACAAATTGATTGACAGGCTTGACCTGATTGGCACGGTCATTATCGATGCAGGAGGCCTGGATGTGTCACGCCAGCAGCTCTTGGCGAGGGTCATTGAGTCTCTTGAAATGAAGAACATCGGAACGATTATACTGTCAGGAAAGGTACAGATGCCGGTAAAGAGTTTTTCACTTGCCCCGGTAAGAAGTTTTGCAATGACCACCACGATGGAGTCGTTTTCCGTTGATGAATTATGGACGAGAATCAGCCTTAATCTGGCGTATCGCAAGAAAAGCTCTGGTCTTATCGTCAAGCCGGCCAATCCGATGATTCCATACCAGAAGATTTACAACAACAAACTCGCTGACCAGCTTCATATGACTGGACTGCTCGTAGACAACCTCGCTGAACAGCTTCGTATGGCGGGACTCGTCCAGCGGGATTTCCTGCCAACACAACTGCCAAATTCCGATGAAGTGCGGTGGGCCTCAACGTTTCTGCCTGCTGAATGGGTCTCTGGCGATATTTACGATGTCGCCAGAATCGATGAGCAGCATATAGGGTTTTATGTTGCCGATGCTATCGGACACTCTATGCCGGCGGCACTTCTGACCATTTTCATAAAGCAGGCGCTGGTTATGCGAGAGACGATAGACCGCAATTACCGCATATTCTCGCCGACAGAAGTTATGAAAAACCTTAACACCCGTATGGCAGGTCAGCGGCTTAGCGGCTATCAGTTTGCAACCTGCTGTTACTGTATGCTGAACGTCAAGACGCTCCAGTTGACGTATTCCCGCGCAGGGCATCCGTATCCGGTTCTTATAAGGGCGAACAGCGAACCCGTGCAATTGGATGTTCAAGGCCCGCTGCTGGGGGTTTTTGAACGTGCCGAATACGCACAGCGAACGCTCCAGCTACAGCAGGGCGATAAACTTCTGCTTTATTCCGATGGGGCGGAACCATTTATAGGCAGCTTTGATGATACGAAGGGATTTGCTTTCAGCGAAGAATTCTGCGAAATGGGCCGTCTGTCGATAGCAGAGTTGATAGACGGGCTCAATATGCTTGTGCAAAACAAAAAGACCACACAGGCGGAAGTTGACGACATCACCGCTGTCGGCCTCGAGATAATTTAAAAAAGCCGTGCACGCCGAATCGCACCCTGCGGGCAAGGCTCCTCTGTAATCCCGCCACTTCGACAACAGATAAATTCCGGTTATGTAATTTTTTCATTGACTATTTATAATCGAGGATTGATTATAATCGGTTCGCAAAAAAACTTTACCTAACAGGGGTGTTTTGATACAATCATTAGTTTGGGTTATTGTTGATTTTTCGCAAAGTAACTCTATATCAGACGGCAGATGGAAAAAGTTATAAGAATAACAGGTGCGGCGGAACATAATCTCAAGAGTATCAATCTCGATATTCCGCGAGATAAGCTGGTTGTAATCACCGGCATAAGCGGCTCAGGGAAAAGCTCACTGGCCTTCGATACCATTTACGCCGAGGGCAGAAGAAAATACGTCGAATCGCTCAGCGCTTATGCCCGGCAGTTTCTTGAGCAGATGCAAAAGCCGGCTGTGAGCGATATTACGGGTCTGCCGCCGACCATAGCAATCGAGCAGCGAAGCGCAAGCAGCAATCCCCGCTCAACGGTCGCCACCACCACCGAAATCTACGATTATTTCAGGCTGCTTTTTGCGCGTGTTGGCCAGCCGCACTGCTGGATATGCGGAAAAGAGATTTCAAGCCAGCACCCTTCGCAGATAGTAGATGCGGTAATCAGCCGGCCGGAAGGAACAAAAGTGCAAATCTGCGCACCGCTGATTCGCGGCAAAAAGGGTGAGCATCGGGAGATTTTCGCAGATATTCAGCGGGAAGGGTTTGTGCGGGTGCGGGTCGACGGCGAGATTTATGATTTGAAAAATGCACCCGCTCTCGATAAAAACAAAAAGCACGACATCGCAGCGGTCGTCGACAGGCTGATTATCAATGAGGCGGTGCGCGTCCGCCTGGCCGATTCGATAGAAACGGCGATAAAACTGGCCGACGGTGTAATCCTCGTCCTGATACAGGAACCGGATTCCCAAAAGTGGACCGAAGCGGTCTTTAGCGAAAAATTTGCCTGCTCCCGTCATCCACAGGTCAGCCTTGAAGAGCTGTCGCCGCGGCTTTTCAGCTTCAACAGCCCCTATGGTGCCTGCAAAAGCTGCGACGGCCTGGGGACAATCCCTGAATTTGACCCCGACTTGATTGTGCCGGACAAAACCGTCTCCCTCGAAAACGGAGCCATAACCGCCTGGCGAAAAGGCGGAAAGCGAATGAATATCTTTTACAACCGGCAGATAAAAAGATTCTGCAGGGATATGGGCATCAGCAAGTCAATCCCATTCGAACAGATACCTCAGGATATAAAAAGAGTTTTGATGTGCGGCACAACCGAAGAGGATGAGCAGAAATACGGATTTTACTTCGAGGGGGTTATGCCGAACCTTAATCGGCGGTGGAACACCACTGACAGCGAGTTCGTCAAGGAGCGTCTGCATAGTTTCCTGTCGGAGCAGCCCTGCCAGAGCTGTAACGGCTCGAGGCTTCGGCCTGAAGCTATCGCCGTGACCGTAGGGGGCAGGAATATACACGAACTGACTGCTTTAAGCACTGAAAAGGCGCTGGAATTTTTCAATCATCTGGAGCTGGATAAAGAAAAGGCCCTGATTGGCGCAGCGGTGCTGAAGGAGGTAAGAGCAAGACTGCGGTTTATGGTCGACGTCGGCCTGGGCTACCTGACGCTCGACCGCAGGAGCAGCACACTCGCAGGCGGCGAGGCACAGAGGATTCGCCTGGCCACACAGGTCGGCAGCGGGCTGGTCGGCGTCTGCTATGTGCTTGATGAACCCACCATAGGCCTGCATAAACGCGACAACGACAGGCTGCTGGGAATTCTGCAAAGATTGGTTCACCTCGGCAATACCGTAATAGTGGTTGAACACGATGAGGATGTTATCAAAAACGCAGACCACATTATCGACATTGGGCCGGCAGCAGGAGCTAATGGCGGTGAAGTCGTTGCGCAGGGGACATTGGAAGATATTGTTAACTGCCCCGCATCGCTGACGGGAGCATATTTAAACGGCAAAAAGAAAATATCGCTGCCGACCCAGAGACGCAAGTATAACCTTAGAAGATGCATCGAAGTCAAAGGGGCGGCGGAGCATAACCTCAAAAATATAGATGTAAAATTTCCGCTGGGTGTTTTTATCTGCGTCACAGGGGTTTCAGGGTCGGGCAAGAGTTCTCTGATAACCTATATTCTGTTGAAGGCCTTAAAACGGCATCTTTATAACTCCCGCGAAAAGCCCGGCAGACACAAAAATATTCTCGGCGTCTCGCAAATCGACAAGGTCGTCGAGATAGACCAGTCGCCTATCGGGAAAACGCCGCGAAGCAACCCGGCAACTTACACAGGTGTGTTCGATGTGATAAGAAAACTGTTCAGTATGACACGCGATGCGAAAATCAGGGGCTATAAGCTGGGCAGGTTCAGCTTTAACGTCAAAGGCGGACGCTGCGAATACTGCCGGGGACAGGGGACAATGAAAATCGAGATGCACTTTCTGCCGGACGTTTACGTGACCTGCCAGCAGTGCAAAGGCAAAAGATATAATCCTGAAACATTGCAGATTACCTACAAGGGCAGAAATATTGCCGATGTGCTTGATATGAGAATTAAGGAAGCGATGGAGTTTTTTGCGAACTTCCCGTCAATAATAGGCTTCTTGAAAACGCTGGTTGATGTCGGCCTTGGCTATGTGCAGTTAGGTCAGCCCTCGACGACCCTCTCTGGCGGCGAGGCGCAGCGAGTGAAGCTTGCCGCCGAGCTGGGCAAGGCTGCAACAGGGCGAACGCTGTATCTGCTTGATGAGCCGACAACAGGATTACATTTTGCGGATATTCACAATCTCCTCAACGTCCTGCAGCGATTGTGTGATATGGGCAATACTATCGTGGTAATAGAGCATAATCTCGATGTTATCAAGATGGCAGACTATATAATCGACCTCGGCCCCGAGGGCGGCGATGCCGGCGGACAAATCGTTGCTGCCGGGCCACCGGAAGAAATCATCAAAAACGACAAGAGCTACACGGCAAAATATCTCCGGCACAAACTCGATGCCGAAAAGGGGATATAGGGTGCAGGGGATACAAAAATAGTATGATTGTTCAGGCAC
>Ga0315294_10002493_pt1 | contig 20130 bp, 16 predicted proteins | sample YL17G13_40_MG_FD_203626 | JGI IMG/M metagenome (GOLD analysis project Ga0315294, IMG submission 203626) | Sediment microbial communities from Yellowstone Lake, YNP, Wyoming, USA - YL17G13_40 | ecosystem: Environmental > Aquatic > Freshwater > Lake > Sediment | place: USA: Wyoming | collected...
TTTGTAAACGCTCATCCACTGCTAAAAAGGACTCGATCGACTCATTTGTACGGATATTTCTGTTATAAAGCAATTGGACAATCAGGGGTGAGATAGGTATTTTGGCTTTGTGAGTAATTTGATACAGCTGTTCTTCTGATATCTTGGGAAGTACCTGCCAGCAGCTGCGTTTCACGTTCTCCCCTCGTATCTGCGGAAGATTAACGTTGAGTTGTGGCCGCCAAAACCAAAGACATTGGATAATGCCGTCGATACCGTTGCCATTCGTGCTGTATTAGGCACATAGTCCAAATCGCATTCTGGATCGGGCGTTGTCAGGTTAACAGTTGGCGGGATGATGCCATTCTGTATAGCAAGTATGCATATCGCCGCTTCTAGAGAACCTGCTGCGCCAAGCAGGTGACCCGTCATCGATTTTGTAGAGCTAATAGGGACATTGTATGCTTCTTTCTCAAAAACGCTTTTAATAGCCATAGTTTCATTTTTATCGTTTAAAGGTGTGGAGGTGCCGTGCGCATTTATATAGTTGATCTCACTTGGTTTCATACCCGCCTCTTTGAGAGCAGCCTTCATCGCCCTGGCCCCTCCCTCACCACCATTGGCCGGCTGCGTAATATGAAATGCATCACTGGTAGCACCATAGCCTACGATCTCCGCCAGGATCGGCGCACCCCTTTTCTCGGCATGAGCAAGGCTTTCTAATATAAGTACCGCTGCCCCCTCGCCGATGATAAAGCCGTCCCGCTCCGCATCAAACGGCCTGGATGCCTTCTTGGGCTCATTATTTCTGGTGGAAAGAGCGCGCGCGGAGTTGAAACCTGCAACCGCGATCGGTGTTATAACCGACTCGGCGCCACCGGCTATCATAACCGCTGTCTCTCCCCTTTTAATAATCTCATAGGCCTCGCCTATAGCATCGGAGCCGCTGGCGCAAGCCGAAGATGTACAGAAGTTCGGCCCCTTAGCGCCTAACGTTATGGAAACCTGTCCTGAAGCCATATCCGGTATCATCATCGGGATAAGGAAAGGGCTGACCCTGTCCGCTCCTTTTTCCCGTAGCACGTCATACTGGGTTAACAGGGTATTCAAACCGCCTATTCCTACTCCGATTACTACACCCGTCTCCTCAGACGGAATGTTCTTAATTCCGGCTTGCTTAACTGCCTGAAGCGCAGCAACAACAGCGAACTGAACAAATCGATCCATATGCCTGGATTCCTTGCGATCCAGATATTGCGTCGGATCGAATCCTTTTACCTCCGCGGCGATCTTAGTCTCTGTAATCGCAGGGTCATATTGTGTTATATAATCAACGCCTGATTCGCCGTTTATTAATTTCTGCCATGTCGAAGAAGCGTCGAGGCCTAAAGGCGTAACCATCCCCATGCCTGTGACTACTACTCGATTATTCAATTAAAGGATCCCCCTCTTTAGATATCATATAAATGAATTAACGGGCTATAGCCATAGTTTATATTCCATCATGTAACATACGCTGAATATAATACCATATAATAACATAAGTTAAATCGCAGTTAAATCAATAGCACAATCGCCTATCTTGAACTCGAATGTCATTGCGAGGAATCCTTCCGACAACATAAGGATGACGCGGCAATCTCGTCGCTTCAATACGAGATTCTGAATCCTTCCCCTGAAGGATTCAGAATGACAGAAGTGTATGGCGGGTTTGAAACCCGCCGCTACGGAACTTGCCAAATGGGTGTCCCCATCTTCCCTCTCAAACAATCGTTCACCAAAATCGGGAAGTCCAGAGGGATCACCCTCTGCCGGGGTTTTAGGGGTGTCCCGTAGAGACGCAAAATGTTGCGTCTCTACACGATGACCGAAATATTGGGGGCCTAACAGGGGGTTTGGATAACGATTCCCCCAGATTGGGGGATATCAGGGGGTTGACCAGCACTTGAACAAAGCCTTCTATGGTATCATTTAGCCATGAAACCACCGTCGACCCCGACAACCACCGTTGCAATCGAAACCCTGGGCTGCAAGCTGAACCAGGCAGAGAGCGAATCCCTAGCGTTGCGGCTCGTAGAAATGGGATACAGACTGGTATCGCCCTCTGAATCTGCCGAAATCTACATCCTAAACACATGCACCGTGACCAGCACAGCCGACCGCAAATCAAGATACCTACTGCGTCTCGCAAGGCGGCGAAATCCCCACGCTACGATCATCGCTATAGGCTGCTATGCCGACCGAGACGCCGAGGGAATCGACAAATTGAAGTGCGTAGACATCATCCTGCGCAACAGCGAGAAAGAAAACCTGCCGGAACTGATCGAGGGAAAGCGGCGGCAAACGTCGCACGGCACATACGAGACCGATGTCCTCCGTACCCGCAGCATGATTAAAATCCAGGAGGGCTGCGATCATTTCTGTTCCTACTGCATCGTGCCCTACGTCCGGGGTCATGAGCGAAGCCTGCCCTCAGACAAAATAGTCGAGGAAGTGAATTCCAGAGTAAGCATAGGCTTCAAGGAGATAGTGCTTACCGGCACCAAGATCGGTTCCTATCACCCAAGCCTTGAGTTATTAATAAAACTCATCCTCGACCGGACGGATGTTCAGCGAATTCGTCTATCTTCACTTCAGCCTAAGGACATTACCGATGGGCTCCTCGACCTGTGGAACGATGCAAGGCTCTGCCGCCACCTACATCTACCATTACAAAGCGGCAGCGACCCCGTCCTCGCACGCATGAACCGTCCATACAACACATCCGCCTACGAAACCGCCGTCAAGCGCATCAGGAAGGCCATACCGCAAGTATCGATCACCACGGATATCATCGTTGGTTTCCCCGGAGAGACGGATGAGGAGTTCGAAGAGAGCTATCGCTTCTGCCAGCATATGTCATTCGCGAACCTGCATGTCTTCTCCTACTCGGAGAGGCCGGGGACGGCAGCCGCCGCGATGCCGCATCAAATCGGAGAAACGGCCAAGAAAGAACGCAGTAAAAAGATGCTGAAGCTGGCGCGTGACAGCGCCGCCTGTTTCAGCGAACAGTTCTGCGGCGCGACGATGCCTGTACTGTGGGAAAGCGAAATCTCGAAAGGCGCCTGGGACGGGCTTACGGATAACTATATCCGGGTGACGACACACAGCAGCAGATCGCTGAAAAACGAGATCATCGACGCCAGATTAAGCGATAGCTACAACAAATCATTCAAGTGCATCGAGGCAAGCCTGGTTCCCTAAAAATGCACAGTATGATGAATTGTTTAATGCTACCAAGAAACCGCTCAATCCAGCCGTATGCCTGGTGTCGGCCAGGGTAATTCGCGTTTGACTGATATTATCTTCAGTTGTTAGAATACCACCCAAGGATATTTAAATGAAGGACTTTATCAAACATACCCGCCCAAAGACCAAGGAAGACCTTAAGGAATTAATCCAAGGCCTCGAGCACCAGATCAATTATGAAATCTCTATCGGCAAACGAGACAACATCGACTACTATAAAGCTCAACTCAAGAAGTTTAAGGCAAAACTAGACGAAATGCATTAGGTCGTGTCCCCAAGTGACGGGAGTTCGAACGGATAGAATACATTCAATCGTCATTGTTAATTCACCAGGAATTTGTTATCCTTAAATGCACTCCACATCTTGCACATAGAACAATAAGCTCTCGTAAAAAGGAGACTATCCATGCAGCATATTCCAAAACGTTATCGCGCACAGTTCACCGACCGGTTTATAAATTATGTGCGGGAAACCGGGGAAATGATGATCCAGATGGAACTTGTGTTTGATTCTCACCTGGACGTCGACAGGCTGAAAAAGGCTCTCGATCTTACGCTCGACGCCGAACCCGTGCTAGGGTGCCGGTTTGTGAAGAACTGGTGGCGTCCGCGTTGGGAACGGCTGGACACGGGCGGTAGGGAGGTGCTTACCCTGGCCGATAGCGTCCGCCCATATGAAGAATTCATGCATGCCCCAATCAATATATACACTGGCCCGCAGGTCAAGGCCTGCTTGCTGCGCGATACCAAGGGAGACCGCTTGCTGATCAAGGTAGCACATGAGGTGTCTGATGCCAGCGGCGTCAGGCAAATAGTCAAAATAATCTCATCGACCTATTCCAGGCTGGCGCATGAGCCTGAATATCGCCCTGAGCCAAACATAAATGGAGATAGAAGTATATGGCAGGCATTGCGAAATGTGCCGTTGCATGCCTATCCAGTCATCTGGTACAACTACTACCGCATCTATACAATCCCAACGATGTATCCGGTCGTATCAATCCACCTGCCTATCGTGGCAGATAATGACAGGAAGCTGGAGTTCATCAGCCGCAGGGTACCTGAGAATTTATCGCAGCGCATCATAGATTACGGGCGCCAGCGCAACGCAACCCTCAACGACGTAATCCTTGCGGCATATTTTCACGCGGTTACGGCAGCCGCCGACTGGAACCGTAAATCGCAGCTCAGGCTACGCGTGACGGTTGACCTCAGACGATATAAGAAGGATGTGAACAAAGGCGGAATCTGCAACCTGAGCGGCATGGAGGTAATAAACCTCGGTACTGATTTAAATAGCAGTGACTTCGACTATACACTGAAGCGAATTTCGACATTCATGGAGCAGAGGAAAGCTAAGTGGATTGGCATTAATGACTATGTCGGGCTTGCGCCGTCTACCGTATGCTGGCCGCACAGTTTAACAAATAAAATTATGGTTGGCATAATACAGTCCTCTGTCAAATCGGGCCAGGCCCCGTACACATTCACCAATATGGGAGCTATAGAACAAAAAGATGTCACTTTCGATAAGCCGCCGGTCGAGGCCAGACTATTACCGCCGGTAAATTACCCGCCTGTGATCATGTTCTGCCTCAGCAGCTATAATGGAACATTAACGATTTCATCCGGATCATATCCATGTTCAAAGAAACACTTGGATCGCTGTCTCGATGAGATGGTAACAGTGCTTAACAGATTGCCTTAGCAAAGTATGTCCCCAAGTGACGGGAGTTCGAACGAGTGGAAAGCATCATGCTCTAATTAGTCGGTATTACTTTTTTGAGGGAAAGGTCACGACTCTCTGAACAGTACTTGCAGGTCATACTCCGACTGACAATAACCCAGTAGTGCGCCTCTGTTGGACTCTTGCTACATCTCCACTGTCCTTCAGTCAGATATTCGCTACGATAGTTTGTTTTCGTGAGCACTTTCTTCATGGGGTTATATTGTAACACGCCTAGTCAAGTCATATCATTTCTTCTAAACTTAACTGTCATTGAGCGAAGAAAAAACAGATTATTGTTTCAATGGATTGAAAGGATTTTTCATTGAATCATTGACATCGCCAAAAAAATTGTCTACCCTCCTGGCAGTAAAAGAAATTATGAGGAGAACAATGAAGAACTGGATAAGAGCCAAACTAAACCATAAGTTATGGTTTTGGTATATAGAGTGTGCAGGATGTGTCAAAGTACTGACATGGCAGGAAGCAGGATTCATTTCCATTGAAGGTGCTGAGCCGGCCCCTTACTGTGAGAACTGCCTCAAATCATTGGGGGAGAAAGAAAGGATTAATTTCTATATCCCGCGTAGCTGAATTCTGATTTCACAGCCTTAACGGTGGAGTTACTATTGGTGCATCAGCGAGTCAGGATTCATGCAAATTTGTGCCCCCAAGTGACGGGAGTTTGACATTTTGAGCGTCAAGTCAGCGTCAGCCATCGTGATTCCCAAGAGAGCTTAGGTCTAGGAGACCGCTGCCGCATTATAATATTGCTGACTTGCTTCAATTCCCCTTGGGTCCCCCAAGTGACAGTGATTCGAATATGCTAAAGACTGGCTCAAGCATAGGCTATAAAACCTGCTCGGTCTCTCGAATGCTATTGCTTACTTTATATGATCTTGGCCCACTCGTTAAATAGTTCCTGCCATGACTGATTTGATTTTTTCCAATGGTATTTGGCCTCATCAAATGTGATCTCTCGCGTGGGCTTACCGCTGTAGCTCCCTTTCTTTGATTTTGCATGACTTAAGTCAGCACGATACCTCGCGTTATGCACTTGTATAAACCAAGAAGTACTATTGGGCAGGACTTTGGATAGTTTCAGATGATTAAGCCAGTTGCCGTAGTTAGGATTGGGATCATTACCGGATGCCTTTTTGTAAGCTTTAGCCAGTAAAGGGTGTCTCTGTGAGAATGCCTGCACGAGCATTTCGTTGAATGTATCGAGCAACATCACTTGCGCTGTTGGGTCTTGCACACGAAGTTTCTGAAGATGTAAGCAACGTCTCTCTGTGGCTAACCAATCCGATCCTAGCGCTTTCTTCCATGAGAAGGAAACTTTGACGGAGCGGCGTTCGAAGAAGCCATCCAAAACCCCCCTTGCTTTTGGACTCTTTGAACGGAGCCCAAGCCCCAGTAGCATGCGTTTAACAGAGTCATTTGCATCATTTGGTGCTTTCCAAGTCTTGGCATCCGTTAGTGAGGCCTGAAAACGTAAATATCCAGCGTAAAGGGCTAATTCCTCGTTAGCAGATGCAAGCAAAACGTCGGCTAGATGATAACAATCATGGACATGAAAAGGTGAATGGCCCTCATCTCCAAACAGCCGGTGGAGTAAGATCGACTGAACTCGTGGATCAGGCTCGTTTTCTATCAGATGGATAGCATCTTTTGGTCCCTTTCTTCGTCCCCTGAATGTTAAGGAAGCAGTACGGAGCGAGATAGTCTTTTCTTCAGATCTCCGGTTTGCAGTCTGGATAATGCGCCTGTATGGAGTGTTGTTAGTCTGTGGTTCACAGACATCCATGGCATCTATGTAGTTTGCAGCAGCGTAGTCATATATAGGATCATGCTGAAGGATTCTAAGCAGTATATCCGCTGCCTCCTTGTCAGTGGGGAATTTCTTGATATACATAGACATTACCCATGAGAGATCTGGTCTGTGAACCATAATCGGGGCAATTCGGTGCAGGACATTCCTTCGTGGGTTAAGTCTAAGAAGCGAGTACTTGAAATCAGTGTCGTTTGTAATTTCCCACCTATTCTGTTTCTTTGTCATGCTGCCTCGAAACATCTTCGTTAGTTCCCGTTGGGAAGCAGCTTTGTGATCGCGTCCTGCTGCAGCCACCGAACTGGGGATGCTCTTTAATACATCTTCAATAGAAGCTACTTTTTTCACAGTGATTTTCTGTGCCTGCGGGACAAGCCCTAGCTCTTTGGATTTCATATCTAGTTTCAAGAGTGCTCGCCGAAGTGGTGTTTCCAACTTCGCCATTAGCCTGATGTCATCTACGTATCTTAGGTAGGCTACATCTTTAAATTTGAGATCATCGAAGTCGAAGAGAATACATTCGGCTAGGAAGGCTGAGGGCTCGGGTCCCTGCGGCACACCATGACCCACTCTACCCAACGCATTTGTGGTCCAAGTTGCGAGCCCTTGGAACAGCAGATCGAGTAGTTCTGGACTATGTACACGGGATTCAAGACAACAACGCAATAGTCTGTGGTCAATAAGCTCGTAGAATGAGACAAGGTCAAATTCTCCGATCCAGACTTTACCAACTTCAAATTCATGATTTATGCGTCGAGAATATAGTTCGTAACACTTCTTCCATGATTTAAAAAAGAATGGGCTGTCATCTCCTCCATATATGTTGCCGTAACTCTTGCTAAAGGCATGTTTCTTCTGTTCAGGCCAAAGCTTTGATGCTACGAAGTTTAGTATAGCTTGATAAACAATTAGGTCGCGCAGTGTGAGTAGTGCCAACGGGCGTAAAACCCCACTCTTCTTCGGCTGAAATATCATTGTTGGTCTGCTTGGTTGGTAGGTACCCATCTTAATATCGTGAATTAAACTACTTAGGTTTTCATCAAGGGCAAGCGAATAACAGGCGAACAAATGGCGATAGTAAGCCTTGTAGTCCTTGTTTGTTCCGCTTATGACTCGTGAGAATGCTAAGCGGAAGTTATTTATGTTAGTGAAATTCCTAGGGTAGGCCAAAATATATCTCCATCTCCGACAAGCATTTCATTTGTCGGTATATCATTGTATCCTCTCTAACAGCACGCTTGCCGGCTCATCGCTGGGGTCTTGTGGCACAAGTTCCCCCCGGAAGGCTTTGGCGAGAAGGGATGGAGTTACTTTGTCTATGAAGGCTTGTGCCTTTTTGTATCTCTGCTCGATGTTATCTGCCAGCGCGAACAGGCTTTCTACCCTGCGCACGATTTCCTGTTGCTCGGATAGTGGAGGAACAGATAGGAAGAATTCTCGGATGTCTTTTTGAAACAAATGAGGGGTTGAACTTCCCGTGATTCGCTCTTTTGCGAGATTCTGTAAATCAGGGCCGCTCAAGAAATAGAAGAGATATTTAGGAATAAACGTCTCAAGTGCTCGAATCAATAGCAAAGAGGAATTTACAGTCGCTGGTTCAGGTAAATGTGCCACAAAACCGATTTTACCAATTCCAGCGCCATCCTTCGCCAACAGAATATCCCCAACTTTGAGTTTAATCTCAGGGCTCTCGTCATACCGCTCTTTGGAAATCCGATTGACCTTCCTAAAGTCAACATTCTCACCGTAATTCAAATTAAACACTGAAAGCAAAACCGGCCCTAATTGCGTGTATTCCTCAGCTTTGAGTCCGCGCCATCCTATTCTACCTGCGATGTATATCAGGTTATCGAGCTTGGCCTTTGCCCACGAAGAAGGGAGTTCAGCATCGGTCTCGAATTTAAATTCCGATAGATCTACGGGTCTTCGCTTGCTTGATTTCATGCCGTGCTCCGCAGCGCGTTTCTGTCGTTCTGACAGGACTCGATGTAACATATCCAAACCAGACTCGATGTTTGGATTCTCCTCCCGCCAATCCTCCGTCAGTCTTCCGGAGCAGGCGGCGGCGAGGACGGCTTGCCGAAAGCGTTTAAGCAATGTTGGTATTTTCTCCAGCCGCTGTTGGCAGGTGTCCACCTGACCCAACAGCACCTCCAGCTTTGCTACAATCCGCTGCTGCTCGGCTAGGGGAGCGAGCCGGAACGGATGCGAGCGAACAATCTCCTGACTAATGTTTGGCTGTGCTCCGCCTTGCCCTTGCTCGATGAAATTCTGTCGTTCGGAAAGCAGGTAGTAGAAAAGATATTTCGACTCGACCAACCGCGTGTCGGGTATGACATTTGCGCACGCTTGATTCGTTGCCGCTGGGAAGGTCATCACGCCCAGCCTTCCAATCGTAGCGCCGTAGAGGGCTATTGAGATTGTCCCTGTTGGCATCAGCTTGGTAGAGGAGTTCTCCAAACCGAGTTTGGTGATTTCCTCCTCAGTCTTCAAGATCGGACCGTCGGGCAAGTCGCCACTTTTTATCCACGGAATTCCTTTGCCGAAGAATTCCGGCCTGCGACGCGATGGAGTTCCGCCGCTTCGCCAAGCTCCGGCATCTTGGAGCGTAATCTCTGCCCAACCTTGCGGAAGCTCGTCGTTCATTGCTCCACGCCTTCTTCCTTCTCCAATAGTTCCACAATATCACGCAGGTCGTCAACAACTGCTTCCAGTTCGGTGATGGCTTCGCCAGCTAAATCCTGCGGTTCGGGCAGATCGTCGCTGTCTTCAAGGGATTCGTCCTTAAGCCAGGTGATATCCAGCTTGTAGCCACGCTCCCTTATCTCGCTTATGTGGAACTTGCGGAAGCGGCCTGTCTCACCAGTGTCTTTTCGCTTACTCAAGCCGTTGGGGTCTTTGCCATAGGCGGCCTCAAACTCGGCGAAGTGCTGTGGGGTAAGTGGACGGTCTTTCTTGGTTATGCTTGGCACATTAGAGCGAGCATCGAAAATCCAGGTATCTTCTGTAGGACGGCTTTTCTGGAAGAAGACGACGTTGACCTTGGTGCCGGGGCTGTATGGTGTGAAGGTCCCGCGTGGTAGGCGCAGGATAGTATGCAGGTTGCAATCCTGCATGAGAATCTTAAAAACCTCGCCCGCTTTGCCTTCAAAAAGGCAATTGTCTGGCAGTACAATAGCGGCGCGTCCCCCCGGCTTGAGGATACTCATTACATGCTGTACAAAGTTAAGCTGCTTGTGGCTGGTTTCAATAGTGAAATCATCACGCGCTGGAGCCTGGTTTGCCCCCTTAGTGCCGAAGGGCGGATTGGTCAGAACGACATCATAACGCTGGCCATCAGGCACTTCATAGATGGAATCACCAAGATCAATCGTGGGTTCCAATCCGTGAAGGAACATATTCATGAGCGCCAACCTGCGCGGTCTAGCGACCAGGTCTTTACCGAAATAAGTACTGCTCTTGACGCGTTTAGCCAGTTCTCTATCCATTGCCCCATGCTGCGTTTGCTCAATGAGCCATTCGTATGATTCTACTAAGAAGCCGCCAGTACCGCATGCTGGGTCGCAGATGGTGAATTCACGGTGAACGCGCGGATCGGGTTTCATACAGCGGACGATTGTTTGGATGACGATTCGAGGCGTGAAGATTTGGCCAGCTCCCTTCTTACCCTCACTGGCGGCCTTTTCTAGCAGTCCTTCAAAAACAGCCGCTTTAACATCAATTTTGAGAGCTGTCCATTCCGTTTCGTCGATGAGCCCGATGAGCTTCTTGAGGTTTACCGGATTAGTGAAACGTGACTGGGCTTCAGTAAAAATGGCTCCCAGCATGCCTCTCTGGCTGCCTAACTTCCTCAAGATATCGATATAGTCATCGGTTAGCTTAGTACCAGATTTCTGTGATAGGTCAGACCAGTTGCAGCCGGATGGCAATGTGATACTGCGTTCATCCGCCATTTTGATAAAGAGCAGATAAGTTATTTGCTCAATGTAATCCCCATAGTCTATGCCGTCATGGCGCAGAATATGGCAGAAGCCCCATAGTTTCTGAACAATATCGGTCATACTGCAACCGCCTCATTAAATTCTTTAAGCAATTCTTCCAGCTGGTTCTTGAAGACCTTGTTGGCTTTTCCCCATCCGCCGTCTCTAGTGAAAATGGGTATTGTGTCAAAGTCCTCTTTATTTATGGAGAGATTCTGAATCATGTGATCGCGAATTCGGTCAAGCCAATTCTGCTGCTCTTTGGTGAAAGTCTTGCCGTGAGTAACCTTTGCTAAAGCGCGGTTCACGCGTTCTTCTGAAGTAAGCAGCGGTTCCTGCTCGCGGACAGCGTGCTTTACCATTGAAATGATATCTACCAGAGCCTTGTGGTAATGCAGCTCGTGGGCTTTCTGTAAATTTTCTAAAGTATATCGTTCCGGTGTAGCCGCCAGCTTCTTGCGCAGTTCGCTCAGTGCGTCGGTGCTCCAATACTTGGGGCGTTCCAACAGTATGCGGATGGCTTCAATACGATCTTCGTTCTCGCGGATGAAGCGGGAGAATATCTGCAGGTAGTCTTCAGGTTTGTATTCATTCCCCTTTCCATCACGGATAAGCCAACTGCTGGTGATTACATCCTCAGTCTCATATGCTACTACGAAAGTCCTTAGCTTGCGCGGATAGTCCGTAAGCAGTTCCTGAAAATCAGGATTGCGGAAAATGGACATGGCGCCGGTGAAGTCTTCTTGCAGACTGTGGGGCAACTCTTTGGCATACTTGCCCATATCGCCATCCGGTATATATTGTGAGAACATCTCGCGTGCCTCGCCGGACATATCCTTAGCAATTCTTTGCAGGCGCTTCACGAGACAGCGTATGTTGTAATTACGGTCGCGATTCTGCCAGATGTCATCTATCACTTGTACAATGGTGCGCGTCTCCCGCTCGGGCGCCTCAGCGGTGATGTCAGTTGCTTGCTTGAAATATTCCAGCAGTGTGCCGTCGAAACAATCGAACACGACAAAGTGCGATTTATCAGGATAATGCTCTCCCTTGCGGGTACCGCGGCCCATCATTTGCACAAACAAGATGCGTGATTTGACCGGGCGCAGGAAAACAATATATTCTAGGTCTGGTATGTCCACTCCTGTTGAGAGCATATCTACTGTGACTACAATCCCCGGCTCCTTACGGTTGCGGAACTCGCGTATCTTCTGCAGAGGCCGGTCAACCGTAGGACTTCCGGTAATCTTCTGAACGAATGAGTCACCACGTCCGAAGACATCACGTGCTATGTTAACGAGATTGTCGGCATGCGAGGTGTGCGGCAGATCGTTGACTGCAAAAATCAGGGTCTTGGGAAACCTGCCATGTTTCTCCTCATGTTCCAGGGCATACTTCTTAATCTCTTCCAAAATTAGCTTGTTAGATTGAGGCGAAGTCACATTCCTTTCGATTTCTGTCGTATCAAATGCGCGCTCGTCCTCCATCTGATCTAATTTTTCCGCCCCTGTTTCAGTATTTACCAAGCCTACCTGCTCGCCTTCCTTCAAGAAAATGCCGCCCATCCGTACGTTTGAGCGCAGTTTGACTACGTCATAGTCCACAAGATAGCCTTCGGAAACGGCTCGTTCGTAATCATAGCGGTATACGACATCGGTAAAATATGCAGTGGTGTGAGACGCTGGAGTAGCTGTTAGCCCGATCTTGATAGCGTCAAAATGGTCTAGTGTCTTGCGCCAGATGGCGCTCTCCGCTGACGTATATCCTCTATGGCATTCATCGGCAATTATCAAATCAAAAGCGTGAATTGGGATATCAATCTTCTCTGCATCTTCGTCTATTTCCTCATCACCTAGCCCGTACATAGCGTTCTGACCAAACAGGTTTATGGTCATACGCTGGATTGTGCTGACATAGACGAAAGCGTGGCCTGGGTTAGGGTCTGTCAAATATGAATTTGGCAGAACTTTGGAATCGAATTTTTGAGAATCATCAAGGTCTTCACGCCGAAAACGCTGGCTGTACACTTCATAGATTTTGTCAAACTTCTTGTTTGGTTCCGCCTCGAATGAGGCAAATTGCAATACTGCCTGCGCAGCTAAGGCGCGGCGGTCAACCAGGAAGAGAATGCGTTTAGCTACGCCCGATCTCATCAGGCGGTATATTTCATTGACCATGACATAGGTCTTTCCTGTGCCGGTAGCCATTGCCACAAGCATTCGGTGCTTCCTGTCGGCTATAGCCTTGTCCATGGCCTCGTTGGCTTCCCGCTGATATGGCCTAGTTCTTGGGTTGTCATTAGACATTTGAAGAAGGTCGGCGCAAGCGGAATCGAAGTGTTGTTCCAAGTGTTCCTTTAAAGCATTAGGTGTGTGAAAACGCGCAATTTGGCGTGACCTGTTTAACGGGTGCCGAATATCATGATGCCAGATAACTTCACCATTAGTTGAATATAAAAATGGAACGCGATAGCCGCTGAAATTTAGCGGGTTGCTAGTCACGCCTTTGGAATAACGCTCTGCCTGTGTCAAAACATTCTGTGGGCCCAGTGTGAGTTTTTTTGCTTCAACGATTCCCAGAATTTGCCCATCAACACATAAGGCATAATCGGCAGGGCCATTAGATGTGGGGTATTCTGTGATGGCGCATCTATTGTACTCAGAAAGAGGCTTGTTATTATCTATGTATGGAACTATCGTCCAACCGGCAGATTGAAGCTTGGGGTCAATCAGTTCTCTGCGTGTTTTATCTTCATTATATGGCTGCATTTAACAAATCAACTCAATATGAGGTGGTGATATTATATGCCATTGTTGGGTTATGGGGAAGGGGCGTTTGCGCTCTCTTGATAAACTGTCCGCATTTTGACGCTGGCGCTGCCGCTCCCTGGGGGTGTGGTGGTCTGTGGTGGGGTGTTATGCATTGTGGTGTGGGCTGCCCAGCGGCGCGCTTAATCCATCTCAAACTAGATGAAACGGCAGACATCGCGCGACGTTACGAAACCGCTGCTAGTTTGCACAATTCATCGTTTTGTTGGATAACAAATCGTCAATAATCCACTCTCACCTCGCAGCTACCATCCAAATTAATCCTAGCGGCGCTCTCCAGATATACCCTCAGCTTGACAGGAAGCACCCAGAAACAGGGGCGCGGTTTTCGCGCCCTTCATTATAATCGCGTCCATCATTTTCATTCGGGCGGGATGACCCCACCCCTACAAATCGCGCGAAGGTGTGCACCCGTTTCGGGCGTGGTCGTATTGCCAAAACGTTCGCCCGTAGGGGCGATCCTTCTGATCGCCCAAATCCGGTTGATGGCGACCATAGGGCGAATACGAGATTCGCCCCTACCATTGATAACAATGCTTCCGTGTAAGCGGAGTCGGTTTCACCTGCCATACACTAACTCTTCCTTGTATTAAAACCGATGCGTCCCTTGGGTTTCACCGGCGGCGGCTCCATCAACTGACGTATAGCTGTAAAAACAACTGCAAACTGTTTATCGTACTTTTTCTCAAGGTCTTCCAGCTTGCGGGCCAGGTCCTTATGAGAGGCCAGCATCTCACGTAACTGCACAAACGCTCTTACTACATAAACGCTTGCTTGAATAGCCGTTTCGCTTCTTAACACGCTGGCCAGCATAACTGCGCCGTGTTCGGTAAATACATACGGCCTAGAGCGCCTGCCGCCGCGCCCTCTGTTTGAAGTCGCAAATTGCGACCTCAAAGCCCCCGTCTCCTCATCCGTCAACTGGAACATAAAGTCTTCCGGGAATCTACCTGCATTCCGCCTGACCTGTTCATTGAGCCGCTTAGTAGTAACGCCATATAATACCGCCAAATCGCTATCAAGCATGACCTTGTGGCCGCGTACCAAATATATGGATTCCTGGATTTTTTCCATTGAGACCAGTTCGTTCCTAGCCATTACAATTCCTTACGCCTCTTCTCAGCGATCACAACCTCATTTTGATATTACTTAAAATGCATTATGGTTCATTTTAATATATCTGCTGATTTAGCGAGTGTCAAGCTGATTGGCATTGATCGTTCTGGGGCAAGATAACCTTCCGTTAAATTGCGCCTTCACATTTCCCAGCTACCATCCAAATTAATCCTAGCGGCGCTCTCCAGATATACCCTCAGCTTGACAGGAAGCACCCAGAAACAGTATCTTTTATATGAACGTCTACAAGAAAGGAGCGTTAGATGGTCGGTATCACAGCTTATGGCGCCTACATCCCCTGGCATCGCATCAACCGAATGACCATATACTGGACTATCGGTTTTATCAACCAGGCGACTATAACGCCAGGCGAAAAGGCAGTAGCTAACTATGATGAAGACAGCCTCAGCATGGCCGTCAATGCGGGAATGGATTGCTTGACGGGCGTCGACCGAAGCAAGATCGACGGCCTTTATTTGGCGACGACAACTGCACCGTATAAAGAAAGGCAGAACGCCGGCATAATCTCAACCGCACTCGACCTTAAATCAACGGCGCGCTCTGCCGACTTTACCGCCTCGGTAAAGGCCGGAACAACCGCAGTTCTCGCCGCTTGCGACGCAGTCAAGGCGGAAACGGCAAGTAATATCCTGGTCTGCGCTTCGGATTGCAGGTTGGGACCTGCCGGAAGCTTCCAGGAGGAGAATTACGGTGACGCCGCGGCAGCCGTGCTCATCGGCAATAAAAATGTAATTGCCAATCTCATTGGAACCCACTCCATTACTTACGACTTCGTTGATCAATGGCGTGTTGAAGGCGAGAAGTACAACCGCATCTGGGAGGATCGCTGGGTCCGAGACGAAGGCTACGGCAAGTTCGTTGCCGAGGCCATCGGCGGATTGATGAAGAAGTACAGCCTGGCCCCGAAGGATGTTGCCAAGGTTTGTTTCCCGGGAGTGTACCACAAGCAGCATCCCAACATCGGCAAGCAGCTCGGATTCAAGCCCGAGCAGTTGCAGGATCACATGTTCGCCACAGTCGGACTGAGTGGAGCATCCAACCCGCTGCTCATACTTGTGGCAGCGCTGGAAGATGCCAAGCCCGGCGACAAGATCATAGTGGCCAGTTACGGCAACGGCGGCGATGTGCTGCTGTTTGAGGTAACGCCTGAGATCACGAAACTCGCCCCACGCAAGGGTGTCAAGAAACACATGGCACATAAGACAGAGCTCAAGAGCTACGAGAAGATGGTTACTTTCCGTAACGTGATCAACATCGATGTCGCCGGCCGCGGCGAGGAGTTTTTCAAAACTTCAGCCACAATATTGTGGCGGGATCGCAAAAAACTATATGGTCTGATCGGCACAAAATGCAAGGCCTGTGGCACACCGCAATGGCCGCCGCAGCGTGTCTGCATCAATCCCAAATGCAAGGTCATCGATAAGATGGAAGAGTACCGCTTCTCCGACAGAAAAGGAAAGCTGTTCACCTACACCGGCGACAACCTGGCATTCACCCCGACCCCGCCGGAACTTTACGGCATGATCGACTTCGATGGCGGCGGACGCGCCATGTTCAACCTCAGCGACTGCACCCTTGAAGAGCTCAAGGTTAATATGCCGGTACAAATGACATTCCGCAAGAGATGGGAAGCCCCCGGCTACGTCGGATATGGTTGGAAAGGAACCCCTGTACAGGGGTAAAGGAGACGCTAAATGGCAGAGGGCATTAAAGATAAAGTTGCAATAATCGGAATGGGCTGCACCAAATTTGGTGAGCTATGGGATAAAAGCGGGCCCGATCTAATCATCGACGCCTATCTAGAGTGCATGCAGGACGCCGGAATCGAGATGAAGGACCTTGACGCTGCATGGTACTCCACCCTTTATCCGATGCAGGGCCTCAGCGGGATACAGCTTGCCCAGACCTTGCACCTTCCGTATCTACCGGTAACTCACGTTGAGAACCTGTGCGCCAGCGGCACAGAGGCGATACGCGGCGCCGCATACGCATTAGCATCCGGAGCAATCGATGTCGCCCTGTGTGTCGGCATGGAAAAGCTCAAGGATGTTGGATATGGCGGACTTCCGGATATGAGACCGCCTCATGAGCAGTACTGGGCGCCTAATGCGTCCGGACCCGGAGTCTACGCTATGATGGCCACCAGGTACTTTTCCGTGTACGGCCTCTCCCCTGAGGAAGGCAAGAAGATGCTTGCCAGGGTCAGCTGGAAGAGCCATCAGAATGGAGCTAAGCATCCTAAGGCACACTTGAAAAAGGCTATTGAACTCGATGCTATCATCAATGCGCCGATAATCGCATGGCCGCTAGGGCTGTTCGACTGTTGCGGCGTGAGCGACGGTGCCGCTGCAGCTGTACTGGTACGGGCGAAGGATGCCAAGAAGTATCGCAGCGACCCTGTCCTCATCAAGGGCTGCACAATAGCAGCAGCATCCGGCGAGGACATGTGGTATACGGATTACGACTATGCGCACGCCGAGACCGGCTTCCGCGCCGGACAGCGGGTCTACAAAGAGGCCGGCATCAAGAACCCGCGCGAGGAGATCAGCCTGGCAGAGGTTCACGACTGCTTCTCCATCACCGAGGCAGTGACGATGGAAGACCTGCAATTCAGCCCGCGCGGCAAGGTCAAAGAAGATATCGAGTCGGGATTCTTCGATCTGACAGGCGGACTGCCCGTACAGCCGGACGGAGGACTGAAATGCTTCGGTCATCCGATCGGAGCCTCCGGCCTCAGAATGCTCTATGAATGCTACAAACAGCTTCAGGGCAAGGCTGGCGACCGCCAGATAAAGAACCCCAAGCTGGCACTGACGCATAACATGGGCGGCTATCCCCCATGGAGCGTCGTCGGTGTCGCAATCGTAGGCAACTAGCGTATTAACAGGAGGGCTCGTTGAATTTTCGGCGAGCCCTCTTTTCTTTCCTTAACAATGCGCCATAATCCAGATATCGATTTGACGTAGGGGCAGGCCTCGCGCCTGCCCTTTCCTGGGCAACCACAGGGGATTGCCCCTACGTGGATTGCCCGATCAAGTCGGGCAATGACAGGTGTGAGACGAGGGATACCTCCTGCCGGGGGAATTGGGCGTCATGTAGGGGCGATTCATGAATCGCCCTCTCTGGATTCCGGCCGGAGTTTACCCCGTACGCCGATACGGGGCCGGAATGACGGGTTAGAAAAAGAGGTGTCCTTCCATGGAATTTTCTCTTGGAAGGACCGGGGGCTTGGGGGTGTCCCCCAAATCCTTTTATCTCCCCCAAGTCTGGGGGACTATCAGGGGGTTGGATACCTTACTCGTCGACAGTCAGAAGTGCAGGATTCCTCCTGCCGGGGGCTTGGGGGTGTCCCCCAAATCTTTTTTACCTCCCCCAAGTCTGGGGGATCAAAGGGGGTTGGATACCTTACTCGTCGACAGTCAGAAGTGCAGGATGCTTCCTGCCGGGGGCTTGGGGGTGTCCCCTAAATCTTTTTTACCTCCCCCAAGAATGGGGGATATAGGGGGTTGATTCAGATTCGACCATCCGTCATATAGAGGTGCAGGATTCCTCCTGCCGGGGGCTTGGGGGTGTCCCCCAGATTATTTTAAGTCCCCCAACGTATGGGGGACTATCAGGGGGTTCGGATTTGGAAAGAACGATCAACAGGACTAAGCTTTCCCTCATAAAAGGCGATATCACCGGACAAGCCACAGACGCCATCGTCAACGCAGCCAATTCCAGCCTCATGGGCGGCGGTGGGGTCGACGGAGCGATCCATCGTGCCGGAGGGCCGGCAATACTAGACGAATGTAAGCGGATTGTCTCAAAGGTTGGACGACTCCCTACAGGACAGGCGGTAATCACTACCAGCGGCAATTTGACGGCCAAGCACGTGATACATACGGTTGGCCCGATATGGCACGGCGGCAAGCACAGCGAACCGGAACTGTTAGCCAGCGCCTACCGCGAGAGCCTGCAACTCGCCATCGAAAACGGCCTCAGGACGATATCTTTTCCTTCGATAAGCACAGGAGCTTACCGCTATCCGGTCAGACTCGCCTCACAAACAGCACTGCAGACTGTAATCGATTTTCTCAAAACGAACGATTCGCTTGATGAAGTACGCTTTGTCCTCTTTGATGATTCAACCTGCGCTGTTTATGAACGTATCCTGGAAGAACTGATTGGCTGAGATCGCCTGATTCCCCTAAGCGACATTCACTTGCCACATAACTGGGCAGGTGTTAAAATTGCGATGCAATTATGAAACGTCCCTGTAGCTCAGGTGGATAGAGCAACTGCCTTCTAAGCAGTGGGTCGCGCGTTCGAGTCGCGCCAGGGACGCCACTACTCTGCTTAACATTTTGCTTAACTCTTGGCATTGCCCTCCTCTTTTGGACTGCTTCAGTTGTGTCACTACTTTTCACGAATTGCCATTACATATCTTGACAAACACGCTGCATTATAGTAAATTACTTCAATTTTCTGTTTCATATAACTTGAAAATTCTAGAAAAATAGTTGAGGTATAGTATGTCATTATTAAGATTAGGTCATTGCACTTGTGGCAATTGTGGTGGAAAAAGCGTTATTACTTGCCGATTTTGTGGCGGCAAAGGCACAAGGACTGTTCATAAATTAATCGATCCAAGTGCTCAGCCAAATGAGACTTGCAAAGTGTGCGACGGCAGCGGTGTAAGGCCATGCCCCAATCACAGTTGTGAAGCAGGGATAGTTCGTGTGTAACTAATGCGAAGCCCAGTATATATAAACCTTGCGCAGTTCTCTGATATAGAATTCGTCTTCATCTTCGTTTTTCAGTAATCCTATATCCTTGCAGAATTCAAAAAATCCTATGTTGGGCATATGGCTTTCCTTTTGAATTACCACTGCCGATAATACTGGATGTCCCGAGTCGCACTCATAACGGTTGATTTCGTTCAACTTCGTATTCATTTCACGTCGCTCATGAGGTAAACTCATATTCATACCAGCTATCTTAGCAACATCGCTTTCATAAATAACTGTACCTTTTTTAGCCACCTCTATGAGCTTATTATAAATTCTTTTATTCATAATCACCTCTATTTCATCAACTAACGCCAACGCGTTACCAGGGCCAATGCAAGGGCGCTTATCAATATCCCAACGACTATCATAATCAGCCCAACCCAATATGGATCACTTCTTATCAAATATACCAGTCCAATTATTATTACGATCCAACCTATTAAAACGCTCAATACTTTAATAAAACCTGGGGCACGCTTTGATGGACGTATAAAAGACTCTTCACACTTCATGCATCTCCAGGATTTATTGAAAGTATCATAACTGATAGAGTCATTACCACAATACGGACAGAGAAACCTGCTTTTTT
>Ga0315294_10002495_pt1 | contig 20103 bp, 13 predicted proteins | sample YL17G13_40_MG_FD_203626 | JGI IMG/M metagenome (GOLD analysis project Ga0315294, IMG submission 203626) | Sediment microbial communities from Yellowstone Lake, YNP, Wyoming, USA - YL17G13_40 | ecosystem: Environmental > Aquatic > Freshwater > Lake > Sediment | place: USA: Wyoming | collected...
GGCGTCAGGTCCCGAAGGACTACCCGGGCAGATTCGAGCCGACGGACAATCGCCGGACTCTCCCTGCGGTGGGCAACAAGCATCTGCTGGTCCCGGGACGTGTGCCCGGCTCGAAACAGGGGATGGTGCTGATAGTGAACCTCCCCAATCACATTCCGATCCTGCAGAGCCTCATTCAATTCCCGGACAATGTCCAGGTTGAGGATCTGAAGGTGATCGATTACAGCGCGCAGCAATTGGCACTGGTTCGCTTCAAGAAGAATCTCTCTTTCTATAATGTTCACGATCTGTCGAAGAGCCCGAAAAAGCCGACGAACAACCCAATGACCCAGTCGAATCGCATGCTGCATATGGTGGGTCATGACGGTTCGGTCGTTTTTATTGAGAGTGTGGTTGAAGGATCGACCTGCAAGGGAATCCAGTTGCATTACCGGCCCGAATAAGGAGGTCTTTGGTGAGGCGCATTGTCCTTGGGCTGTTACTGGTCTTGGCTGCTTGCCTCTATGCAGGCTGCCCCAAGCCGGCTGATACCGGCGTGGGCAAGACCTCGCCCGATGAGCTGCAAGCGCGAGTGATCGACACCTTCCCGACCGGCGATCAGCCCGCGGGCCCGGGCCATTCCGTCTCCCAGGGACCCGGTGACGGACAGCTCTCTACTTCGTGCGAGGAGGGAGTGCGGATCGCATCGACGATCTACTCTCTTGCTCCCGGTCTGTTGAAAACGCCGCTTCATCTGGTCGTGATCCTCGACCTGGCCGATGAGCCCAGAAACGGCGAAGCGGACATCGCGTTGATGCAGGAGATGTACTACTGCCTCGTGGACGGGTTTCTTGCCTCCGGAGATCGGCTTACCGTTCTGCCTTACGCATACAACAAGGGCCTTGACGCGCCGTTCGCAGCCTGGTACATCGAGCTGCCCGTCAAACCTTATCGCCGGACCATCGCAGACTCATTCTTCCATCAGGGGACGATTCCAGGCACCTGGGACTGGCCCGCCGCCTCGGCAAGTGTCATCAAATCGGTCGAGGACGGGGGTATCACGGATGTCCCGACGGTCATCATTGCATTCTCCAATCTAAGCGGCGGAGCGCTCCGGGCTGACGAATCGACCCCGGTACCGTCCGAGATCCAACAGAAAATCGAACAGTTCGCCGGACCCGGTGCGTCCGTAACTTCCATCCGCTTTCCCTACGACCGATCGTCGATGTCAGCCGGACTCCCGCCCAGGCTGATCGGCACTTCGTTCCTGGCCTCGGCAGGTTTTCTCTTGAACCGAACCGCCGCCGACAGTCAGAGCTCCGGCGCCACCGAGATGTCTGTGCATATTCTCGTCAACAAGGCCGCCGCCGGGCTTGTTCTCGGTCAAGTGGAACCCCAGGCGATTGAGTTGATCGTCGAAAATCAGGGACCGATACATGTCGGCGAGGCAGTTACTTTGAAAGCCCGACTGCCGGAGCGTCTTGGTCACCTTGCGGATGCCGGACAGGCTCGATTCTACTGGTTCTCCGATGGGACGGTTGACGGTGTCGCCGATTCGGCCTCCGACACCGTGACATGGACGTACACTCAGGCCGGCGTATATAAGCCCGGAGTCGGCATGACCTGGACCGAGGCCGCAAGCCCGAATCTCTTTCAGGGCGAGACCGACCTGATAGTGCAGAAGACGTCAGGGTCGGAAGGAGGTGGGCAGTGATGACGCGATTCCGACGGTCCGGGCTGAGCTTACTGGTTGTGTGCAGCGTGGCCGGATGCGTCGCTTGCTTCCCCGTACGCAAGGCGAACGTGTCGCCAGTTCCTTCCCCGCCGGTGGCGCAGGTCGTCAATACGTTCCCGTCGGTGGTCGCTCCCGATGAAGTCTGCGTCGAGGCGCGACAGATCGCCGCCGAGGTTTGCTCTCGCTCGTCCCGCGTCCTCACCGACCCGATCCATCTGGTGCTGATTTTCGACGTTCCCAACAACGGGAGAATCAGCCAGTCGAATCTTGAGCGCATGCAGAAAATATACGATTGTCTTCTCGAGGATTTCATTCTTCCGAAAGACCGACTTTCTGTTGTGCCTTATGCGTACAACGTAGGCTACCGATTCACACACACATCCTGGTACCAGGAGATCCCCGAGGACCCGAGGCAGCGCGCGGGTTTGCCGGGGCTGTTCAGGCCGATCACCGTAGAGGGGAACTGGGACTGGAACTGGGCGGTCGCCGATGTCATCAACCGCATCAATGAGGATCAACTCGCCGAGACCCCGACAATAGTCGTCGCTTTGTCCGATATAGAAGGTGGGAAACTGCAGGAGGCCCCGTCGCTTGGGCTTCCGGAGGGCTCCCAGCAGGCAATCGATGCGTTCACGGGGGGATTGTCTGAGCGCACGACGCTGGAGTTCCCCCGTGGCGATTCCACTATGTACGCCCACATTCTTCTCAACAGAGCCGCCTTGCGCCAGATTTCCGGCGAATACGTATCCGCCTCCGTCGAGCTGGTCAAGGACGGCACGGGTCCTGTTAAGGTTGGTGAGCCCGTTACTCTTCGGGCGGTACTGCACGGCCCTCTGCTCGATGCCGCCAAGGCCGGGAAGGTCGAATATTACTGGGATTCCGACGGAGAGGTGCTTGGGGGCGCGAATCCCGCTTCCGACTCCGTCACCTGGACATACACAAAACAGGGAGTATACAAACCGAGAGTGGCGGTTCACTGGATCGGTCCCGGCAGGACCGATCTGTTCACGAGTTCGATTGAGCCTATTCAAACGAACCAACCCTCGGAAGGAGGCTCGAATTGAGGCCACGCTTATTCATGAAACTGGTGACCTTCTGCGTAATGGTGTGCGTTGTTGCGTTGGGTGCGGCAGCTCATGGTGCTGAGTCAGAGGAGTCGGCATCAGGCGGGATCGAGACAGGTCAGGCCACTCAGTCCGGAAACCTCGATGCGGTCGCTTCCATAGCGGCGCGGCAGCTCATGGCGAGGCTGTACCAGCTTTCGCCGGGCCTGGCCCTGACCAAGGACCCGATTCACCTGGTGGTGATTTTCGATCTTGCCAGAGAAACACGGAATGTCGCCCCCGACTTCGCGATGATGCAGGGCATGTACAAACGTCTGGTCGATGACCTCCTTCTCGAAGGGAACTACATAACCGTTCTGCCGTACGCCTACAACAACGGCGCTCGGTTTGTCGACGCTCACCGGAATCAGCTGGTCAGCAGCGACAAGGGCAATGTCTACGGGCTCTTCGACCCGGAGAGCATTGTCGGGAAATGGGACTGGTACTGGGCTGTGACGGAAGCCATCAAGGGCCTCGATAAGGACATCCCGACGATTATCCTCACTTTCTCGAATATCGGAGGCTGTGCCACGAGAGGAGACGAGACGATTCCGAGGCCCCAGGGATTTGAGGAGACAATCGAAGCCTTCACCGGGGGCCTGACCGACCGGGTTTCGAAATCGTGGCCGTACCCGCGCGTCGACCGTAATCGTCCCGTTCAGACGAGGGAGATGTGCGTGCAGATTCTGATGAACCGGAAGGCGGCAGCGATTACCCCTCCTCCGCCTCCCCCTCCCGGTGAGGCCTTCGAAGTGACGATCAGTCTGGACGCAAAGGAGCCGATTCTGGTCGGCGATCAGATAAGGCTCACGGCTGTTCTTCCCCAAAGCCTGGCAGAGGCCCAGAACGAGGGGCAGATTCACTATGAATGGAATTTCGGTGAGAATGCGAGACCATTGGGACGCCAGGACTCTCCCAACCAGGACGTGATCTACACCAAGCCCGGCAGCTACAACCCCAGCGTCAACGCCGTCTGGACGAAAATCGATCCCGGCCAGAACGGCGTGGAAATCACGAAAGAGGACAACTCGACTTATCGCACCGTGGATGTCAAGGCGATCGACCTGAAGGCTAATCCGGAAATGCCGAAGGTTCAAGATGAAGTCGAGATCCGGGTCGTGAATCTTCCGGTCGGAGACCAGGTCTTGTGGGACAGGACAAGGGTGGGTCTCAGGGCCGATGAATCCGCCGCCAATGCCGGGTCCACGTACGAGGAAGTGAAGTCCAAGCGGACGGCCGCGACGACAACTCTGAAATTCCTCAAGGCAGGGCTGTTCGACATCACGGTCCTGATTCAGCGACCCGGCGGCGTTGTCGAGTCCGACCTCGATCTGACGGTTGTGGACGAGGGTTCCCAGCGGCCTCCTCGGCCACCGAAGCCTGGTTGCGGGACGGGTGCGCTTTGGCCGCTGCTTTTCCTCATCCTTCTGGCGTTGATTATCGGCTTCTTCGCGTTTTTCGACCTCATCCCGTTCCTGCCCGCTCGGAGGTCTCTGGAAGTGCTCGTGCTCATGGGCAATTATGACTACAGGCTGCGGATGAAGCTGCGTGGGGGGCGGATTCTTATCGCCGGAGGGGCCTACCAGGGCAAGGCCGGCGGCGTGGCGATGAACGTGATCCGTCTGCAGCAGGGTGAGTTCGGCAAGCTTGAGGAGGAATTCGCCGAGATCAGGCGCGCATTTATCCCCATTGTTCTCGAAAGGCTGAGTGTGCCCGGTCTCGAGTTGATCGTCGCCAATACTTCGGTCACCAACGTGACCATTCATGGGTTTTTCGACTACTTCAGCCGCAATGAGGTCACTACTCGCCTGGTTTTCCGGCTCAAGCACGAGGACAGTCCGTCACGTGAGGAGCTTGAGCTGAAGAGCCACATTAACTGACAATCGCGCAAAGGAGAGACTGAGTGCCATGTTGATGATGATGTTACAAACTGATATGCCCGTGCCATGGTGGCTGCAGATTATCAACTTCCTGACCAGCCCGAACACCTGGATGATCGTGGGGCTTGCGATCGGTGTGTGGCTGCTTATGGTCGGGCTGTTCTACCTGTTCGATGCAGCGTACGGGGGACACAACGCGCTGCTTGCCGCCCACCTGGCGCTGTTTTTCGGGTGGTTTCTCGGCGGGGGCGGCTCGGTGTACTTCTACCTTTGGTGGAGGGTGGTGAAGCGAGAAGACATGGAATGGAGGGATATCAACTGGTGGGTGTTGGGCGGCATCTTCGGGATTATCGCCATCGCCTTCCTCATAACATTAATCAGCGCCGCCACCAGGAGACCCAAGTCTGCATGACAATTTGAATACGCATAGAAAGCAAGGACAGGTGAACATAGAATGAAAAAAGCACTTTTTATAGGCCTTGGAACCACCGGAGCGGAGGTGCTCCACAAGATCAGGGAGCGGATACGCATGGACGTGGGCGACCTAAGGCGCGTCCCGTTCGTGAAGTACCTGGTTGCAGAGACGGATGTGTCGAACCCGCTGCACTTCGCCGAGAACGAGTTCGTGCGCATAGGCATTGATCAGAAAGGCATCAACATGATCCATGCGCGCCAGCTCGATGATCAGCTCGACAATCCGCAGGAGTGGCTGTTCGATCTGAATATCCAGAATGTCGAGCTGCTCAACGGAGCGCAGGGCGCGAGATATCAGGGAAGGCTCTGCTTTTTCTATCCCCCGAACCTGCAGAACCTGTACAACAGGATGAACCAGGAGCTCAACCAGCTTGGCACGCTGACCGAACCGAATGCCCGGAACGCCTGGGGACCGAACGCGCTGTGGCGTCTGGACGACGGCATTATCAACATCTACATCGTCGGCACCGGCGGCGGCGGCACCCATTCCGGCGCAATGATCGACCTCGGCTTCCTTCTCCGCTTCATAGTCACCGAGTTCCCACCCTGTCGCACCACGCGGCTCATGAGTTTCACATGCCTCCCGGGCGTCCTCCCCGGCAACGACATGCAGGACCGGAAGATACTCGGCAATTCCTACGGACTCCTCAACGATCTTTTGCACTTCACGGAGCGCGGGAACGATTACGCCTGGAATTACTCATTCCCCGGAGGGCAGAACGCTCGAAACACCTTCTGGGCGACGAATATCGCAGCCCAACAGCTTCCCTTTGATTTCAACTACCTTGTCTGCGCTCACCAGGAGGGCGCGGATATTCCGTTCGACGACCTGAAGAACATCCTCGCGATGTACCTGTACACCGATGTGTTCCACGATGTCGACCTGGCCGATTTCGACCGCGCCGCGCGTCAGGGCGCTCACGATGCCGCCACGTTAAGGGACGCGCGTCGAGTCGACATGTCCATCAACTTCTCCAGGACAGAGCCTCTTCTGGGGCAGCAGACCTGCTTCTTGACTTTCGGCATAAGCCAGATCGAATTCGGCCGCGACCGCGTCATCTCGGCCTGCGGGGCAAAACTGCTTGAGCTTGCCCTCAACAAGTGGCGAGGGAACGAGTTCGCAGGCGTCAGAAGGGGCGAGCTTGATGAAGTGGCTGACATCGGTCAGATCGAGGCGAAGCTTCTTTCTTCCACCATGGGAGAAGTCGGCCCGGGTCTGCTGGAGATTCTGGGGATCGCGCCGAAGCAGCTGTTCGACGAGAGCACGGGCAGGTTCGGACAGGCGTCGGGCGCCATGGTGGAACATGAGCCCGGTTTTGTGTCCTACGTAAACGGAGCTCTCTCGGAAGATACGGGGCTGGCGAACGCGCTGAAAGAGGCCAGGGCTGTCATCTCCAGGGGGTTCGGCTACGAGGGCATGATGGCCAATATCCCTCGCGGCCTGTTTCTGAATGCCATCAAGGAAAACGGCAAGAAGGCGATCGCCAATTTCAAGGATCGCCTGAAGAACTGGACGGTCGAAGCTCTCTTCGATCCCAACCGCGGCCCGGATCATGTGATCACCGGCTTGACCCTTCTGAGTCGATACGCGGCCTACATGAGCCAGGCTCCGGTTGCTCCCGAGGTCAACAGGGATGAAGCAAGGGACCTGGACGGGATAGTCCGCACGCACGAGGACAACATCAGCCTCTATCAGAAGAGCATGGCCCTGGGATTCGTTCTGGGCAAAGGGTACGCGGTGAGTCGGGAGAAGCGGAGGGGTGAGGGATACATTCTCGAGATGTTCAGGCAGCGACTGGCTCAGACGGTGAAGCTGGAGATCACAAACGTCTTCAAGACAATCCGTCCGTACGTAGAGAGGCATCCGGACGCCGTGGATCGAGCCGCATGGGACCTCCTCAGGCGCATGAAGGTCTTCAAGGCGTACACTCTGGATGAGGCCGGCAGAGTGGTCGGCGAGCGTATCACCGAGCTCAGCCAGGGTAATCCGATCACGGTCGTCGAGGACCTCTTCAAATTCGCGGAAGTCACAAACGAGGCGAACGTCAACAGCGAGTTCGTGAGAGCCTTAAGGGCGCTTGGGGGCGGCGACCTTGCCGGCGGCGCCGCAAGGGACATCGTCAACCGCGCAATCGCGCAGCTCTTTGATGACCTGAGGACTCAGGCAGGAGTTGGGAATCCGGCGTTCGACCCCCAGGCTTCCATTGTTGAGTTCTGCATGACGCACAATTCCAGCCTTTTCGACGGCGAGACCGCCAGAGACGGACGTTACTTCGGCATCTCCTTCACATCGGTCGACACGAACCACCTGTTCAACACCGCCGAGAGGCTTTTCCGGGCCCAGAATTTCACGGAATCCCTTTCCGCGATGCGCAAATTTTTCGAGGTTCACTCGAACCCGAAGGACCGCGAGAACCATATCGACAAGTTCATCGACACGAGCCGCTACCTGCTGCCCTTCAGCAACGCGCAGTACAACCAGATGATCCACGAGAAGATTCTGATCGGTCCGGGGTTCAACAATCCCAACTCACTCGATCAGCAGAAGGCCAAAGAGTTCGGTGATCGAGCCACCAAGCATCAGCACGGACCGGCCAACCAGCACATGCACCACAGTCCGGTGGGGTCCACCATCACCTACCTGCGCGAAATGGGCGCCTGGCCGCTTCATGTTTTCTTTCACATGCTCCAGCACTACTATCATTTCGGAGTGCTGCCGCTGGAAAACAACGGACTGCTGTATCACGTGGCCAGGGCCGACATAGAAGTCGCTCCGCCGATCCCGCCCGACAGCGGTCAGAGGACCCGGGAGGAGGTCGAGGCGATGGTGTTGTTCGCCATACGATTCGGGATTATCAGACGTACGGTGCCGCCAAGAGCGGACAGCGTGTTCAACTTCCGCGGCGTCGACTTCAAGTCCTTCCTGTCCACGATCGCCAACAAGTTCCTGCGGGCCCGCCTCAGGATAGACAACGGTCTCGATACGGGGGGCAACATCTACAGCGAGCTTCATCGCGAGCTGGAAACGTTCATCAATCGTGCGAACACCGACGCTTACTACAGGATAAGCGACGACGGCTTCGCGGCCCTGACTCAGAACGGTTGGCCGGACGAAGTGAAAGCCGAGAAAGTGAAGATCCTGAAGGAACTGAACGTCACCGGCGACGACAACATGAAAGAGAAGCTCTTCAACGGCCTTAGGAACACGTTCGTCAGCAAGTCCGCCGCCCTGCAGGAAGCCAGGAGGCTTGTCAACCAGAGCAAGGCCGACTGGTTCTTCAGGGAATACAGTGTGCCTGCCCCCGACGGCGGCGTGGGTGTTTTCAAGTGCAAGCGCTGCGGAAAGTTCTACGGCGAGAATGTGCCCCAGGATCTGGACAACCTTCGGGACGCTATCGTGAATGAGCAGCTCCTCAACTGCACAGACTGCAAGCACTATTTCTTCACGGGCTTCCGTCCGAGTTGAAGACGGTGTGCAGTTGAGCCGAAAATAGTAAGTGGCGACACTATTCGATGAACGATCGGGCCAACAAGCCTCAGGAGAATCCTCAAGCCCCTGATGTCAGGCAGTCAGGGGCTTTTGAAACCTTGCGAGCCGTACGGACACGTCTCTGCAAGGCGCTGCATGCCCAGAACAAAGTGATCGATGAGCTCAGGAGCGTGGAATCGCGACTCTACCGCCGTCGCGACGAGATACGCGGGCTCATTTCCGAAATCGAACTCGTCCTTGCGAGAGTGACGAGGATGGAGGAAGGCGCGTCGCTGTCGGAGATATTCAGGGACCTCGACCGCCTGGTTTCGACGTGCGTGACAACGGAGCAGGAGGCCCTGGCGCCGATCCCAACCCTGATGCGCGAGATCGCAGGCCAGGCCGAGCGCTTCATCAAGGCTTCCCGGGAGACCTCCGTTCAAGTGCTCCCCATCGAAACTGCCCCGGAGCCCGAGCCCCCTGAGGATCGAGAGTCGAACACTGCGACGGTTGGGGCTCCACCACTCGAGGAACGTCCGCTTCCCCAAGCCCCTCCCACCTCCCCGACCCTGCCGCCTACGGAGAGGGTGTCCGAACGTCCTGTCATCCGGCCTTCGCCTCCCGAGCCCGAAGCTCCACCGAAGAAGGCTCCCGACGTCGGGGCGTTCCGGGGATGGTTCGACGATGTTGACGAACTTCTTGCCGCCAGATTCGCGCGTCAGCCGGACGGCAGGCGTCTGGTGGATGCCCTGAGCATCTTGAAAGCGAAGATCGATCTCGCCGACAGCTTCGTGACCTCCATCCCCGGCGGTTCGACGCTGACATTCGGGGGGCACAAGCTTCAATGGGCTTTTGACCTGCTCCACAGGCTCTATTCGTGGATGGAAGAGGGGAGCAGGGGCAGGGGAATCGAGGACTGTCGGAGGAAGATCGCCGAGGAATGGGTCGGGTCGATATTCCCTGTCTTCTACAGGGCGCTTCCCGACGCTTACCGCGAAAGCCCGGTTTCGGACAAGAGCTCACTTGAAGGATCCCTGGTTATTCTGGTCTTTGACCATATCCCGCGCGTCGTCAGGACTGTTATCCAGGCTGCGCTGGGTCTGAACCTCGTCAGTCCTTCCCCGGGATCGGCCATACCAAGGGACCAGAAACTGGAAATCCTCAATCGATCTCAGACCGGCGATCCCTACCGGGCCAACACGATAAAGACCGTTCACCGCCCGGGATTGCGGGGACCCGGCGTCGCAATCCCTCCTCAGGTGGACATCCTCCTCGGAACATAGCGGGGGATTGCTCCAACAGGATCCTAACAGGCTCTCGGGTGCGTCGATGATGTTTTTCGATCGGGTTGCGGCTATACTACATGGGGGACCGGCATGCCGTGCCCCTACGGGACTCACCCCGTAGTGCAGGCGCGTATGGCTGATCGCGAGAAGAAGAAAGCAGCAAGGAAGCCAAAGCCTCCGTGCCCGAAGGACCTGTCGGACTACGCGGTCTCGCGCAAGGACTATCTGCTCCTTGTGCCGGCGCAGCTCATGGCAGCTGCGGTGAAAAACGAGAAACCCGCCGCGGTGATCCTGGATGCGAAGCGACTGGCGTCAAGGGGCGATAAGTTCGCCGCGAACTACGCGCCTGCGTCCGAGATAGGAGCATGGATCTGGTGGGGAAGATTCCTCTCGAAGAGGGCCGGACTCATCGCCCAATTGCTCGCGGATCCGGACGCAGAAGGGAAATTCCATCGCAAGTGGAGCACCCTGCTTGACGGACGGGTTCTATGCTGGTTGACCGCGCCAAGGATGTTGACACACCTGATCGGATATCCGAGAAGGCCGGCGGTCGATGAAAAGGCGGCCGAGTTTCTGAACCAGGTTTTCTTCGATCTTGGGAGAAGAACTCTCGACCTGCTCTGCTCCCATCTCGGGGGACGTGCGGCGGTCACGCCCCTGGGGTCGAGATGGCCCAGTGACACGGGCGCAAGGGTCCTGAGATGCGTTCGGCCGGGCCTGGTCCTGGCGTCCGTCCCGGTTCTTCCGCCGGTTGTCGAAACCACCGATGACCAAACCCTGCTCGCGGTCTGCCCTCGATGCCATCAGAAGTCGAAGCTGCTGTCGGCCCCTGTCGACTGCGAAAACGACGGACGCCGCTATGTCGCCGAGGAATGGGTGCATTTCTCGTCCGACGATCTGCGTGCGGACGAGCTGGCCTGCCTGGACAGCGGCTTCCTTGACGATTTCGTGAATCCGGTTACCACCGAAAAACAGCTTGCGCAACTGGTCGTGCAGGCGGCGGAGATTCTACGGGTGCGCGATCTGACCAGGCGGTCGCGTCTGGCTGTGCTCTCTTCGCTGACGAGCCGGCTGGGCAGTCTCCATGGCAGTTGTCAGAGCCCCTCCGTGCTTCTGAGCCTCACGAAGCTGCTTGAGTATTTCGAGGAGCCGAACGTACACTCTAACTGGCTTCATCATACCGCCCTCGCTCTTGCGGACTACCATCGATACCTGCTCGAGCCGCCGGTCGTGCCCGTGAGCCCGCACGCCAGAAAGTACTATGGGCTGCTCGGGAGGATGTCGCAGCAGCCGCCGACAAATCCCGGCGCGATCGTCGCCGGGCTCGATCATATTGCCGTCGAAAGCGGGCTTTTCCTGGAGAGGATGTGTCCGCCCGAGGAACCCGATCTGAGCAGGCCGTCGACCGACGATCTCCAGTCCGCCTGGTGCTTCTGGGTGTCCTTCTGGCTTCACGCGATCAGACCCCAGGCCTTCAACAGGTTTATCGATGAGCATTGGGGATTCATCGAGCCGCTGCTCTATTCAGACTGGCGGACCGATCTGCGCGCCCGCCGCGCCGACCTTGTCGTCAAGGGCCGCGATCCTACTCTCTTTCACGCCGCCCAGTATATGTTCATCATGCTTCCGAAGTCGGCGAGACGTATGCTTGCCAAAGTGCGCGGCATCAGGCCGGTCGTACCCGTTCAGGGGCAGCTTCCGCCTGAGGGGAGCCTTGCATGTCGCGAGGTGGGTTACCGTTCGGGCTTCGAGCCGGGCACAGTGGTGGCTGTCCGGGACATCGGGTTCAGCGACGACCGGGGTCGGGTCGCGCGTCGAGCCTCCGTCGAGATCGTGACGAGTATGGGGCGGAAGTCTCGCTTGTGATCGTCCCTGTGCGGAACCAGTTCGATAAATGACGCAACCGACAATCCGAGCTATGTGAGGGGATCAAAGTGGAAAACAACGAAGAACTCCCGGTGCAACAGAGAACCTATGCCAACCTGCCGTGGGGCCTGGTTATCGCGGTCGTGCTGGTCTGGGGAGCCTACTTTGGCGTGCTGCCCGTGATCAGACCCGAATCGTGGCTGGTTTTTCTTCTCGAGAGCCTGCCCCTGGTTTTCCTGACCACCTGGGGAGCGGTCTGGTATCACAATACTGTTCGAGAGAAGCTCGAGCAGATGGATGATCATATTCATTTCACCTACCGCGACCTTCTGGTCTCGTTCCGCAAGGAGATCAAGCAGTTCGAACGCACGAGGACCGAGGAGGAAACCAAGCTCAGGGATGACATGAACCGCAGGAACAACGTAACCGTCGACGCAGTACAGTCCGCTCACCTGAGCCTTCTCAAGAACCTGGAGGAATTCGAGAAGAAATACGAAAAAGAGCGCGCGTACTGGCAGTCGATGATCGACAAGGAAGTTGCGGATCGAAGCAGGTCGTCCCAGGAGCTCAGGAATTCGATCGATGAGTTCTTCGTCATGGAGCGAAAGAGAGTCGACACCATGCACGCGAAGCTGGAGAAGGACCTTCACGGCCTGTTGACCGAGCTTGTGCCGAAATCCGTGGAAGGCGAGCTGAACGAATACTTCGACTGGCAGCGCTGACGAGCGGGGCGGTCCTAATTTTTCTGCAACGTCAGAAGGAGGTCGGCGATGAAGATGCACACCATGCTGACCACGACCGCGCGGGTGACGGTCACGCCCACACCTCTTGCCCCGCCCCTCGTCGCGAATCCCTCGAGGCATGCGACAAGCGCGATGATGATGCCGAAGAACAGGCTCTTCTTGTAGGCGATCCGGAGCAGTTGGGGATCCAGGATGTTGAATACGCTGTCGAAGTAGATTCTATGGCTGATATGCGCTCCGGGCATGAGGTGCACCGGAAACCATCCGGCCCAGACCCCCACGAACCCGCCGACGTAGCACACCACCGGCACCATGATCGCGCACGCTATCAGCCTGGGCACGACAAGATGTTTCACCGGCGGGACCGCCAGCGCCCGTAGCGCGTCCACCTGCTCGGTTACCTTCATGCTTCCGATCTCGCTCGCTATCCCGGCTCCCACTCGTCCGGCCATCACCAGGCTCCCCAGCACGGGCCCGAGGTCCTTCGCCATCGAGTAGACGACCGCTCCGCCAATGTACTGCGACCCGAACCCGAGATCCAAAGCCTGCTGAGTGAGTATGGTCGCGATGATCATCCCCGTGAATCCAAGGCACAGAGTGACTATGAAAAGACTGTCGGTCCCCAGATGCGCCATCTGCTGGATCGTCAGTCCCACGGGTATCTGGAGCGTGACGATGTACCAGATGCATTGCCCGACCAGCAGGAGCAACCGGCCCATGTAGTCGAAGAGGTTGATTATCGGCTGGAGTATGGCGTTCGTGATCCAGCCCGCCAGTGCCAGGGGCCAGAGGAGAATCCCCGGGTGCCGAATTCCCGGTGAAGATTGCGTGCTTTTTCCTTGCGATGACACCGGTTGAAACCCCCGTTACCGATGTCGCGATTATACCCCACTCGCGCGAGATTGGCATGTGGCGGCGGAGTCAGGCACAAGCCCGGTGGCTGCTAGCTTTTTCGTCTTCGAAAAAGTAGCTGCCATCCGGGCGCACTCAGAAACTGGGCGGCTGATGCATCCGCTTGCTCTGCAGGGCAGCGTTGCGAGCGTTCATGTGGTACAATGCGCGTTCTGCCGCCAAGGCCTGACGGATTAGTGATACTATGCGTCGATTTTGCCTGCTCATCATAGCTCTGTTGCTTCTGCCGATCTCGGCGGGATGCGGAGGTCCGAACACCGGTCCCAGCTTCACGACCCAGACCGCCAACTGGTATTTCGGCTTCAAGTCGTCCGGGGGCGGCTGGGGCAACGGCGGATTCATCGGACGGGCCACCCCCACCGCGGAGTGGATATACATCGCCGGGCTTGACGGGAAGGTCGTCAGGCTGGACCGCATGCGCGGTCAGCACGAAAAGGACTGGTCCGTGAAGCTCGCCGCCGGATCCCGCGGTGCGCCGCTGGTCTGGAACGGGATCATCTATGTCACCGACAACTCGGGACGCGTAACGGCCATAAGACCCTCCGAGCCGGGCAACGCGTGGCCCCTGATCGAGACGAAAACGCACGTCGACGCCTCTCCCGTTCATACTGCGGAACATATAATTGTCTGCGGATGGGACGGCGTCGTGCGCGCCGTCAATCCCGCCGACGGCTCGGTCAAGTGGGCATCCGAGTGCAATGAGGTCATACGATGCACTCCCACGGTCGCGGGCGACGCGATCCTTGTCGGCGACCGCGCGGGCGTCCTCCATGCCCTCGACGCAAAAACCGGGTCCGAGCGATGGCGCGGTAACCTGAAGGGCGAAATCTACGGCATGCCGGCCCTCGACATCCCCTATGTCCTCCAGATCGAGGGCGAGACCGATCCCGCCAAGGCCTTCCGACCCGCACCCGGCGCGTTCCCCTTTGACGTTGTTGAAAAAATGCCCTCCCGCTTCGCACCCCTCCTTCCTTCATGGGATGAGGACGCAGAGGAGGAGCCTGTCGCCGTGGCGTCGAAGGTCTTCGCCGCGAGCGTGACCGGCGAAATCGCCGCCTTCTCGCTTGGGGACGGGTCCGAGCTCTGGACGTTCGAGCCCGACGAGAAAGAGCAGTTCTGGGCAGGACCGATTTTCTTCGACGGGAAGCTGTACATCGGCGGCATGAGCGGCAGAATCTACGAGATCGATGCGAACACCGGGGCATTGGTGGGCTCAACCAGAATAGTCGATCCGCACCCGGATCATCTCGGCCCATCCACCGAGCCCCTCCCGCCTGCCGAGACCGCACCACAGGAAACCGCAGGGGACATTGTCGAAGGCCCGACCCAGGTCCCGCCGAAGGACGGGGGCGAGGAGAAAATCTTCGCCCCGCTTGTTGTCGACCAGGACCGCATCTATGCCTGCACCCTTCGATTCAGAGTGGTCGCGCTCGACCGTGCGACGAAGAAAGAAGTCTGGAGCTTCGATACGTACGGCATGAACCACGGCTGCCCGCTCCTCCTCGATAACCGCCTCCTGTTCGGCTCGGACGATCTGTATTTCTACGGTCTCGACGCCGACACCGGCCTCACGGTCAACGGCCCCAAGTAAACTGACAGCACGCGGCGGTCGAAATGCAGAACAACGTACGGACGAATTTGTGGTATGATGGCATGGTTCGGGCACAGGCAGGCTCGAAGACTCGCTCAGCCTGAGCCCGGCACCCGCGAAGGTCTCAAGTGGCACAGATAAACGGGCCTTCGCAAATCCTCCTCCGGCTGGCGCCGTCGGAGGATGTGCGAAGGGCACCGGCTATGTAACGGCGGGCACAGACACGTTCGACTTCGTCTCTCTCAGTCTGTGCCCGGCACCCGGCAAGTGGAGCAAGAAATGAAAACTAATCCATTTATAAGGCCTGCAAAATTTGACCTCAAAGAATCCAGCAAACCATGGCCTGATAACTTCACAATGTGGTTGCGTGATCTTGCTAAATATCCAGATGAGCTGCGAAATATTATCGAAGCAGCTCAGGATGAAAGGCCAATCCAGAATTATATTGAGGAAAATCCTGTAGTATTATCTCTGACTTTGAGCGCTGGCCATGGTAGGTGGGTATTTCCCAAGCCCAAACTTGGAAGCGAGTATGTCCCTGATTTCATGCTTTGCGGACGGGATTCGAGAGGTTTTCATTGGCAAGTGGTAGAACTTGAAAGTCCGAGATTCAAAGTATTGACTCAAAAGGGCGAACCGACCGCCAGGCTGACCCATGCTCGTCATCAGATTGATCAGTGGAGAATCTGGCTACGTAAGAATATTCAGTATGCGCAAAATGAGCTTGGGTATATCCATCTAGATGAGAAGTTCGTGGGAGTGATTATCATAGGGCGCAGGCACATGCTGGATCAGAGATTTCGAGAGTATTACCGGGAGCTTTCCAATGATAAGGTGCGTATAATGTCATACGATAGACTGATTGATAAGGTTGTCGAGGCAGCGAAATTGGGCAAGGGCCGTTGACAGAGGTAGGAAAAGCGGAGGCTGAGGGGGACGGAGTGGGGATAATTAAGCGACAGCTGCCGAATTTCTAACCGGTGAGGCGGAATGCCATTCCCTATTGGATCGTCACGAATTCCCTGCCGTCCAGCGCAAAGCCGCGTTGCGTCGAGTACCCGGCTAATGCTCTCAGCAATTCCTCCTCGCTGATACCCAACTTCGCGGCGCTTTTCGCGATCTGATCCGTGCGCTCCGTGATATTGGGATGGACGTAGATTTTCGCTCCCCTTTCGAGGACGGATGCAAAGAGCGAATTGCGCTCGGGGCCGGTCATCTCGTAAAGATCGCGCAGCGTGACGACATCGGCCTCGGTGAGCGCGGGTATGATCCGTCCGTCCGGATAATCGTGCCCGCCCTCGAAGATGAGCAGGTCGCCCTGATGCAGACGGCTGTCGAGCTCGATCGCCTGCGCCACCTCGGGATTGTTCTGAAGGCGCGATTCCGGCTCGATTCCGGCGATGTAGTTGTAGAGCGGCAAGAACGCGACGAGAATGAAAAGCCCCCATCGATACAGAACGTTCTTGCGCGGCTGAAAGACCTCGAACACGATGATGAACAGCGCGACCAGGATCGCCAGGATCGGCTCCGACAGCGCCGTGAATATCACGAATGCTGCGAACAGCGGCCATTTCACCCATTTCTTCTCCGGCGAAACCCGGATAGTGCCGTACCATGCGAACGCGGTCAGCAGCGGCACGAAAATGAACAGCTTGTAGAAATAGTTCAGCGGCATGAAGAAGAACTGGAAGATGACGTACGGGGCCAGCCACGAGAATAGGAATATCGCTCGACGCGGGAACTGGGCGGCGAATTTCCTGAAGTTATACAGAGCCGCGAGATAGCAGAAGAAGAGAAATCCGAGCGAGTAAAACCCGAACACCTTCTTGATCATGCCCTTCCAGAACCGTCCCTCCTCCAGCGCGAGAATCAGATCGTATTTGAGAATCCCGGGCGTGATCGAGGGTCGATGGAAGAACACCATGAGGTAACCGTTCAGCGTCCCGAGCGGAATCTCCTTCCAGTTTGAGATCCAGTAGGACGGCTCGTGACCGTACTGCGTGATCCAGTAGCCGAACGATGCCGGGTCGGTGTGTCCGAGCGCGAGCGTGCCGATCGCGAGATACGCCGCCGCGACCGGGAGCCCCATGCCTGCAAGATATATCCACCACCATCTCCACCTTTGGGACCGCGACCCCTCGATTGCCCTGAAGATGAGGCATCCCGCCACGCAGACGATCCAGAACACGTTGAGCTGGTGAAACAGGATGCTTCCCGCGTGCAGGGCCCCGATCCACACGAAATCGCGGGGGGCGGGTTTTCTGTGACGGATTATCCACTCGAGGCGGTCGGCGGCGAGAATGAGAAAGAGAGTGGAGACGATGTAGACATCCGCGTCGGTCGTGTAGTGCCACCATGTGAAGCTGAAACAGCCGAGAAGGACGACAAGAATCGCGAGACCGTCGTCCTCGACAAGTCGCCTGACAAGCCTCCAGATCAGGCCGACCCCGATCGCTCCGAGCGCTATGTTGGCCCACTGCATCAGGTAGAGCGCCTTGATCTCGCGCCCGGTGAGGCTTTCGAGAGCGTTCCGCAGAAGGTAGAAAAACCACGTGTACAGAAGGTGATGAGGGTTGAAGAGCGCCTCCCACGGACCGTGCTCGATGATCGCCGCGAACACGACGCCGTCGAAATAATATTTCCGGGTGGGATGGGACGCGTACGCGACGAACATCAGCGGCACAAGCACCCACGGGACCCATCGGAACCGGTCGCGTCCGCGCGCGAGAGTCTCTTCCGCCATTCCTGCCGTCACGGTTGAATTATACCGATTCCGGGCGGGGGAGGTAAGACGGCGGTCTGCCACAGAGCACCCGGACCGAGATGCCGCCGGAGTCGCAGATATACGATTGCTGCGATAAGGGGTATAATAGATTGAGCCATGCGGACGCATTCACGAACTCCGCGTACGACTTCAGTGGGCAAGGCATTGCCGCCTTGCGAATGCAGGAATGACTGACGCCGACAGACAGACAGAGGACGATCCGCGTCCGCTCGACGGCCGGAAGACAACTTGCGAGAGCCGGATCCTATGGTTCCTCGCAGCCTTGGTGCTTTTGTTTGTGAGTCTGGTTGTGGTGGGCTTGATCTGCGAAATTCCAATTGAGACGGCCCGCATGTACTGGGGGCACGTCTGGAAAGTCCAAGGCTACTTCTCCTCACTGGAAAAAGACGGCTGGCAGGTGCAAGTATCGGCTCAGCCCGCGGAGGGTGGGATAAAAGTCAGACAGAAAGAGGTCTGGGCATGGCTCGCAAGGCCATCGTCCGATCAGGAATGGGTTTCGTATGGGTGGATTCTGATGCCGGATGAACCGTCGAGCGTGGAGGAGTTGCGGAGCCTGGGGGTGGACACGAACGGTTGGTGGAAGAACTATGGACATCGCTCGGGCTCACGCGCCATCTTCCTGCCGGCGACTGAAGCGGCGTTGAGGGTTCACAAGGAATTGCTGCTGCCGCTCCCCGCCAACTTCAGTGTGACGTCCATCCAATCGCTTTACACACAACCAGCGAAGTGAGACGAGCGCAGCGCGATCATGCGAGGCGTAACCTTCTACATCGGGACCGGGATGCCGCCGGAGTCGCGGATATACGATTGCCGCGATAAGGGGTATAATAGATTGAGCGCGCAGGAATAGGAGAGCCCAGTAATGAAGACGATTATCCGGGTTCTTGCCCTCACCGCACTTGTCGAGGTCTTTTGCCTTGCGGTTTCAGGTTGCTCCGATTCTGGCCCCTACGGTTTTAGCGGCTATTACATCGAGGAAAAAGGCAAATCGGTGTCAGTTGACGGCAATGGAAATGTCTATGTTGCTGGGGTCTTCTCGGGCACGGCCGACCTTAATCCCGGACCTGGGGTCGATGAACACACATCGACTGATCTGTCGGAGACATTTGTGAGCGCGTTTGACTCCTCTGGGTCGTTTTTGTGGGCTCGTACATGGTGTGACCCCTCTAACTACTCCAATAAGAACAAAAATGTAGCTGTTGTTGCAGCTGATGGTTCAGGCAGTGCTTTTGTTGCTGGGTCATTCGAAGGCAAGGCCGATCTGGATCCCGGGCCTGGAGTGGATGAGCATATTGCACTGTCCCGTGGCGTATTCCTCTCCAAGCTTGATTCTCAGGGAAACTATCTGTGGGGCAGATCATGGGGCGCTCTGGATGTTGAGAAATCAGCTATTGACATCGGTGATAATATTTACATCACTGGAGACTTCGGCAGTGTTATTTGCTATGGCGGATCCACCAGTACCGGTTCAATCGATTTCGATCCCGGGCCAGAGACGGATTATCACTCCGGGTCGGGAGTGTTTCTATCCAAGTTCGACTCCGAGGGGGATTTCATGTGGGCCGCAACATGGGACAAAGGTAAAGGTAGCGAGGTAGCCGTCGACGAGGATGGTTGCGTCTACCTTACCGGCATCTTCGATGGTGGTCTTGACTTCGATCCCGGTCCCGCGGAAGCGAAGGATGCAGGGACGAGTTCCCCGTTTTTATGCAAGCTTGATCCCGAAGGTAACTTCTCGTGGGTTTCTCGGGTAGGCGGGATCTACATGGGTTCGAACACTTGTATCGCGGTCGGCCGAGGCCCCAAGGTTTTTGTTGGCGGCTCATTCTCAAACCACCTTGACTACCTGGGCTCCACTTCGGATGTTCCTTTATCGCGTGGGAAGGAAGACATATTCCTTGCCGCACTTGACTCAGACGGCAATCCGCTCTGGCGGTTCACGTGCGGCGGATCCGGGCGTGACTTCTGCCATGGAGTCACAGTCGATTCCGATGGCAATGTATATGCGACCGGGTATTTTTCCGGTAAAGTGGATTTCGACCCAGGCCCCTCATCGAGTGAACAGAAGTCGAGAGGCGGCCCGGACGTTTATCTGGCGAAATTCGACCCGTCCGGCAACTTTCTTTGGGTCAGAACCTGGGGCAGCGGCGGGTGGGACAAGGGGAATGGGATTGCGTTTGACGGTAGCGGGAGCATCTACGTTACAGGTGAATTTTGCGGTCGGATTGATTTCGACCCGGGTCCCGGCCGGGATTGGCACACATCAACCGGCTACAACGA
>Ga0315294_10002497_pt1 | contig 20099 bp, 15 predicted proteins | sample YL17G13_40_MG_FD_203626 | JGI IMG/M metagenome (GOLD analysis project Ga0315294, IMG submission 203626) | Sediment microbial communities from Yellowstone Lake, YNP, Wyoming, USA - YL17G13_40 | ecosystem: Environmental > Aquatic > Freshwater > Lake > Sediment | place: USA: Wyoming | collected...
CAGCGTCGTTTTGCGCGTTGTCCATGTAAACGGACACCACGGTCGCGTAGTCATTGCCGGAGATGATTCCGTCCATGTCGGAATCACCCCAGTAGTAGGACCCTGCTTTTTGTGCCTTTGCTGCCGGCGCCAGGAGCAGCAAAGCGGTGAAAACGAAAAAAAACGCCCTTTTAAGGACTCGAGTCCCTTGCCCGATCATCATCAGCACCTCCCGATTAAGGAGTTCAACTATTCCATTATTCTCCTACTTCCATAGTAAATATTAGTGCCGGGAATGTCAAACTTAAGATGCAGCGGACGCAGGCCGGGATTTAATAAATCAGTTCAGGCCTTTGGAAGTAATCCTCGTCAATCATGAAATGCTTTTGCTCATGAATTTGCGGCTGTTGACAAAGAGGCTTAAATGGCTAATATATACTCGGCTTGGGCGGATGGCTCAGTTGGGAGAGCGTTGGCCTTACAAGCCGAAGGTCGCAGGTTCAAGTCCTGTTCCGCCCACCATTTTCAGGTTATGGTCCTTTGCGGGGACGTAGTTAAGACTGGTTTATAACGCTGGCCTGTCAAGCCAGAGGGCGCGGGTTCAAGTCCCGTCGTCCCCGCCATTAAATCTTTTATTTCTCCACCTCTTCTAACCCCGGCTTCTTTCTGTAGCACGCTAATAGCACGGTTTGGCTAGCTTTCCATGCCTGGGCGGGCGGTCAGGCATTATCTGGTTGCGTTGAAATTGGTGGCCAACCCCGTCCGGCCAGCCACTTTTTTTCTCTTGGATTCCAAAGCGGGGGTGGCTGCCTCGCCAATATTATATACAGCGTCCACCGCATATAGAGCCACAAAAATGTTTTTGTGCTCCAGCGCTTCTTGCAATGCGGACAGAGCCGCCTTGGTCCGGCCCAGCTTGGCAAGGGCCTCGGCCGCGGCAATGCGCACAGCCGGCGACTCGTCTCGGAGTGCGCGTTCAAGGCGGTCAACCGCCGGCTCGGCCTTGTCCTCAAGCGCCGAACATCCCACCGCGCCCCAATAGCGTACTCCGTTGTCCGGATGTGCGAGAAGCTCTATGAGGTCGGCTACCCTGCCGGGATCAAGCTGACTTGCGGTCTCGGCCGCGGCCATGATTTCCTGCAGGTTATAGCTCTTCTCATCCTGCGCGGTCTCGTACGGTGTGGAACCAATGGATCGGAGCGACAACTCGCCTTCCTGGAGCATTCCCGTATCCCGGATTTCAAGCATGAACCCTCGGTTTATCTCGCGCATCCGTTCCAGGGTGTTCCGATAGGCTGGGTTCCCGGCAAGGTTATTGATTTCGTAGGGGTCGTCGGCAAGGTTGTAAAGCTCTTCCGCTGGCTTGGGCCCAAAGAAGCGCGCCTGGACCGTGTTCAGTGTCCCTTTCTTGTATTCCTCCTCCCATGACTGCATGGCAGGCATCCGCCATAGGAAATCCAGGCGCCGGCCCCACGGCAGATGCGGGTAATAATTGCGGATGTACTTATAATGCCGGTTGCGCACGGCCCGAGAGAGGTCATAGAGCTCGTCCATCCGGCCCCGGTAGCCGTGAACATATTCCGGCTCCGGCGCGGTCTGCTCGCCGAGAAACGCCCGGCCCTGCATGTTTGCCGGTATCGGCACGGATGCGAGGCTTAGCATGGTGGGAGCCAGATCTATATAGCTCGCCAAGCGGTCAGGGCGCTTGCCTGGAGAAACCGGCGCGAGGCTCTGATACTCTTTGGGGAAGCGGATGATAAGGGGCACGCTCATGCCGGAGTCGTAGAGGAACCTTTTACTCCGGGGCAGAACGCCGCCGTTGTCGCTGAAGTAAAATAGGATGGTGTTCCCGGCGAGGCCTTCCTGCTCAAGCTCCTGGAGAATGGCGCCGATCTGGGTATCCAACTTGGCAATCTGGTCGTAATACTGGGCGTAGTCGTGCCGGATCGCCGGGGTATCGGGATGATAGGGCGCGAGTTTCACGCCGGCGGGGTCGTGCTGAACGGGGCTGCTTTTAAACAGACTGCTTTCGTGGGTGGCTGAGAAATTGATGAAGCGGAAGAACGGCTGGCGTGTTTTCAACCCATTAAGAGAGAAGGAGAAGTTGCGGGCATCCCAGGCCCCCCGAGGCGTGCCGGTGGTGTTGTAATCGGTCTTTTGGCCGTTCACGCAATAATAGCCGGCCTTCCGCAGGTATTCCGTGAAGAACCTCACATGGCCGGGTAAGGGGTTCATTGAGCGCATGTGCTCAGTGCCCAGGCCGGGAGGGTACATGCCGGTGTGGATGGTGGACCGGGCCGGCGCGCAGACCGGGGCGTTGGCGAAGAAGTTGGAGAATAAGATGCCTTCCCCGGCAAGCCGGTCCAGGTTGGGCGTTGTCGCGAAACTATCGCCATAACAGCCCAACCAGGGATTATTGTCCTCGCTCACCAGCCAGAGAATGTTGGGCCTGGCGCCTGCGCCCCAGCTCTTCCCCAAAGGCCTCATGGCCATCGCCGTTGCGCCTACCGCTATTATTTTAATAGCATCCCGGCGGTTTTGCTTTCGCGCGTTCATGTGCTTCCCTTCTTTCTATTTTTTGGGCTTTCCGCGATCACCTGTAGATTTTTCCTGCCTAAACCTTTTTCAATGAGCGCAATCGTCTCCGGCGCCAAGTCCGGGTGGCGGGCGCTGCTGCAATGGGTATAACCATCATGGTCGTGCCTGTGCTTTTCGCCGCCGGTAAAGATTCTATAGATGTGTCCCAATCCGGCGGTTGCTCCCAAACAGGAGTCACTGCCCAGCAACATCAAAAAAATCCGTGTCTCTTATTAGGACCTTGAATCTCTCAAGGAGATTCAGGCCGTTTTCGTTCGTTATGAATGTTAAATCTGAACTATTGGGCATAGTTTTTCCTTGAGGTTATTGCTTTCATAATAGGCGGAAAAAAAGCCGGGTCAACAGCAAAAAACCTTGCCCCCACGGTTTTCAGGTTCAAGTCCCGTCGTCCCCGCCAAAAATGCGGGAAACGGCAAACGATGAACGGATAGCGATTTCCTGCCTTGGCTTCCCTCCACTTGAATTTTCACGCAGAGGAATGGATAATGATGAGCATCTATAATCGGGGGCGATAATTTGAAAGTCGGGCTGGTCATCAAGACAGACTCTGAAGAGGCGCTCAAGCTGGCGCAAAAGGTGGAATCGATCCTGGCCAGGCATTCCTGCGAGCCAATCATGGTGGACGGGACCGCCAAGGCCAGGGAACTGGACTTGGTCATGGTCTTCGGGGGAGACGGCACCCTGCTATACGCGGCAAGCCTGGTCGGAGAACTGGGGATTCCCATCCTGGGGGTCAAGATCGGCGGTCTGGGATTCCTCACCGAGGTCAAGGAGCAGGAGCTTTTCGACATGATCGAGAAGGCGGTTTGCCAAAACCTTTCCACCGAAGACCGGATGCTGCTCAAGGCCCAGGTCGCAAGTGTAGGGGCGACCGGCCGGTCGCCCGTACTCGGCGACGCGAGCTATATCGCTCTCAATGACATTGCGATCGGCAAGGCCATCTTCAGCCGGATGGTTGACATTGACGTGCGGGTTGACGGGTTTGAGCTCGCCACCATGCGCGCGGACGGGATCATTGTTTGCACCCCCACGGGTTCCACCGGGTATTGCCTTGCGGCCAACGGCCCGATCGTGCACCCGGCGGTTTCGGCCATGATCATTGTGCCGATCTGCGCCCACAGCCTGACCTGGAAGCCTTTGGTGATTCCGGCGCATTCCAGGATTGCCATCAAGATCGACAGCAAGGGCGGAGACGCGCATCTGATCGCGGACGGCCGGCTGGGAAGGAAAATCAAGGACACGGACGTCATTGAAATCACCCGCGCGGAGAAACCGCTGCGACTGGTCACCTCGCCTTCCATGAACTATTATGAAATCCTGCGAACCAAGCTGGGCTGGGGTTGGAAATAGATGTTGCAGCGGCTGCGGGCGGAAAGCTTCGCCATCATCGACAAAGTCGAATTGGAATTCGGCCCGGGCTTCACCGTGCTCTCGGGAGAGACCGGGGCCGGCAAGTCCATCCTGATCGATGCGCTGATTTTCGCGCTGGGCGCCCGGGGCAGCCCGGAGCAACTGAGGACCGGCGCGGACTTTGCGGAAGTTGAGGCGGTTTTTTCCGCGGAGCGCAACCAGGGGATAGGTGTTTATCTTGAGGCTCAAGGTCTGGCCGAGGGCGAAGAGGTTATCCTGCGCCGGCAGATGAATTCTCTGGGCAAGAGCCGGGGCTGGATCAATTCCAAGTCGGCCTCGCTCTCCATGCTTTACCAGATGAGCGGCAGGCTCCTGGACATCTACGGCCAGCATGATTATCAGACCCTGCTCCAACCCGAACAGCACCTCCATTTCCTGGATGATTATGCCGAGATGGGCGCCAGGTCCTCGGAATACCAGGGCCTGTTCCAGGAATACCGGGCATTGGCCTCGGAATTTGAAAAATTGAAAATGACCGACCAGCAAAGGAAGGAAAAAGAGGACCTGCTGAGTTTCCGGGTTAAGGAGCTGGAGCGGGCGCGGCTGGTCCCGGGCGAGGAGCCCGTTCTTGAGAACGAGCGGGAGCGGCTGAAGCATTTTGAATTGCTGCGACAGGCCGCGGAACTGGGCTCCAAGGAGCTTTACCTTCAGGACGGTTCCATGGCGGAAAGGATGTCCAAAATCTCCGGCGGACTGGAAAAGGCGAGCCAGTTCGATGCGGAGTTGTCGCGCCTGGCAAAGGTTCTTTCCGAGGCGAGGTCCTCGGTGGAGGAGGTAGGCCGCGAACTCGGGTCTTACCTTGAAAAACTGGATTCCGACCCGGGGAGGCTGGAGGAGGTTGAAGACCGTCTGGGGGAAATCCGGCGGCTCAAGCGCAAGTACCAGGCCGAGGTTGCGGAACTGGTGGAACTGCTGAAAAAGAGCCGGCGCGAACTTGACGAGCTCGCCCATTTTGAATCGCGCACCGCGGACCTGGAGAAGAAACTGGATGCCGCTCTCAAACAAGTAATGGCTTCGGCCCAGGGGTTGAGCCGGGAAAGGAAGGCTCACGCCAAATCGCTCTCGCGCAAGGTGGAGCAGATGCTCAAAGAGCTGGGCATGGACAAAAGCCGATTTGAAGTCAGGTTCAGCGAACTCCCGGAGCCTTCAGCCAGGGGATTGGATGAAATAGAATTTTTTCTGTCCCCCAACCCCGGCGAGGACCTGAAGCCGCTCTCCAAGATCGCCTCGGGAGGAGAGTTGAGCCGGATCATGCTCGCCATGCGCGGGATTCTGGCGGGCAAGGCCAGCGCTCCGGTTTTGATCTTTGACGAGGTTGACGCCGGGATCGGCGGCGCGGTGGCCGAGGTGGTGGGGAAAAAGTTGAGAGAGCTTTCGGGCAAGGACCAGGTCTTGTGCGTGACTCACCTGGCGCAGATCGCCAAGTTCGCGGACCATCACTTCCAGGTCAGCAAGCAGTCGGAAAAAGGCCGGACGGTCACGCGGGTGCGGGGGCTGGGCCGGGAGGAGCGGATTGAAGAGTTGGCCCGGATGATGGGGGGCGTAAAGATCACGGACAAGACTCGTGCTTATGCGCGGGAGATGTTGGAGGACGGTCAAAGATGAGCGCGGGCGGGGACAAGTTCCATCTTGAAGAACTGGCGGAAGCGTTCGGCCGGAAGCTTCGGCCTGCGGGGCTTATGGGCTGGGAAATTTATTTATTGGGGGAGGAAGGTTTATCGGTAGAGTCGCGGAGCCAGAAGCTGGAAAGCATGGAGAGTGAAAGCCTGGTCTCGCTCGCGCTCAGGGTGATTGACAAGGGCCGGCCGGGTTTCGGATACTCTTGCGACTTCCGGCCCGAACAGATTGAACGGCTCACCAGCGAGGTGCTCTCGCGCGCGCGGCAATCGGACTTTGACCCGGACCAGACGCTCCCGGAGCCGGGTGAAAAGACCGGGCCGCTGCCCGGGATTTACGACCAGTCGTTCGGCCGGAAAAGCGAGCGGGAAAAAATCGAGCGGGCCGCGGCCATGGAAAAATCGGCGCTAGATGCCGACTCTCGGATCAAGCGGGTCAGGGCCTGCGAATACCAGGAGACCATGAAAGAGGTTTTGATCGTGAACTCCTCGGGGCTCAAACGCAAAACCGTTTCAACCTCATGCTCCGCGTCGATCAGCGCGGTGGCGGAAGAGGGAAGAGACGCGCAGATCGCCTCCGAGTTTGATTGGAGTTTCCGCTATGATATGCTGAACGTGGAGATGGCGGGGAAAAACGTGGCTGCCAAAGCCGTTGCCAAACTGGGCGCCCGGCAGGTTTCGAGCCGGAAGGCGCCCGTGATCTTCGTGTCCGAGGTGGCGGGGGAATTTCTCGAGCTTTTGAGCTATGCCGTGAACGGCGAGAGCCTGGCCAAGGGCAAGACCTGGCTCAAGGGCATGACCGGGAAAAAGGTCTTTTCCCAAACCCTCACCGTGATCGATGACGGGCTTTTTTTCCGGGGACCAGAATGCTTTCCTTTTGACGGCGAGGGCGTGGCGGCGAAAAAGAAATTCGTGGTCCGCGACGGCGTGCTCAAGAAATTCATTTTTGACAGCTACTACGCGAGCAAGCTGGCAAAATGCTCAACCGGCAATGCCCGCCGGGACCAGGTGGCGGTCCCGCCCACGGTGGGGCCGACCAATTTTTACGTTCCTGCGGGAAGGCAAAGCTTCGAGCAGCTGCTGGGGGCAATGGACTCGGGGCTGGTGGTTGAGGAAGTGCTGGGGATGCACATGGCGGATGAGATCACCGGCGAGTATTCGGTCGGGGTTTCGGGACACCTGGTGCGCAAGGGCAGGCTGGACGCGCCGGTGAGGGGAGTGGCGATCGCGGGCAACTTGAAAGATTTGTTTGCAAGAGTGAGCGACAAGGCTTGCGATTTGAAATTTTACCGCAATTGCGCCTCCCCCTCGCTCTTGATTGAAGAGCTGGAAATCAGCGGAAGCTAGGAGATGAATGATGGAGTTTAAAGCTGCGGGCGCCACGGACGTGGGCCAGGTCCGAGAGGCCAATGAAGATTCCTATCTGATCGATCCCATGCGCAAACTCTACGTTGTCGCTGACGGCATGGGCGGGCATCAGGGGGGCGGGTTTGCCAGCTCCAAAATAATGGAACTGGTGACCGCGGAGTTGGACCGGCTGGAGTCGATGCAGGAGACCACCCAGCCGCTGCCGGTTGGGGAGGAACGGACCAGCACCCAGTTCAGGCTGTTGCGCTCGCTGCAGAGGGCAAACCAGGCGCTGTTCGAAATCTCGCTGAAGGAGCCCTCGCTGCGGGGCATGGGCACGACTTTTACCGCGGTCCAGATGGATGAGCGCTACGCCAACGTCGCGCACATCGGCGACAGCCGGGCCTACCTGATCCGGGGCGGACAGATCTCGCAATTGACCGAGGACCATTCCTGGGTCCAGGAGCAGGTGAAGGTGGGTCTGCTCAAGCCGGAGGACGCCAGGAACCATCCCTTGAAAAACATCATCACCCGCTCCATGGGACACGAGCGCGACGTCAAAGTGGACCTGCTCAAGAGCGAGTATCAATCGGGCGACAAATTCCTGCTCTGCTCCGACGGGCTGACCAATATGGTGGCGGACCCGGAAATCCTGGGAATCGTGCTTGGGAGCAATCTTGAGGACGCAATTCAAGCTTTGATCAAGCGGGCGAACGAGGAAGGCGGGTTCGATAACATCACGATAGTGATCCTGGAGGTTGTGGCTTGACCGAGGACCGGAGCCAGGGGCCGCGCCGGGCGGGCAAATCCCGGTTTAAGCTCGATGAGGAATACAAGGTGCTCGGGCTCCTGGGCATGGGCGGTATGGCCGAGGTTTACAAGGCGGAGCAGAGTTCGCTGGGAAGGATCGTCGCGGTCAAGAAACTCAAAGGGCCGCTGGCGCAAAACCCGGAGATGCTGGAGAGGTTCTGCCGGGAGGCCCGGAGCGCGGCCAACCTCCAGCATGAAAATATCGTCCAAGTCTATCAGATGGGCGAGGTTGACGGCGAGCGGTATATCGTCATGGAGTACGTTGAAGGCCGGGACCTCAAAAGCATTGTCAAGACCGCGGGCGCGCTGCCCTGGAACATCGCGTCCCTGATCCTGCGCCAGATCGCGCTCGGCCTGGGCTTCGCCCACCAGCGCGGTTACATCCACCGCGACATCAAGCCCGGCAACATCATGGTCAGCCACCGCGGCGAAGTGAAGATCATGGACTTCGGCATCGTCCGCCGGGTGGACTCGGAACTGACCCAGACCGGCGCTTTCCTCGGAACCCCGTCCTATATGTCGCCCGAACAGCTCAGGGGGCAAAACGTCACCCCCTTGAGCGACCTCTTCTCGCTCGGTGTATTGTTCTATGAAATACTCGCGGGCGACAAGCCCTTCAAGGCCGAGAGCGAGGCCTCGCTGGTTTACAAGATCATGAGCGAGAAAGAGCGTCCGATCCGCAAGCTCAGCCCGGAGGTGCCCAGAAGGATCGCCCGGGTGGTCAAAAGGCTCCTGAAAAAGAACCCCGCCAAAAGGTTTGAAAGCGCTCCCGAGCTTGCGGGCACACTCGAGCGCATGCTGGGCGAGAATTACGTGGCGCAGGCCGGGCGGGAAATCGCTTCGTTCATGATGGGCCTGGAGAGCCTGCCGGAGCCGGACAAGACCAGAAAAACCGCGGAGATCGATTCCGAGCCGGCGCAGGCGCGCCAGAAAAAGACCAGGGCCCGGGCGGAGCCGAAATCGAGGGCGGGCAAGAGCAAAGCGCGGGCAAGCGAAGACGAGTCAGAATCGCGCTGGATGGTGCAGACCCTGGTGCTGATGGCGGTTACCCTCGGCCTGATCCTGATCGCCTATTTCATGCAATCGCAGGGCTGGCTCAAATACCTGCTGGAACCGGGCAAATTATTTCACTGAGGGATTTCCGCAAGCGCCTTTTCCAGCGGCCGGGTGTCGATATTATTTTTCTTCAGCCACTTGATCTCGCTTTGGACCTTGGACAAGATCGCCTGTTTCGCCGGCGCGGTGGTGAAAATACCCTTGTTTAATTGATCGATGAAAACCGCGGCGCGCAGGATTCGGGCCTGGGCCAGGCTGGAATCAATTCCAAGCGCCTTGTTCGCCTCAAAGAGAGCGCCCTCCCGGTCGCCGAGTTGAAAGCGCGTCATTGCCAGACCGTAATGCGCAAGGGCGTAGCCGGGTTCAAGCGCAACCGCTTTTTCAAAATTCACCCGGGCATGGGCAACGTCCCCCACCGCGGCCAAAGCCATTCCCAGGTTAAACCACCCCGAGGGGTCCTCCGGGACGCCTTCCGTGTAAATCCGCAAATGCCCGATGGCCTGCTCGGCCTTGCCTTCCTGGGCGAGGATTACTCCCAAGAGGCCGTGGTATTCGGCGACGTCGGGATTGGCCTCCAGCGCCTGTCGCAGATAGGCTTGCGCGTCCTCTGAACCGCCGAGGGAACTGCTGATCACCGCCTGCAGGTAGAGCGCCTCGGGTCTGCCCGGGCTCAAGGAAAGCGCCTGGTTCAAGGTTTGCCGGGCCGCCTCCAGGTCTCCGGCTTCAAACTGGGCATTGGCCAGGTAAGCCAACGCCTGCGACTTCTGCGCCGGGTGATCCGCCAGGTTGAAAAATTCCTGCGCGCAGCCGGCCAGGACCTCATACTCTTTCTTGACCAGGTAATAGCGGCACAGGCCGCCATAGGCGGTGGCGTTCGTGGGCTCGATGGTCAGGGCCTTTTGGAAAAAACCGAAGGCCTTGGCCTGCTGGTCCGCGTCCATCAGCGCCTGCGCGTATTGAGTGTAGGTGGCGCTCAAGCGGGGAGATTTGTTCATGCCGTCGCGCCAGAGGCTCTTTTCCGTGTTCCAGACCGGGATGCGCTTTTCGAGCAGCGCCAGTTGGAAAAGCAAGATCAAAGCCGCAAGAGCGTAAACGAGCCTGGACCGGCTCCGGTCCTCCAGCGCCCGGCTGAAGACCAGGGTCAGGCCGAAAATCAAGCCCAGGCTGGAAAGATATACCCTCTCCTCGCTCACCAGGACGTTCAGAGGGATCAAGATGCTCGGCCCGAATGAAGCCAGGAACCAGAACCAGACAAACGCCGGGTTCCCCGAGCGCTTCCAAAAAACCAGCACCCCCGCGGAAATCCCCAGAAGCGCGAGCAAGGCCGCGAGCACCGGCAGGCTTGAGAGGCCCGGGCCCGTGCTGATCTCCGGCACCACTGAGAGATGCACCGGCCAGAACACGAAGAAAAGGTAATGAAAAACAGCCCGGGCCTGGACCGGGAAATTTTCGAGCATGGTCCGGGGGTAAAAGTTGGAGCCGATGGTGTCAAACATCGTCCACCTGAGCCAGAGAAAAAACAAAAGGCCGGCGAAATAAACGGCGTTGGCCAGGATTCTGAACCCGTCCCGCTTGCGGCTTTTAAGGAAAAGGTCTTGCAGGACCACCAGCGCCGGGAACACCGCGGCGGTTTCCTTGCTAAGCAGGGCCAGCCCGAAAAAGCCGAGCGCGATCAAAAGCCGCAGAAATTTCCGGGGCTCGGAGTCTTTTTCCGAGGGCCGGTCAAAGAGCAGTCCGAGGAGTAAAAACAACACCGCGAGCAAGGTTGCGCGGTTGGAAAGATAGCTCACCGGCTGGCTGAGCACGGCCATCACCGCGAACAAAGTTCCGCCCAGCAGCGCGGAGGGGAAATGTCCCCGCCATTTGAGCAGGAGCAGAAAAAATAGTCCGGCGATGAGGGCATGGAGCGTTAGGTTGACCAGCAGCCAAGGCCCGGGCTTCAAGCCCGCGAGTTGGTAATTAAGCGCGAAGCCGGCCATGGTCAGCGGCCGGTAGAGCGTGGTCTTGCTCAAGGCGGAAAAACTCTCGGGATGGGTGAAAAGATAGATCCAGCCCTGGGGGTTTTTCACCGCGGGGTTGGCCGTGATGTGGTGGAAATCGTCGAAATGGAAATCGCCGCGCAGCGCGGGAATGCGGCTCAAGAAGGCAACCGCGCAAACCGCGGCGAATCCCAGGATTATTTTGCTGCGGCCGGGCAATATGTAAACTAAGTTAAGCGATTGCGGCCGCGCTGTCAATTGGGCGGCTCAGCGCGCACGGGCCTGCCTGACGCCCTCAAGTCCCTCTTCGAACGCCCGCGCGTTGAGCGCGCGTTTGGAATCGTCTTCAAACAGTTCCGAGATGACCTCCTGGAACGACCCCGCGGGGATGTCCACCCAGCCCGAGCCGGCCAGCGCCCCAACCATCACGATGTTCTGCGCCAGGTGGCTCCCGGCCTTCTTCGCAAGCTCGGTCGCCTCCAGCATCACCGCCTCGGCCGCCAGCTCCCGGACCTCCTTCAGGATGAATTCCAGTTCCGGGTATTTGGCGTCGCCGCTTAACACCGAGATCGGATAGTTCGGGCGGGTGTTGAAAATAACCCGCGTGTCGTCCTTGCCGTAGTCAACCAGCACCCGCAAGGTCTCCAGCGGCTCAAAGCCCACGATCAGGTCAGCCTCGCCCCTGGGGATGAGCGGTCCCGGGTGGAAACTCTGCGCGAATCGGATGTGGCTCATCACCGACCCGCCCCGCTGGCTCGCGCCGTAGGTCTCGCCGATGGAAACCTTCCAGCCTTTCTTGATCCCGGCCGCGGCCACAATCTGACTGGCCAGAATGTTCCCCTGACCACCTACCCCGCAAATGATAATGTTAATTGGTTCTCTTTGCATTTTTTTTCCTCGGACTATCTATTTTTTCTAGAGCCCTGATAAATCTGCTCAGGCTATCTGAGTTCTGGGCAGCAATATCAACCCGCCAAAAATTCCCGACAAAATCCTTCATTCGTGAATTATACAGGGGCCCTTGCTTAGCTCCGCTATCTGGACGAGGCACCATATCCTCTCTGATTCCTTTATTGCGGCTATGCCTTGCAAGATTAACCACGGTTTGTTTTGGATCAGCCAGATCTTCAGATTTGAAAGGTATTTTTTCGGCCGGAATTTCCAAATATGATGCAATCGCTTCTCTGTCCGCCAGTAGCCAGGATTCAATCTTGCGCACTGCGACTCGAAATATTATGCCCCTGACTGGAAAGTTTAGTCGTTTTTTGATGAATGGCGGCACACATTGCTCGTCAGTATCAAGATCAACTAGAATCAGCCATGGGCATGGAGAATTTTGGGCAGCCTGTCCAAATTTTCGCAAATTACCCATTATGAAATCTTTGCCTTTTTTGCCGAATACATTGCCCAAACCAATACGCTTGTGACTAAGAACTTTTTGGGCAACGACCTCGTCTAAATCCCCTTCAACCACGATATTCATTTCTCTTGCCGAATGCATTTCGATATCAATCAACTACAGAAGAAAGCTTATCTATATCTTTCGGTTTTGTGCTAGGTATTGCAGCTTCTGCTGCACTGAAGCCAGCATCCATCATATTTTTAATGTCCTCCACCTTCGCACCGACCTCCGCTCGTGTTCCCTCTTCGGAAGGAATCAAGAGTATAACTTCGTCGGACGCGATACCTTTATCTTCCAAAATATCATAACTGTGGGTACTAATAATAACCTGGCGAGAATTTTTTTTCTGAAGTTTGTACATCATTTGCGGCAAATTGCCGACAACCGCTGGATGCAAAGATAGTTCTGGTTCCTCCAAAAGAAGCAGCCCTCTGCCCTCAAGCAAGGCCCACAGCAGTCCAATTAACCGAATTGTTCCATCCGAAAGATCCTTCTCATCCTGCCAAGCCCCTTGGGGACGCCAGTGGCTGTATTTAAAATACAAATGCGGTGCTCCCATTTCGTCCTTCTTTGAAATGAGTTCCTTGAACCCAGGCACCGCAATCTGAATCACCTTCTCAATAGCCGCAAGCCAACTCTTGCGGGTTCTTTCATTCGTACGCCAAATATGCTCCAAAAAATCGCTTCCGTAAGGATCGAACTGTTTTCTCAGCACTCTATCTTGCTCACGAATGAGTTGTGGCACGAGGTGTAAGTAACGTATCGACTTAAGCTCATCTGCTATACCTCTAAACGGACTATTCATGCTTACTTGTTCCAAATGGGTTTGATATAAAAGTTCCAGATCTTTTTGGTCTTCGACAGTCGGTCTTGCCAATTTTCTTTCCCCGTCCTTAATAACTGTTTCTTTAATTACCTTTGGCCTTCTGAGCTTGTCTTGGTTTATTTCAATCCGGTAAACCCAATTTGAACCAGGCTGCTCAGATAATCCACACTCGATCACAATATTGGAATATCTCCTTGCAGATAGCGCTCGAATCTTTGAAATTCCGCCCCTTCTCTCGGACTGGACGGCCTTTTGCAGGCCATCCGTGGCTATATCACGGAGAAACCGGAATGCATCAAGAAAATTAGATTTTCCGGAGGCATTCGGGCCTATCAAAAATGCTCTTAGACCTATTTCTACATCCGCTCTAGCAAAATTTCTCCAATTCTCCAAATGAATTCTGGTAAATTTCATGTAATGCTCCTAGTTTTTGGCCGCCTTTTTCTTGGGGACGGTTTCCAGCCGGATCGCCTGCCTCGGGCAGATTTTCTCGCAGATGCCGCAGCGGGTGCAGACCACCTCGTCAATCGCCGCCTTTTTCTTTTTCTCGTCCCAGATCAGACCCGGGCAGGCGAACACCCGCGAGCAGAACCGGTTGCAGCCGCATTCGTCCCCCAGGCAGTGCTCCTGGTCGATGAATACCCGCGGCTTCTCTTCTTTCCGCTCCCGGCCCTCGATCAGCGCGCACTTGTGCTTGAAGATCAGCACCCTCGGCTCGCCCGCCTCCAGCGCGTCCTCCAGCATCTTCATCGCCTGGTCCAACTCAAACGGGTCCACCACCTCGGTCGGCACGCCCACCGCGGCGCATATTTTTTCAATCGAGACCGGCTCCACCTGCTCTCCCAGCGCGTTTTTTCCGGTGCCGGGGTGGGGCTGGAACCCGGTCATGGCGGTGCCGGAGTTGTCGAGCACGATGAAGGTCATTTTGGCCTGGTTGTATTTGGCGTTCACCAGTCCGGGCAGGCAGGAATGAAAGAAGGTGGAGTCGCCCGCGATGGCGATCACCGGCTGGTTGAAACCCTTGAGGTTGCCCAGCCCGTTGGCGAACCCGATCCCCGAGCCCATGCACTGGAGCGTGCGCGACAAATTGTATCCGGTCTTGCTCACCCCCATGGAGTAACAGCCGATGTCTCCGATCAAAACGCCTTCCCGGTCGTCCTGCTTCAAGGAGTTCTTCATCACCCAGAAACTCGCCCGGTGCGGACAGCCCGCGCAAAAAGCCCATTCTCTTCCCGGCAGCTTCCATTCCGCGACTTTCTTCTCGGCCTCGGCGAACCGGGCCGACCGCGCAGGCGCCTGGAGGTTGAGGATGCCGGCGAGGGAGCTGTAAACGATGTCCGGGGTCATCTCTCCGATGGCCGCGCCCCGGCTGCCTTTGACGTGCCCGGAGCGCTTGCCGTAAAACTTGGGCATGGCCACGCCGTTGAGCGCCGCCCCGGCCATCACCACCTTCAAGTTGTCTTCCAGGAACGGGTCAACTTCCTCAAACACAATCACGTTGGCCGCCTTGGACAGGTGGTTGATCACGAACTGCTCCGGCATCGGCCAGCCGGTCCCGATCTTCAAAATGCCCGCCTGGTCGTCCAGGCCAAGCGCATGAACCGCCTCCATCGCGTAAACCGCGCTCGGGCCCGAGGCCGCGATCACGGTCTGCGCGTCCTGCGGGCCGAGGTAGGCGTTGAAGGGCGATTTTTCAAATTCGGCCTTGGCCTGGTTCACCCGCATATGGAGCAGAGGATGGACCAGGGGATGACCGATAAACCGGTCAAAAAATCCCATGGCCGGCTTCCGGTTGCGCGTGGGGACCTCGCCAAGAGTGACGTCGCCCCGGGCGTGCGAAATCCTGGTCACGCTCCGCACCAATACCGGCAGCTTGACCCGCTCGGAAAGCTCAAACGCGTACTTGATCATCTCTTTGGCTTCCGCGGGAGAACTCGGCTCCAAAAGCGGCAGCTCCGCGAGCTTGGCGTGGAGCCGCGAGTCCATCTCGTTGGTGCTCGAGTGCCCGCCCGGGTCGTCCGCAACCACCAGCACCACCCCGCCCTTGGTCCCGGAAAGGTTGATGGTGTTGAGCACGTCCGAGACCACGTTCACCCCGTTCTGCTTCATCGAAGTGAGCGAGCGCATCCCCGCGAAGCTCGCCCCGCAGCACGCCTCAAAAGCAACCTTCTCGTTCACGCTCCATTCCGCGTGATGACCGAAAATTTTCGCGGCCTGAGCCAGGGTCTCCTGGATCTCGCTCGAAGGAGAACCCGGATAACTGGCGGTGAAATCCACGCCCGACTCGAGCGCCCCCCGCGCGATCGCCTCGTTGCCCATCATCAAAACCACTTTGCCTGGCTCTTTCAAAAACATCGGGTTCATTTTTTCACTCCCGAGGGCTGGGCTTCATTTATCCATTGCTTCTCGTGATCGCTCAAGACCAGATACTCCGGAAAAAGCTTGTCCGCAAAAAGCGCCTTCACCACCCGCTTCTTCTTGCCCAGGACCGCGTCCCGCAAAAGCAAGACCCGGTCCTCGGGAAGAGAATTCACCCGCAGCGACCTGTCCTTCACCGCCCGCTCAACCAGTTTTTCCCCACGCGCCGACCTGACCACCAGAGTGTTCCAGTCGTCCTTCCACTCGGTGCTGCCCACGCTCAGGTCCGCGAGTTCCGAGGTGAAGTCGTAGCAGATGTCGCAGGTTGGCCGGCGGAAGCCCTTGATCGGCTCGAACGGGAGTTCGACCGGCTTCTTGTCGGTCAGGACCACGAACCGGTTGTAAGGGATGTCAAACCCCCGGGCCTTGGAAAGGTCGATATTTTTCGCCAGGTGCTCCTGCAGCTTCTTGAAATTGAGCGACCACATGCAGAACAGGCCGATGATCAGCGCGATCCTCTCTCCTATCTCCGGCTCAATCCTGATCCGTTTCCGGAGCGCCTCCACCTGGCAGGCACGGCCAACGTATGCCGGCTTCTTGCACTGCTTGAGCGCTTGGTCGAGCAATTTCAAGGATGGGGCCGCGGTGTATTTGGACCGCGCACAGGCCAGAATCTCTTGCGGGGTGCGCGCGATCACCGGCTCGGGCAGCAGGCTGTATTCGCTCGAATATCCCACCAGCAGCGCGCCGTCGATGATTTTTTTATCCAGCGCGTAACTCAAAAGCCCGGTCACCGTTCCGCCGTATTGCGCCTTTTTCCGGACCGAGGGCTTGGCCGACTGCGCCATGTAAACCGAACGGTGGGTGCCCAGCAAATAGTCGTCCCGGCCCGCGCCGAAAACTTCCTGGTTCAAACTCTCCAGCTCCAGCCGCGTCCGAGGGCAAAGCTCATAGCACCTGCCTTCCTTCAGACCGCACGGCTCAAGCACTACCACGTTTTCCTTCCGCTCGTGGATGTACGGGCAGATGCCGATGCAGCCCCCGCACGACGCGCATAGACCCTTCTTGATGACCTCCAACTCCAGTTCCAGCGAACCCTTGTGCAAGTTTAACGGATGTCCCAATTCTCTCTCCTTCTCAGACCGTGATACTAATCTAATTTATCCGAGGCCATCGGTCAACCCTACTTCGCCCCAAGTAAGTTCAAGCAAGATGCGGCTACGTAGGGCAGGCCCTACTTCGTCCCAAGAGGGGTCTGGCCTTATCGTCGCAGTTCGTTCTCCTGCGAAAAGGCCTGACCCCATGCGGCCTGACCCCATGCGGCCTGACCCCATTATTGCGCAGCCGCGGAATTCCCCGCCATATATCCCGTGCTCCAGCAAAGCTGCAAATTATACCCTCCGGAAGGGCCGTTCAAGTCTATAATTTCCCCGGCCAAAAACAGGTTCTCGACCAGTCTGGAATTCATGGTGTTGGGATCGATCTCCTTGAGCGAAACCCCGCCGCTCGTGACCATGGCCCGCTCAAAACCCGTCAGGCCCGAAACCGTCACGCCGAATTTTTTCAATAGCTCGACCAGCTCCTCCCGCTCTTCCCGGCTCACAATGTTGACCCGCTTGTCCCCGTCGATGCCCGCAAGCCCCAGCACTAATTCGGCCAGCCTCGAAGGCACAAAACAGCCGATGACATTCCTGACCAGTTTGTTCTGGCCGGCACGGAAGATGGACAGCATTTTCTTTTCCAGCTCCGCCGCGGACACTCCCGGCAAAAAGTCAATCTCCAGCCGCACGCCCCCTTTTTCTAAAAGCTCGCCCACCCTCCCGCTCAAGTCCAGGGCCGCAGGACCGCTCAAGCCCAACCGGGTGAACATCAGGCCTCCGCTCGAACCAGCCACCCGCTTGTTGCCCTGCCACGCGCTCAGTTCAACATTTTCCGGGCTGATCCCCTCCAAACCCGCGACCCATTTTTCCTTCAACCGGATCGGCGCCAGCGCCGGACGCAGCTTGGTTATGCTGTGCCCGAACTCCTTCAAGAACCGGAAACCTGCTCCGTCCGACCCGGTCTGAGGATAACTCTTCCCGCCCGTGGCCAGCACGAATTTCTGCGCGGAAATTTTGCCTTGGCCGGTAATCAGGCTGTCGGTCCGGCCGGAAATCGATTGGACGCGGAAGACCTCGCATTCGGAAATAATCTTCACCCCGCCCGCGGACAGATATTTGAGCAGGACCGCAAGCACGTCCCGGGCATTATCCGATTTCGGAAAAACCTTGCCTCCCTTTTCAACCTTCAGCTTCAACCCGCGCGCTTCAAAAAATTCCATCACCTGACCCGGACCGAAAAGGTGCAGCGCCGGAAACAAAAACTTGCCGGACTTGCCGTATTTTTCGATGAGCGAGGGCAGGTCAAGCTCCGCCTGAGTAAGGTTGCACCGGCCATTGCCCGTGAGTAACAACTTCCTCCCCAAACTGCCGTTCTTCTCAACCAGCGCAACCCGAGCCCCCAGCTCCGCAGCCCGACCCGCAGCCATCATCCCCGCCGGCCCCCCCCCAATCACCACAACCTCAAATTCCATTCCACCATCTTATCATCCCGGTGCGCGCCGAGCGAGCGCAGCGCAGGGGGGGTGTACGGGCGAGCCGGCTTGTCCTTCGTAGTCCCGCCTTGCGGGACGAAGTAGGATGGCTCGCCCTCTCAAGTAAGGGCTCGCCCTATGCCGATTCCTTGGATGCCCCTATTCCCACACCCAAAACTCTAACTTTGTTCTTGGTAAAACCCTGAGCCAAAACACCCCAAAACCGGGAGTGACGATTCGGCAAGCAATTCTCGACCAACAAAAACAGTCAAGCTACAAGTAAAGCTCTGACCCCAATTTTCAATCCGGATTTGGGAAAAGGCTGAAATTGCTTTTCGTCCTGAAGAATTAACCCTCTCTTGGCGGAAGGCGCCTCCCTACTTTACATTTTTCTCTGATTATGCTAAAAGAAGCTAAAGGAAGATAAGGGAGGATAATGTCAGATGACGGAAATTCCAGGTTACGGGCCCAGGATCTTAAATTTGGTTGAGGCCGCGGAATACATCAGAGTGAGCAAGAAAACTTTGGGCGAAATGGCTCACCAAGGGCAATTGCCGTGCAACAAGGTTGGGAGGGAATGGCGTTTTTTGCGTTCGGCCTTGGAGGACTGGTTGAAGGGGACTGGGGAGCGCCGGCTGGCGCGGAATCAGACTGGTCAGCAAATCCTGAGGGCTTCACACCGGCCGGAACTATTTGAGAAGTCCGGTTTTAGAGACACGGCCTTTGCGCAAAATAAGAATGAGCCGGTCCATCGATGGACGCCCTGGATTGCGGGGTTTTCTTCGTCATTCGTCCAGGGTGTTTTTGATGCTTTGCTTCCCAAGGGAAATTCTCGCAAGAGAGTGTTGGACCCTTTCGCCGGAGTCGGGACCACGCTTATCGAAGGCTTGAAATGCGGTTACGACATTGCTGGTTTTGAGATCAATCCTTACGCCTATCTGGCGTGCAAGGTCAAGACCGGGAGCACTGGAATATCGCCGCAAGTTTTGAACAAGCGGATTGAGAACTACAAAGCTTTCATGAAAGAGAGCCTGAGAAAGAACAAGGCTCCTAAGTCTTCCCCGCCCGCCGGCTTTAAGAGCAGGGAAGTCTTCTTCAGCCCCAAAGTGGAAAACAAAGTGCTGTTTACTCTGGATTTTATATCGGGCCGGAAAGAAGAATGGGCCAGGGATATTTTCAAGCTTGCACTCGGCGGGGTGATGGTGAGTTTTTCCAATTACTCTTACGAACCAAGTCTGGGCCGGCGGTCATCGAGCGGCAAGCCGGGTATCGCAGACGCGGATGTCCCCAACATCCTTTCAAATAAGTTGAGCGAGTTTGTTGCAGACATTGGTTATCTGAAATCCATTACCGACCGCAATGACCGCAACGCAGACATCTCGCTGTTCAACCAATCATACTTGGACATGAATGGCGAGTTGGCGCCCCGCAGCATCGATATCCTTGTGACTTCGCCGCCGTACCTGAATAACTACCACTATGTCAGGAACACCAGGCCTCATTTATACTGGCTTGATTTGGGAGTAGACCAGGCAATGATGAAAAAGCTGGAAACTACGAGCTTTGGTAAATACTGGCAAACCGTCAGGAGCGCCCCGGTGATCCGGCCTGAATTTGAGATCGAAGGACCAAGAGAAATAATCAGGCAGTTGAGAAAGATCAACACTGATAAAGGCGCTTATGGCGGCCATGGTTGGGCCAACTATGCAACCGCATATTTCAATGACTGCGTAAAATTCCTGGCAAAGACCAAGCAGGTTATGAAAAAGGGGGCTCCGGTCGTGGTGGTCATTGGCAACAATATCTTACAGGGCATTGAGATCAAGACGGATGTCTTCTTTGCCCAGATCGGCGAACAGATGGGATATAAGACCATCGACATTCACAAAGTCAGGACCAAGAGGACGGGGTCGAGCATTGTCAATTCTTCGGTAAGGACCGCGAGCAAAGGCAGGGCCGCGGAGTTATACGAAAGCGCGGTTGAACTGAGGGCTCCTTAGCCGGACAAAGCTTCTTCAACTAGAGCGATAAGTGATTCACGGGTTTCTTCAACTCTGAGTCGCTTGGCCCATTCTCTGCCGGGGTGAAGGATGTCCCACCTTGGCCGGCGCATGTCCTTCCGCCCCTTACCGGGGTCGTGGTTGCC